>Ga0123352_10015390_pt1 | contig 12176 bp, 5 predicted proteins | sample TergutLab28metaG_FD_89700 | JGI IMG/M metagenome (GOLD analysis project Ga0123352, IMG submission 89700) | Labiotermes labralis P1 segment gut microbial communities from Petit-Saut dam, French Guiana - Lab288 P1 | ecosystem: Host-associated > Arthropoda: Insects > Digestive system > Gut ... | reverse complement strand
ATACAACCCATGAAATAACTCATCAAATAAGTCGCAAGCTCCTGAGGATGAATGTATTAACATCCGAAACATGTTGAGCAGTAAACAATGAAATAATAAAGCAAGTGACATCAAGTTGGTCTCCCTTTATTCAATTATCAAGATGATGCACAGTCCAATAAACATAAGACTATGTCAGTCTTTGTCATTTTTTTTCAAAGGGAATATATATGTTGCTTGGTGTTTATCCACGGTGGGTGACTGAGTACTGTAAAAATAAATAGATATTATATTGCAAATCTCTTTATACAATGCAATGAGGGAGTCTGTGACCATTAAAACATGTTATGCAACAGCAAATATTACACATGTCAGCATTCAATCATTCATTCCCATACAAAAACTTCTCACGACATATGTTAAATCTACACCCAAAAGATGAAAAAAATAGTGCCACTAATTGACGGATAACTGAGTGCTCTTCGGATAACTTAGATGGGGAAACAGATTAAAAATTAGCCTACTTTCGCAACCGCTTAACTTCTTTGTTTCGAACTCACCGCTTCTTATAAAAGATGAGAATTCTCTTCGTTAAAGAAGTATAAATTAATTAGACTAATTTTGATACACACAAGTTTTATTTTGTCCTCAACATCAGTGACGAGTCTTGGTCCTGAGTTCAGGTATAGCGGAAAGGTACAATGCCAGGTTGGTACCCTTCCGCTACACCTGGCTTCCGGAACAGGTTTCACCACTACACATCATACCCAAAACTCTGTAACATAATATTATAATTTCGTAAGAAGCTTCAACTAAAGACCCAATAAGACGAACCCAAAGGTTACGGACGCTCTAACCGAAGTAAGACTCAGTTAGATGCCGCAGAGACACAATTCCTTCTCATAGAATCCGCACATGCCTCTGTCACTCTCAATAGTCAAGCCGTTTCGAGCGGACTGACAACTTGGCAGGACACTGGCAAATCGACTCTACTCGACTCGAACAGACTTCTGTCAATTAGTGCGCCAGCAGTGCTGGGCAGTACGGCGATAAAAACCATGTGTGGATAACAGTATCATAAACTTGCCGGTAACTTGTTCTATTGCTGATATCTATCTTAAATAATTATAAAAATAAATATGCAATTTTTTTGCTACCTGAAACTGAAGCCACTTTTTCACGTTAAAACAAAATTTGTGACTGTCCAGCCACATCAAAATGGGCGCGACTATACAAAGAAGCGCACTACATATAGTCAACCAGTTGAGTACTGTGGACACGAAATCCTCTTGCTGGGTGATTCTTGTTAGCGCGATAATATGTAATACCTTATACGCAGTGAACACCTTGACCAAGTGTACACATGCACAGTAGGCCATGGCAGGTGAGAAAAATTTAAATTCTGGAACGCCTGCAACATATAACATAAGAATAGTAAGCGTTCATACTTCTGAGCATGAAGACGTCAATCTAATTAACAGATACAGAATCTATAACATAATATCCATCGCATGTCTAGATCACATGTAAATGTTGGATCATCTGTCTACTGCAGGCCATAATAGAGGTTTTATTATTACTATTATTATTATACGATATGGATGTCTCTTGTCACAGGCCTTTTCATCCTGGTACTTCTCTTGAACCAACGATAATCCCCACCGTTCAGGCTTCAAGCTTCACGCTGCAGTACTTTCCGTATTATGTGTGATGTTCCAAGTATAGCCGTCTTTTGTAGTGAATCTATCGAATGTTTTCCTGGTAGTTTCCAAATTTTTCCTTACGCTTCTCCTTACTATTCCAGTGGTTCCAATTATTACCGGTACAATCGTACATTTCAGGTTCCACACTCGCTGTATCTCTATAAATAATCTCTTGCATTTTAACTACGTTTCCTCTTCCTTTTGCACAATATTTCTGTCTGCGGGTATTCCCACATCTGTCAGTGTGCATGTTTTCTCTTTTTTGTTTTTAATTATTATATCTGGCCTATTTGCTGTAACTTTTCTCTCTGTGTGTACTGCTTGATTCCACAACACTGTGACATCTCCCTCCTCACACACTGGGTTTATTATTATTATTATTATTATTATTATTATTATTATTATTATTTACTGCAATTGAGCTTTCACTCGGTGGCAGTAGTCCTTACACTAGTAACAAATAAGAGTAAATATACAGAAACGAAACAATACAAAACACAGTAAATACAAGTACACATATTACCAAAATACCCTCACAATTGTCAAAATGTCCACACATTACAAAACCCACACAAACACACACTAACGTATTACAAAACCCACACATTCACACATTACAAAACCCACACAAACACACACTAACGTATTACAAAACCCACACATTCACACACTCACACATTACAAAACCCACACAAACACACACTCACGTTTTACAAAACCCACACATAAACACATTACAAAGCCCACACACACACACACACGCATATTCCAAAACAAGTTAAAACAACCACAGTACAAGATACACACCAAATAAAATAGTCACAATACAATCAAGTACCCTCAACATAAGGTCACCCTAACGTGCATGTTACTTTTGTCCCTAAGAACTTAAACGTAGCTCTCCTCACTTCATTTCACTTCAATTCAAAACAAAACCACTTCACATAAATCACGTCAGTTCACTCAGAATCACTACACTTCACATTACTTCACTCATTTACACTCATCCTCACTTGAGTTCCCTTGCTTGTAACTACACTTTTAACCCTCTATCTAAAAGCATTTAGTTTACAGGAGAAAGTCGGTAGTAAGCCTGCAGGTAATTAATTGGTTAATCTACATATCACACTGCTCTAGTCTTCTATACTTCACATTATAACACTTTTTTTTTATTTTACAGCGTCCATAATCTCAGGAAGGTTACAAGCCTAATTAACAGATGTGTGTCAGTTGTTAATTGTGTAGGGCAAGTGGAAAAGTTGACTTCGAAACTTTAATGAACATTGGCGAAATGCCTGTTCCTTTCCGAAAGTGACAAAGGACATAACTGCATATCAGCCTCATGTAACTTGAACGACTATAAAAGGTAAAACTGGGCGTTGTTGTGTTGCGTGATGTTGTTTTGTTAGGTTACGTTACCTTGCGTTGCGTTGCGTTAGGTTACGTAATGTTATGTCTAATCTTACTATACAATAAAGCGCATTGTAACGTAAAAAAGAAAGCGCTACCATTAATAACAGCGGCAAATTGAACCATCTCAAAACCATTCAGAAAATACCTGAGCAACATACCTAGAAAGCACATCAATTAACTATATAAAACACCCCTATTGGGCATTCAGCACACTACTTCGGAAAGTACCAATGTAAAATAAAAAAATTTTAACATGTGAAATAGCATTACATGTACCAAAAATTGTAACTACAGAATAGATGACACATTATGTACCCTAGAAACATGGTCTGATTCAGGTATGTAATGGAAAATACCCTGCATAGATGTTGTAAAAATAATACAATATAATAATAATAATAATATGTTAATGAGAAAGAAAATACTGAATGCATTTTCCAGAAGGAGATGAAAGGGTTATTTAGCACTAGAGAAGTTAACTTAAATTTTTATCCCTTGTTAGGCCAGCGATCGCTAAACCTCCGTCCGCGGACACAAAGGTCGCCCGGCAAAGCTTTTATTTTTTCCATGAAAATTTCAAAATATCCGCAACAAGGAAAGTTATCTATAGTCCATAGCCGCACCATTCACTCCAGTAAGGTCTAGCCTATTTCCAGTATAGTTTTCTCCTACAAATTTTGACTCAAAATCATCATCGTGGACATACATAATGATACCAAAAAAGTGTACCCAACCAAAGATTTTATATTAAATATTACATTAATAATACTTCATATATGGTACAATGCGAAAAAATACGTTAGAGTGTGCATCAGACAATAACAATTGTTAACACGGTGCAGGATTGCAAATAGACTGCGGTAACAATTCACACTTCTCCGAATATCATGTTGTGCCCCTTCAGCAGGTGAATTGGGCTCTATCTTACAAATTCAAAGATTTCACAATAATCTAGCAATTTTAAACCTGGTACCCTTCAGATAATATTACGTTTAGAATTTGGAAATGTTATCAAGAATATTGCAGATGCTAACCGCCTCAAATTAAAGTTCTCGAGTGCGGCTAATTATATATAAATGCCAAACGTCGTGTATGATTCTTTCAGAGAATAGATTGGTTATTATTCTGAAATCTTCATCTTTTTCGGAAAGCGCACAACTGATAGTCCTTTCCTTAAACCGTCAATTAGAGCCACGATGTTCCTTGCTTCTCTTTTGCGTGGTATCGGCTTATTCCCTTCAAACAGTCCAAAAATATGCACTTCTTAGCCCGCTTGGCCCTCAAAATAAATTTTCCATGATTCTTCGTAAAATCGGCACTTGTGTACTAAACACAAAAATTCACGCTTCATAAAACAGAATCTTCAGAACCACCGCTATGAAAAACTGAAATTTCTAAATGTTGTTATTATTACGTACGGAGTGCGTATAAATTATCGGAGGAGTTTGCAAAACCATATTTTCACAAATACTGAACAGAAATACAATGGTGTGGGGTTTCGTCAAAGACAATGTTTACGTCCCACCACTTCCAAAGACTACCAGAACTGCGAGAGCGCATCAACACCGCAATCGGGAACGTCACACAAGACATGCTGGACAGGGATTTGCGGGAATGGGAGTATCGCCTGGACATCTGCCGCGTCACACGAGGGGCGCACATCGAATGCATTTAAGGTCACTATGAAACTGCAAACATTCCTCTTTCAAATGGTAGTAACTTCATATATTTCTGTTCAGTATTTGTGAAAATGTGGTTTTTCAAAATCCTCCGATAATTTATACGCACCCTGTATTTATTGTGGAAAGCCGTGTGCCAAAAGAATGTTTTGATATGTATTTAGGCTATTTTTTAAAACAAACAGCAAAACTATTAGTAAAGAATTTAAATCTGCATTCGTTTTCCGTTAGATTTGTAGGACACCAGCTACAGATTATAAGATCCTCCCGGTTGCCCTTTGCTGAAGAGAGTTGGGCGATCCCTGTACTACAGCAACTCAACACCTATGGTGGTGAAATGAGTTATTAATAAAAACTTGATGAATCACGGGAAGATCAACTGGTATCGGTTTGCGTGTAGGCGATTCACGTTTATCAGTCACACATTCATTTCGACAATAGTTACTGCTGAATTCACCTCTGTTCCACGCATTGTGACTGCCCTTTCAAGTTACTTCTCCCATCATAAGCACCACCAACCCATCAAATTCATCTGTATTAAAAATGACGTACTTAACACCCCCAACACCAACTCACCGTATGACGACAATTTCAGGGGAAGCAATCCTAACAGACGTAGGAAATTAAACAATAGTTTGAGTTGATTGTGGTACTCCTCATTTCTCAGTGTCGGCGGGCTTGTTAAGAGTAATTTTCTTGAATTTCCACAGAACACAGAATTCCGATACGTTCTTCGCATTGGATAAACTTTTCTGTAGGAAAGTTTCCAATCCTGCGTCATATTCATCCTGAATCAGACTGCTTCTTATATCTTTTCCAAGACTGGTTTCCTTTGCTCTGTTGTGTTTATTCTCTGCGTGAATAATACAAGAGTAGTAACCACCAGATCACTCCAATTTGGTATGTCATCACAAGCAACAAGGCATCTGAAGATACCATCAGACGTTAATATTTGAGCATGAAATTTCTTATCTCAACCACTTTGTAATATTGGCTACATTTTCCTAATGTGCAACAACTTTAAGGTCTAATAAAATGTATTTAGGTTCTCCTGCGTTAAGGGTTTGGTGGTGAATACCAATAGTAGATAAAAAGTGTTCTGATAGATTTGCTGCTCTCATGGTACTCATTGCATTTTTTTCGAATTAAGGATGACAGTAATTTCACAGTTATATCTGCAAACAAGTAAAACTCAACTGCTACTACGACCCAGGCTGTCGCTGTAGCTAACCGTATGTTCTACTTCAAATTAAGAAAATGTTTTGATAAAGCACCTCAACTGCGAAAAATTCTTTTATTACAGCTCAACATGTGCATATGTACTGTACACCTATGTCATAAATAGAAAGTTTGTGTATGTGTGTGAAGCATTTAGGCAAGCAACACTAGGGGGGATGTGTGCGTGCGTGTGTGTGTAGGGGGGGGGGGTCAAATATATAGAATTTTTCACTGTGATATGTTTAAAATTATGCAAACCACTTGTATGATTTTGCGTATAAAATTACTAAGTATTAAATGATAACACTGAGAAGTTTGAGTGCGAGCGTATGTGCACGCGTGCGTATGTGTGTGTGTGTGTGTGTGCGCGCGCGCGCGCGCCCGCATTTTCATTGTGGTAAAAAGAGGTAAAGTTCGGCCTGGAACAGGCCATAAAGGCCCAAAGGAAGAGTAAAAGTGTAGCTCTACTCTGTCTTTGACCTCGGCGCTAGATGGGGTGGATGGTCAAAGCAACGCTCCGGCTGTCTTAGCCCAAGGAATGACCTGGTATCCACTACATAGGAGGCTGGGTGTGATTCAGTGCCGGTCTGGACGGGTGAGGAAAATCTCGCCTCCACTGGGATTCCAACCCCGAACTGTCCAGTCCGTAGCATGTCGCAACACCACTACGCTATCCCTGCCCTTTTGCACTGTGGTATATTGCACGAGGTTTAACAGCGTGAAGTGTTTTGTGTGTGTGTGTGTGTGTGTGTATTTGAACGGAGGACATAGATTGTGGTTGACTGAGAAGAGGGTGCAGTTTTGAGCATTTGTACTTACAAGGAAGGAAGCTAGAGGAGGCTGCAGAAAACTGCATAATGGCAATTTGCACACTTCACTAAGCATACCGAAGATCAGCACAATAAAGACGAGTTGGATGGGAGAGGTAGCGCGCATGGAGGAGAAGCGAAATGCAAACCAATATGTTACGGAAATACTCAGGGGAATAGATCACTTGAAAAACCTAGAAAAAGATTGTAAGAAAATACTGAAATGGATATCACGAAAGAAAAGATTTAAGAGTACAGACCTTACATATCTGGTTCAGGACCGGGTCCATGTTAGATCCTTCAGCATTCAGCTATTGCCAACCAGAGCAGCAAAGTAAGTTATCTCATGGCAGGTGACCCTGACAATTATCCTTATTACACATTCAGTGCTACAGTCAAAACAAGGCTTAATCTATATTACGTTACGAAGTCCAAGATAAGTTCTCCTCCACTCAGTTGTAGACGCGACAGAACATGGAGAAAGGCCTGCAATGCGCCTTAGTGAACTACATGATTGACGTCACATACGAGCCAAGGATATTTTATCTGGCTCTATGGAATATGATCGAAAGCGTAATAACATAATGAACGCATTTGTAAGTCATATTAAAAATTATAATAAGAAAATATTGATTATATGAGGAGACAATGAGCCGATAAACGTTTTAAAATAATTACACAACGCCTGGTGCTATCTGTGATACAAACTGGGAATCATTTAGGCAGAGCGCGCTAAACACTGCATGTTCAAAACACAATTCATGTTTTAATGAAAGCGAAATATGTTCATCAGAATGTAGACATACACATATATACCAGAGATCTTATATACTTTGAAGAAAAGCGTAGGTGGTCTAATTTGTACATTAGGCCTATTTCATACATATCAGTGACTCCTCCCATAGTAACGAAAAATAAAAAAATACGCCATTTTCCATCACAAATTCCTCTACATAGAACTTATATCGTCTAATTATATGGGCGATTTAATTAAAGGTATTTTCTTCATTCTTAAATCCCCCGTTTTTTCGGAACACTTCTGTTTTTTATACATCTTGTAATTTTAAATCTGTTCATTTATTATAAAAAAATCACCATAATTTCAGACGGTACAATTGTGGCAGCGTTTAGCTGAACAACAAAACCACAATATACTTTACTGACTTCATTACGTAATTACTTTGAGAATTATTAGGTTGCCGCTGCAGAGTACTGTGGCATACCTTCTTCCCGTTGTGTTACTGGCTATTCTTTCCCTAGCGCATACAAAAGATAATACTATCGATGTGTTACTATAACATATGCAGTCATTGGATCAAAAAATGTACACAAAAATAAAAATAATTACAGATTTGAGGGTTACATGGTACTTACCACTAAGATTACTCTGTCGTGTGACGCCGTTCACTCTGGTAAAAACACCAAAATTTCGGTGGAACAACACAACACCACAACCACCATAGTTGCTGGGTGTGGTGTTGAGGGAAATGCTCGTAGTATGAATGGATTATGTTACTGTATTATTCAGCAGTTTGTGTTACATAGTCAATGTGATTCAGTTTTTCTTGGTTTTGCTGTAACTTGTGTTTGTTGCAGGTTTTAATTTGTTTAATTTTACTTTAAAAAAAAAAGTATGGTTTCAAAGTCTGTGTCTTTTGCAAATAAACTGGTCTACAGTCACTTTGTTAAAGAGAACCTTTAAATCAGATTAACAATAAACTACAAATCATGAAATAATAACAACACTAACTGCTTCTGTGGTAGCAGCACAAATAGCTTCTGAAACATACAGCCAAATAACAAGCATAAGCAGAAAGTCCACTTGAACCTGTCTGAAGTATTGCATAGAGTGGAATAAAAGTTGCAGTGAATGAATATACAGTACTTTGCAAAGAAGGTGGAGTTGGAGGTGGTTGGGTCCATACCACATGTATGGGATTTCACCATGTCTAGCACAATGCGGCACTGTTCTTGCAGGAGTGCAGAGGAAATTTTTGCTCATCCTGTATAAATGCAGAGTTAAAATGTGTATTTGTGTGAATGTAAAAGCAATTTATGCCAGTACAACTTAAATTGGCACATCTCACCTTCACTTTAAGGCTGTTCAAATATCCACTAGTCTACAAAGTCTCTATAGTCTTCAGAATCTCTCTGCCAGGGAACCTTGTCAGGCACCTAGGAGGTCACTAACATTTATACACCCTCATCAATATTGGCGTCTTTGCTTGATGGGTGTCTGGCGGCCGGACATGTGTACACAAAGGGTACCTCTTCAAAATTCAATGGAAATAATTATGTATCTGTAAACTCTGAGTGCCAGTGTTGTTCTTATCTAAGAAGTGAAGTGTGTTATTTAGTGGATGAACTAAACTCAATGACAGAAATTATAAATATACTCAGGGAAGAGGTGAAATACGATCGCACAGTGAGTCATGATCTGAGGACATATGGTGAACGTGAAAAAAAACCCATGGTATCTACAAACAACGTGATAACTGTTCAAACCTTGAAAATCAGTCGAAATTAGTAGGCAACATAAATCCAGTGAAACAAACAACAACTGAAAACCTAAATGAAGAAACCAAACTAGTGAAACTAACATCACAAACGGCCTCTAACATATACAATCCATGGCAAACAGTACGCTCAAACAAAACGTGTCATCAACAAAATGTTTGTCCACCAGCCAGAGAGCCTTCAACTTATGGAACATGCGGAAATCTGACCACATACCAATATTCTGTACTGATTGCAAATCGATACACGACACTTTCAAATTGCCAAGAACTACAACCAACCTGTGAGAGGACACTACCATCTAATGGCAAACACCCACATAGATTTATGGCCACCAAGAACTGTAAGTACATCACAAGATCCCCAAAGGAGGAAAGGATAACAACAAATCAACGTGGATCATCGGGGACCTTCTTGTCAAATACACGAAACCTTCAAGAAAGAGGAGAAAGTGATGATGAAACAAACCATATTCCAACTATAATTAATGGCACAACTAATATGACTCACACCCCACAGTCAAATCTAGGAAACAATGTGTCAGTTCATCACCTATTAAATGAAATAACAGAAACCATATATGTGAACTGTAGGGAGTCATGTCTACCCTCTAAAGAGCACAAAGTAGTGTTAATTGGTGACAGCAATACTAAAGGGTATGTGCACAAATTACAGTCCTTACTAACCAGTAATTATAAATTATACAGTGTTATTAAACCAGGTGCTACTACAAGTGAATTGAAAGAAACAGCAAAAGAAGAGGTTAGTAGACACTCTCGTAATGATGTGATACTGATCAGCTATGGTATAAATGACTATGAAGTAAATAACTTCTCCCTAACTCGGCAAAACATAATTGATTTCATACAGAGAAACAACCAAACAAACATAATCTTGATGAATCTCCCATACAGATATGACTTACCTAATTCAATCGCTGTTAATAGGATAATAACATCTCTGAATAGTAAACTAAAGAAAACATTAAAAGCCTTTCCTCATACCTACTTTATGGAAATGGACAATACTAGAACACTATTTACCAATCATGGATTACACATGAATAAGTTAGGCAAACAGCTGGTAATTTTTCAAGTAGCCACTTTCCTATATTCAACTTTTGAACCAAAAAAATCTCCTCCTATAAGTTTAAGCTGGTATAACCAACAAAATTATAACTAGCCAGCTCAAGAGGACAATCAAATAATATCAAACACTAGAAACTCAAGCCGCAATAAGAAACTCCCTGTGACAAGATCAGATGATTTTTTATGGAAAGCCTAAATACCATCAAACAAATCAAGACTAATACACCTTGTGTTAATACATTAGTTAACAATCATAATCACCTCTCCAGTAATATACTGAAAAATTGTAGTAACAGTAACAAATTTACAATATATCGCCAAAACATACGTGGAATTTCCAGTAAGATTGATGAGTTTTTCACTTCACTATGTTATAACAGACCATAAATCATATGTTTAACCGAACACCACCTTAGAACTGAAGAAATAAACAATACTGCCTTAGACCAATATATACTGGTTGCATCTTTCTGCAGAAAAAAATTCATGTGTGGAGGTGTCTGTATATATATATATATATATATATATTTCCAAGTCTCTTCAATTTAGTACTATTAATTTAGAGAAATATTACCAAAAAAAAAGACTTTGAAATTTGTGCCTTAAAATTAAATGTACAAAGGTTTAATTTTATAATAATATGTGCTTATAGATCCCCCACAGGAGATTTTACACATTTTCTAACACAATTAGAAATTATTCTGAATGAACTTCAAAACACATCAAACAAGTTTATTCTGTGCGGTGATTTTAATATAGATTACATAAAAGACAGTTAAAGGAAATATCTTTTAGACACTCTCTTAGCCTCTTTCAACCTATTTAGTACTGTTAAGTTTCCTACCAGAATCTCCAAGCACTCTAGTACCCAGATTGATAATATCTATGTAAACATATATAAATTTGACTTCTCTGTCTATCCTTTTATAAATTGTCTGTCTGATCATGACGCACAAATCATTACCTTAACAGGTATTTCCACTCCTGTTCCAGAACAATCTTTTTCATTATTTAGAAAAGTTGATGACAATACAATTAGAAATTTTGTATACTTGCTACATTATGAAAATTGGGAAAATGTCTTCTTAGAAGAAAATGTTAATATAATTTATAATAATTTTGTAAATAATTATCTTAGGATACTTTATGCAAGCTTTCCCTTTGTAAGATCAAAAAATTTACAAAACTCAAAACCATGGCTCACTAAAGGTATAAAAATCTCTTGTCTAAACAAAAGAAGACTTTACTCAAATTACAGAAATAGTAATAACCCTAATCTTAAACAAAACTATAAGAAATACTGTCAGATACTATCGAGAGTCATTACAGCAGCAAAAAGACTACATTACAGTAAACTTATATCACAGTCTGACAAGAAACAAAAAACTACATGGAATATAATTAAAACACTAACAACAACAAAAAACCCTCAAATATTACTATTCCGATAAATATTGATGATGGACACCCCACCAATCCGACAAGCATAGCGGAAGCCTTTAATACCTATTTCACATCAGTAGCTGAAAATTTGATAACCAAAAACTTTTCTGAGACGGATACTACTAATAATGATGATCTGATGACTTATTTGTGACAGAATTTTAAGCATTGTCACTCCCAAATAAAATTGAAGAATACTACTATATATGAGATCAATAAAATAATCTACTCTCTAAAAAATAAAACCTCACATGGGTATGATGAAATATCAGATAAAATTCTAAAGGCTAGTGCTCCCTTCATATTATCTCCATTAACATATATATT
>Ga0123352_10015388_pt1 | contig 12177 bp, 3 predicted proteins | sample TergutLab28metaG_FD_89700 | JGI IMG/M metagenome (GOLD analysis project Ga0123352, IMG submission 89700) | Labiotermes labralis P1 segment gut microbial communities from Petit-Saut dam, French Guiana - Lab288 P1 | ecosystem: Host-associated > Arthropoda: Insects > Digestive system > Gut ... | reverse complement strand
TAGTGGGTCTGGAACGGGGTCCACTCAGCCTCGTGAGCCTCGTGAGGTCAATTGAGGAGCTACTTGAATGAAAAAAGTAGCAGCTCCAGGTCTAGAAAACAGAGATTAACGGCTGTGGGGACCTGTTGCGCTGACCACGTGACACCCCTCTATCCGCACAAGTTGGCACTAACTTCGCCGACCGGCGGCGTCCGCTCTGTTGGTATAGTTCACGTGCGGACTAAGGCCACGGAGTTTAGTTTAGTTATCTATGTGCAGGTTCCAACTGAGATCAATGATGATAGTTAGATGTTCCTTCTATGACATTAGAAAGAATCTATCAAACAATCCCAAAACATGATGCAGGAATAGTTATGGGAGACATGGACACCAAAGTCAGTAAAGACCTCTTGACTTCCTGCAATGGCAAATACAGTCTCCATGAAATATCAAATGATAATGGAGAATGACTGTGTGATTTTGTGACCTCCAGAGACCTTGTCATTAGTCGTACCATGTTCCCACATAAAAATATTCATCTTCAAACCTGTATATCCCCAGATGGACTTGCAGCTACTCAAAGATCATGTCATGATTAGCAGAAGAAATGCTTCACAGATCACTGACATCAGAAGTCAACTAGGTGCCAACAGTGACTCAGATCACTTTATGGTTAGAATTAAATACAGACCTAAAATTTCCATCCTATTAAAACATCAATGTACTAGACATCTTAGATGTGACATTAGTAAACTTCAAGATGGTACACGTGTAAAGAAGTACCGTAAATCTATTAGAGAATATGTTAGCAACCAGTTAAGCAACAATTCTGATGTGCAGCAACAATGGTCTACAATTAAACAGTATATATATATATATGGAGAGAGAGAGCAGCAAAAGAAATCACAGGCACCACTAAACAGCCCAATGACAGGAATCAGTGGTTAGACCAAGAATGTAGTGATGCAGTTGAAAAGAGTAACACCTTATGAATTAACATGCTACAAATAAAGACCAGAGCCTCAACTAAAGAATATAAAAATGCTAGAAGAAACACAAAACAAATATGTAGGAGAAATCAGAAGCAGTTTGAAGAAAACCTGTTATATGAATTGGAAGATAAATTTGGACAATATGAAAGTAGAAAATGTACTGAAGGCATCTGTAATTCAAGATGGGATTTCAACCAAGACCTAACTTATACAGACAGCAATGAGAATCTTGTCACTGGTGAACAGCAAGTGTTACTACATGTGGGCTGAATATTTTAAAGGCTCCTTAAAGAGGGGAAGGAGAAGATCAAGTGAATACTGTAGGTTTTGGTACTGACCCTTTCATACTTGTACCCACTATCTCCATGGTCTAGGATAATAAAAACTGCAAGAGGACTTGATCAATGAATAACTAATTAAATATGGGGGTAGAGAGTTAAGGAAATGCACACACAATTTAATCATGGATATATATGGAACTCCAAAACAATGCCTAATGACTATAATATAGCAATTATTTGCCGAATTCACAAAAAAGACAATAAGTTGGATTGTAGCACTTACCAGGGCATCTCTCTTTTAAATGTCACATATAAAAAAAACGTTTACTAACAACTTAGCTTAAATACACTGAACCGTATGTGGAACAATCCAGCTTGCATAGAAACTGATCCACTACAGATCACATGTTTTGGACCTTTACAAGTCATCACTATATTAGCCACCTAGGAAAGGAAAATAAATGGACCTCTTTGTGACAGAGGGACCTGGCATATCAGGAAAAATGAAGAACTTAATACTGTATATCGATATACAGATACAGTAACAGACATCATGATCAGAAGACTTGAAAGGCTGGGTCATTTAATAAGAAAGGAAATAATAGAATATCCAAGGCTGCCTTAGATGCCAAAATAGAGGGTAAAAGGAAGGTTGGAAGACCAAAGTTAACCTGGCTAGATGACATACAGGCAGACCTTAAAACAATGGTGATTAAAGGATGAAGAAGACAAGCCCAGGACCAAACGGAATGGATGTGTGTCATCAGGAAGGCTACGGTAAAACTGTAAGGACCATAACGCCACAAAAGAAAGTGGGGATATAACCTTAAGAAATAACATCTTATGTATAAAGAAACATCAATTATCAGTAATGCAAGGCTGTCCACTAATCATGAAAAAATGTCCCTTTCTGGTTGAAATTTAGGGCATATCACACAATAGATGGATGCATGGCACGAGATTTTCTTCTTCAAATTACTACTTTTGTGGCATCACATACTGATGTGCAATGGAAAATGCTGCGTCCAATCCACATCAGTGTGCAATACCACGTAAGTAATAATGTGATGAATGACCTCACCATGCCGTGCTTCTGTCCGGTGTGCGCCAGTGTGTGCATACCCTCAATATATCTAATCCAACTGGTGTGTACAATAGTTATGGTCAACATTCCTTACAATCACCTGAGTTGGCTTTGTAATGTTAATGGAATTGGCCTCTATCATTGCTGAACACAATGGCAAGGAGAAATATCCTGCCCACTGCATGGACTCAAACCCTTGTCACCCAGACTGCAGACAGTAATTCTGGTGCACCAAATTCTATTCAGATATGTAGTCTATTACTGTATACAAATTACAAATGACTAAAGAAAGCTGTTTATGAAATGGGTGACAAAGAGTGGCTATTATTATTTGTGCATATACATTCTATTGCAATAGTTGAGTAACATGACTAATGGCTGCTCTTTACAATAGGTGTATATACACAGTGGACAAAGGGTGTTACCTAACAGACTATGACCTAACGAAGACAACAGATGAATCACATAAGTAATATCCCTACCTTAAAATTTTGTGAATCAAGAGTACCTGACAGCTACATCATATTAAACATGTGATGGCTATTTATGTAAATATATTAATATCATACCATGGAGATTTGCTTAGCCTTCAGAACTGCATTTCAAGAACAGTCAATCCTATTAACATGCTTGTTGAAATACAATGTACCAATCCATAGTTTCACTGTTGTCATTAATTATCTGGAGCAGAAACTGCTTTTGTGATGTACTGTTCAAATGATAGCTGACTCCCCTGCCCTCCAATATGTTGGTCAGAAATCTTCATAGCTCATGGCAGTTGTGTTTGGAAGTGCCCTTCCCAAGAGACTCATTTCTGTCCTTACAATTATTCATTAAGCCTAATCCAAGTATGTCATGTCTGCCATATTCCAAAGGTGATGTGAGCATGAAAGATGCATCAAAGGAACTTAGTTTTTTAACTGCTGGTGGATTTTGAGCATAATGAATGATTTAAAGTCCAGATGCATATATGGAACATAACTCTTTGCCACCTGCATGGCTCTTTGAAAAAATGTAAGAGTGAAAATCACAATATGTATACTTTAACTGTAATTACTAGTTCATTTCCTGGCTTTTGCTGTGGGACTGTTGTTGAAGCTTGTGCTCTGTCCACAAAATTTGTAAGACCACCCACCCTTCATGGCTTATGTCACTGTTCTGCTTGGCTGCCATTCTTAATCATTTTTGATGTGTGTGAACTTGCAGCTCTTACTTGTTACGGTAATTAGCCAACACAACTGAACAACCAAAAGGAGTCTTACCTTCATGTGTGATGACATCAGTGCCATCAATTGGATTTGTCTTTCCTGGAATATTTTTCCCAAATGAGAGGTGCCTGATGCGATGCGATGTGTTGAAATTTGTGGAAGAAAGTGGCTGTACATCATGAACTGAAAAATTAGAAGGCATTTGTCTGTAGCTGAAAGGCGACCATTCACAACCATGATTACAAGCTATAGCCAATTACTTTCTGTGGATTTTCTCAGTATTACAGTATCATTTACAGTATTACACAAAACAAAACCAAAAGCACTGTAATATCAGAAACTGGACATAAAGTATTTTGCTGCTCTCAAAGTTGTACTCTACATAAAATACAGTACTGTGTGCTGGAGTTTACCATCCAGATTTAAAACATGTCTCATTCCAGTTCTGTAATAATGAATAATAAACAAAAATGGCAACTGGTGGGAAACCTCTGACTGAGAGCTAATTTGGTAGTTCTCATAAATGTGATTTTCTCAAATATTTTATGGTGGTTAGATATAATGCCAATTAACATGAGTTATAGAACTTTCCTTCCATTTTGAATCCTTAAACAGATACAAATCTTATGCAAGTATTTTTATGACCAAATGAAAATAACATAGACAAAAAAATTTACATTTCTGCATGTACTACAGTTGGTAAGAAAATAAGTTTACATGATGTATAATTTTCTAACTAAAGAACCTACATTAATTTAATTGTATCAAGGTGAATTTGCTGCTGAGCAATTATGATGCATTCAGCACCTAAGCAAACTCCTGGTGGCCACAAATCTGAAAACATTCTCAGTCAGACAGAGTTCTGACATAATGGCTGATAACACAGGGCACAGTCTTCTATCAACAGGAAATAGGAGAGTCTGTCCTGTAAGAAAAATGCCTGAACTGTGGTTGGAACAATGTGGGAATCTAATGGGATAATAGTACAATTTCATCTGAACTGTTCTTATTAGAGCTGAAAATAAAGAATGTGAAATGCATACTGCGGAACTTATTATACATCACACGCACAATCCCTACATCATACAACTATTTTTTTTGTCTCTTCTACCAATCTGCAATTAGTAACTGTAATTTATTTTCTCCATTGCTCCGAACTGACCTCAGAAATTCGATATTAATTTGCTACAAAACACAATCAGTGATTTAAAATTGGCATCGCACGAAGTATCGGAAAATGAAGCAATCTGTGTATCAGAAGTTTCTCTTCTTTCTATGTGATCTCCCATTAGTCACATAATGTATCAAACTTCTGTATGGTGCTATTACTGGTACAAAACAAACCTTCTAAAATGAACAGCACAGCTGTAATACCAAACAGAGTACTCAAGCAGTTGCAACAGTGACAAAAAGGATCAATGCGCATTCACATACTGAAAGGCACCTGTCAAACATGCCATACCATGACATATCTTTGTGAGAATCAGTCTAAGTACTGTCTTCTCAGATATGATGCCATGTGATCTGGTATGAAATTACCAGTGTTTTGGAGGAATAATGGTAAATTAACAGGTCTGATGATGTCATATCCCAGAAGGCAGTAACCTTTGAACATTGAATTTATGAATGGAGAGTTGAGATATGCTACATATGGTACACCCCTTGTGTAAATGAAAAGGACTTACCATGTACATGGTTCACTGAAAAACTGTTACCAGGGGCAATGTGAAAACTTCCACCAACCTGTAAGTATAAAGATCTCTTATTACCTCATTATGTCACTTTCATGCAAGGTCATGATGTAGCAGACTGTCATACAACTAACTTCAGTAGAGCATGAAATTTATTTTTAAAAAAAATTGCTCTGCATAAAAACTATCATCTTGTATGCATACATCTATGTAAAATCATGTACAACAAAATTTTTACACAATGTTTGAAGAAGTGATATACTGTAGAAAAAGTGCATAAACGAATTTGTATACAGAATGGAAGGTGTATAAACATAAATTGGTAAATAAAATTAAAAGTGTATAGATATGAATTTTGCAGTTGCAGAATCCATGATTGCAAGAAGGATTAGTATACTCAACTGTCAGGGTACTTTACCTACATATTAAATAATCTTACAATTTGCAACCACAATTTTAAAATATATTCCATCATTACAAAATTATGTTAGCAAATTAAACTAACTCTGTTCACTTCCACATAGCCATATATTTGACAGGCCTCTGAGAAGGCATTCTTTAACCTTTCTGAGTAATGCTCTGACTGACACTGAGTAATGGTATCTAAGTCATGAAATGCCCATCTCTTTCTTCTGTAAGCTTCTTTAACAGCTTCACAAGAATTACAACATCTGGAAAAGAATCAGACAAATTAATAATACACATATTTAAAATTCACTGTAAAAAAATTAGATCAATAATTGCAATTAGCTTCCACAGTACACAGTGTACTTACGGATATTCTGCAGTTTCAGCACCATAACAACTGCCACATTTCTTTGCTTCAGTTGTGTTTGTTTCATGCTATAACAGGATACAACATGCTATTCAGATGAGTCGATCTAATGACCACAGCCCTTTCATTAAGTCACTACTTCAATTAATCTGCTTAATATAAACATATCCTGTCCAAAGACAGCAATCAAAATATAAGGGTTGAAAAAAACTGACAACACTAATGACATGCACAGCATTGTACAAGGGTAGCTAGATCCAGTTCACTGGTAATGATACAGATGGCCAACTGTACAAAATGATGAAGACTTGCACATTAATGTGAAACACACATATGCAAGCCAGTAGTTTACAAGATTCACATCAAGATTAATAAAACTGCAGAAACTGAAGCTCCATGGGACATGATGAAAGTGACTTCTGGAAAGCATCTGGCTAAGACTCCTATCGGACAGTCACAAAATGTGTCAGTGAAGGCTGGGACAAGTAAAGGTAAGCTAACTGCAGGATGACCCACTTTCCCACACCAATATGTGCAGCTCAATGAAACACCATGCCTAGCAGGCATATTGTTGGGGTTATCATGTTCATGAGCACAACTGTCATGGAAGTATTACTGCATAGGAATGGAGGAGAAGGAGATGGACAAGGAGGAGAAGAATAAGGGGAGGGAGGAGGAGGAGAATAAGGATGAGTGGGAGGAAGATGAGGAGAAGAAGGGGAGGAGGTGGGGAAGCAGGAGGAGGAGGAGGAGAAGAAGCAGGGGGAGAATGAGAATAAGGAGGTGAAGGAGGAGGAGGAAAAGACAAAGGAGGAGAAGAAGGGGATGAGGAGGAGGAGCAAAACAAGAAGAAGGAAAGAAAAAACTACCCTTATTTCTATTGAGGACAAAATTTCAAGTCTCTGTTGTCCATAATACAATTTCACCTGTTTGATTCCTGTCAGGAAGATTCAAAATACTTTTCATACACAACATTTTTGGTGGTTGGTTTGTACAGCAGCAATCAAGAGGTGACATGGTCTTTAACATCACTAGAATACATGCCAAAGTTTGCAGACTGAAGAAATTTCTAATCCCTGATTAAGTTGTATGTTTCTTGTTTGTACATTACTCACTTGTGACACATCTGTTCCACCTGCCTTGATTTCTGAAATAAGAAAAAATGCCTTTGTCAACTTGTAACAAAATACATGGGAACCTCTATTCATTGTTCCCCTATGCATCATTTTCCTGAAATTATTGTTCATTTACTGTGGTCTCTACACATCTATAAATCTGACATCTCTAAAAATATCATTTTCCTCTTAGATATGATGTATAGAAGTTTCAGTGTACAAGAGTTTAGCTGTCCTAGAAATATCCCTCAAGTGATGTATCACCAATACTAGAGTGTGTACATGTGCATGCAGACAACTTTTAAAACTACACTACCCAGCTTTACCTAACCTATAGGGTTTTTATATTGTTATGATATATCTCATGCCTGCTTACACTTAGAATGCTACTTAGATGAAAGTATGTTCTACAATCCAAAATTTAATATTTGCTTCTTAAACTTTACTTTGACAAATTAACAATTACATGCAGAAATACCTTCTTTCTGGGGCTCTTTGATTGGTTTTCCATCCAAGTCCAACCTACGTTTGTAAATGTTATGTTCAATTTGTAAGTGTTGTTCTCCTGAACTATCCATTGCATCCAGTACTAGAACTGCAACACACAAAGTCACTTACTAGCAAAAGAACTGTAGCGTGAAAGACAAAAATGTGAACCAGTCAAACGCATGCTGCAGAGTACTTCTTAGGACAGTGAAGAAGTTTTCCTTCTTCTATGGGACCTGAAGGTTCATCACTAACCTGCCCTCTGACTCTATCCTAACACAGACAAAACTAGTCTCCATTCCACACATGTTACTTCTTCAACATTGTATTTTGTAGCATCCTCCTATCTATGCATCATGCATCATCCCCCCACCCCCCAAGTGGTCTCTTCCCCTCAGGATTTCAAACTAACATTTTCTACGAAATTTTATATAAATAATAAGAGATTCAATTATGAAATATTTATAAACAAAGAAATTACCTTCCACATACATTCTACATGTCCCACACATCTCATTCTTCTAAACCTGATCGCATTAATATGAAAACCATGATGTCAAAACCATTAAAATGTTATCAAGAAGTGTATAATATAAATTGTTTTTAATGACTATTAAATTGCCAAACTAGGTACAATTTTTTTGCAATTCACAACCATTTTTAAACATTGCAACATAGGTATGAATGCCTCAAAAGCTTGTAATTCACAGAATGGGGTTAACTAATTCAAACATTTATGCAAATTCTTGTGTCACTGCTCATTCACTGGTCATGGTCCAAACCCTCACTCACTTATAGTCAACCATAAACTGCCCTTAAATCAAGCTGTAATGTTTTATATTTACATCAATTTTTTACTCTTCTTTGTTTTTTGTATACTACCAAACAATATGCCCAGTGTCTTAAACGACATCACCTTTACCTTGTAAAAGGGGACCAATTTTACAAAGACGAAAGACAGTGACTCCATTTTACACGTGACAAACACTTTGAGAGGTAAAATATCCCCCATGCATCTGGGTTATTCTTGAAGATGGAGTTGTCATCTTTTTATATTTTATAGAAGGCTATTAGGTGAATGATCACTACACATAAATCATTTTAGCTCAAAGTGCCAGTTAGCTCCTTCTTACAAAACAGGGGCAACATGATACCTTCCAACTGACTTTACAGTCTATGTGGAACATAGCACATGCTGAAAACTTACAAATGTGTACTAGGAAATGAAATGCATGCAATGTGTAAGACGTTATGCTATGTCCATCACTTGTATTCAAACAGACCTACAAATAATAATAATAATAATAATAACAACAACAACAACTACTACTACTACTACTACTACTACAACATAAAGTTCCAATATGGTGCAAAAATCAGTGTCACAAAATGCCTTGAGAAGGATAAATTAAAGAAACAGTAGATACAAGTTAGGTTGGAGATATACTATGATGTATTTCTTTTCTGAATATGGTAACAGAGTTGTGTAATCTCTTCTTCCTGTACAAAAATTACTTCTGATACAATGCACAAAGTCAGGAGATGATTTTCAAAACAAGGCCTTATACAATGGCTCTTTCAAACATGATCATTATGTGAGCAAAGCAACAAGAACAAAATTTGGAATTAGGTACTGTGTTTCATTTCCTGGCCTACTAAAATAAACAGCATGTCAATAACATAGACCACTAACGTGGATTAATTGGGACTGCGAACCATCCAGATAAGCAGAAAATCCAGATAATTGGATTTTTCTTTGAAAAATAGGCTACACTGGCAGTTTGAATTTCGGCTGTTACTATTTACAGTACGTTCCTGCATCTAAACCTTTCGAACAAGCCTGATTTGAAGTTCTAGAAGCCATAACACTGTACTGTACTTGATCCGATAAACAGTAATTTCAAGGCATGTTAGTTTTGTAGAATTCTCAACAAATTTACCCAAAGGGCCAAGGTGATCTGGATAATTGGCGATCCGGATAGCCAGCATTTGGGTAAGGGGAATTCAAGTGTACTTATTCACAGTGCAAAGACCTGTCATCCAGAAATGAGACTGAAGTCCCATCACCTGATAATTAGATATGTGCCAAACAAAGGAACCACAGGATAAACTCATTGTGGCGAGTATTACTACCCTTTCATGTTACAGTACAATGGGTTGAACAAAGTGTTCAAAAACTGTATTACTAATGACTACAAATTATTTCTGTTTAACATGTTATGACACCTCTCTGCAGCTTTATTTACTCCATTAACAATATGAAAAATGAAATGGCAAGAAGGGCACTGACAGTTCTACACACCAGTTCCCTGGTAATTCAAACATAAGAGTGTGAACATTTAATCAGCATTACCAAACCTCACATAATGTAAATTGTGCATAAATTTCATGATAATGTGCATGCTTTACTGATAAGATATATATAGTAATCCTATAATCATGAAAAATTATACAAACACAAAACAAGGCTTACAATCACAAGAAATTGCTGGTATAACGAAATCTAAATTTATCCTGAGCTTTGGTCCTCTTGATGTGTCCACAAACAATTCTTCTGATACTGTGGGTGTCCAGTAGTCTTGAATTTCAAAAAATACAAGTAGTGCTATTACACACCAACTCATTATTGTCACTACAAATAAAAAGAGTTCAAATTATTTCCAAATTTTAAAACAGAGAACAACTTAATAGCCTATAACAAAACTAGTCTTTAGATAGAAAACACGAATAAAATAATTAATCTCCTGGCTTCCTTCAATATCTGACATCATAGTCTTTAAACAGCATAAACAGCAAAATAATAGGCACATAAAACTCTTTTTTTGGAAGACAAACATATCTGACACTATTCACACGTGTAACGTATCTTGAAATTAAATTCTCTTTATTGGTTATGCCTAGTGTGTGTTTCATAAATACAGAACGTATCTATAAAATGTGATCTGATACAACACATACAAGACAAAACGGAACACACATATAGACGTAACATTCAGGTACATATGTACAACCATTGTTGTCATGGAAAAGCAATAAGTATCACATATCCTGAGTGACTGTTTGTAGCCTTAGGTATCTAGCATTCAGTACACGTGCCATGCTGTGATCTGTGGCCTGCCAGGCTCTACAACATTTTTTTACATTATCTCATAAACGGCACAATTTAAAAAAAAAAATTTACTGTACATAAAAATGTGTGTTTTTATTTTTTTTCAAAACTTTTTTCCAAAACATTTCTCATTGTAAGAACTGTAATATGATCAGAAATGTATACTGGTCTTCATGTACAGTACATGTTATTCTTGTCCGATTTTAATGAAATCAATTTTCTCGCCAGATTTTCGAACAACACTCAAACATAGAATTTTATGCAAATCTGCCCAGTGGGAGCCGAGTTGTTCTAAGCGGAAAGTCGAACAGACATGACATAGCTAATAGTCACTTTTCGCAATTTTGTAAAGGCGCCTAAAAATGTGCAAAATGTGGCCTGTCACCCGTATTACGTTAAGCTAAAAACTAAACATTAACTAAATCAAATATTACTTTCACCTAATCTATAGCAAACAAAACTTATCGCAAGGTATGTTGCATTGTCATCTTAAGGCAAGAGAAAGGAACTACATGAAGGGCAGCTATACACAATTCAACCGACAAGGAGCCGTGTGGTCACATAAACCTCCTTCCAAAGTGCAGTTTAGGAACCATATTCTGAACTTTCACCCGCAACGCTGTGCACACTGGCATTACCAGGAATACGTTTTAATTTATTAATAATGACACAAGCAAGTCTACTAAGAGCGAAGTATGTGTCCCTGTGGTCATTCTGCAACCCTAAACATAAGTGATTGGTGTAAAACTAAGAACTGCCACACTGACAACCTATTTTGTTTACCTGCTGCTCCTCCATAAGTTTTGATTCTAAAATCTTCCAAGGTTTTCGGATATGCATCCAAGTAACGTAATCTAACAAGAATATCATTAGAGCTCATCCTAAATATTAGGTACCTACTAAACCAACATCTATAACCTCACATCAGACTACAACCACCTATTCCATCCCTCCGATCACAGTCATCTACACACCGATAAACGCCAACGCTCGGTGCGTGACACGGTGTCTCGTAGTTGTAGTATACATGGATTTATGAATAGAGCATAGGTCCGTGGTATAGAAAAGGATCACGCCACGGTTTAGTTTTCACTGTGTAAAAATCGGTACTGAGTGCAAGATTCAATACCCCATGGCTAGGGTTTATTACACAGATTAATAGCCCATGCAATTGAAAACTAGTTCGAAACGTGAAAGTACAGCGTCATATGTGGCGCCGTCATGCGATATTGGAACCGGCATGGCTTAGTGACTGATAGTAGAACTTGCATGTTGTGTAACATGTGGTTAGCACGACATCGGCAAAGCAGCGCCGTGAATCATACCCTGTCCTTAATCTCCTCCTCCTCCTCCCCCCCCCCCCTTCCAAGCCCCCCTTCCGACCAATTCCCTTTGGAACTAACACAATTACAAAGTTTTAAATTTATAACAATCCCCAAAAAAACCTAATAAGGCCC
>Ga0123352_10015387_pt1 | contig 12177 bp, 12 predicted proteins | sample TergutLab28metaG_FD_89700 | JGI IMG/M metagenome (GOLD analysis project Ga0123352, IMG submission 89700) | Labiotermes labralis P1 segment gut microbial communities from Petit-Saut dam, French Guiana - Lab288 P1 | ecosystem: Host-associated > Arthropoda: Insects > Digestive system > Gut ... | reverse complement strand
ATTGGCCGGTAATTTTGCCTGGAATTGCGACTTCCATGTCAATTCAGGGATCTTTTACATGCTGCAAATCTACGACATGGAACCGATGGCTTTACTTCCCTTCCGAAGGAAGGTGTGCGGAGGATTTTTTGCCCTGAAAAATCCTGACGGCTTCAGCCAGGTTTGAACCCGCGAACTTGTGTACTTAAAGGCAGCATGCTAATCCTAGATCACCAAAGTCGCTAAATTTGCAGCCTCAATGCCAAACTCATATTGTCTTCATGGCAATAGCTTGCTATTTTGCAGGGGTTTCACCCTTGAGAATCACAGTCACCACAGCCCAACAATCACTGCTACAGGTGGAAACAAATTATGATACAGCTCCCAGCTGGTGAGGAGCACCATGTCACTGCCTGGTTTTAACACTTCAACCATGCATGTCTTTAGGAAGCACACACACCCAAATGTATGCCATTATGATTTAATACTCCCACAGCAGAATATCAAAACAAAACAGATGACGCACTTCTGTGCAACTGCTCAGTTGTCGCACTGATCATTTAAAACCAACAATGACAAACAGATTCAATTGCACTCTGATTCTAAAATTTGGAAAAATAAAGCCAAACATTTGGTTATTTTCATGTTAAATGCAAAATCAGGAGGTACATTAATAAATGTCTCACTTCTTTCATAATGCTTCCTAACCCTTCAGGGGAGAGATGCAAACAGTCGACATGTATTATGAACAAGCCCTCCCCCACTTCTATTGTAAGGTGGCCTGTATGATGCACTGTGCGACCTAATACAGATGTTTCCAACTGGTCCTGAAGGTTACTGATGTCTGTCGTCTGTTTCTGCAGTAAACTGGTCATTTTATCCATTTTCTTAGCATGATCATCCTCACTTTGTTTCAACTGCTTGGCAAGACTTTTTACCTGCAAGGAAGACAGTAAAATGCTCGACAAATAAATTAGCATCTTAAATTATGCCAGTGACTCAAGACGGAATACTGTGGGATCCTAACATGCCACTAAATATGTCAGCTTTAAATATCATTAGAAGTATGGGTCTCACAACTACTTTGTTTTTGCCCTATTCTGACCTATAATTACCTCATCAAGTGAACATTCATTACGTCTATGATATACTGTAAAAATATGGACTCTTCTCTTTCACACCACAAACGAATGTTGGAACTGCAATAAAATGAGGCACTAACTAATGGGGATGGAACACACCACTCAACCTACAAGATGTTGTTTGTGGTACTTCTAAGGAAACATGTAATTGGCTTTCTTATTAAACGAATATATTTATGATAGCATTGGAAGTACACTCCTGAAACTGTTGATCAAGAAAAAATCAAATTTCAAAATAACTCAGACAGTACCTGAGCAACATACCAGGAAAGCATGAAATTAAGGAACTGCAAAAAACAGCCATATTGGAAATGGCACATATACTATGGAGAGTGCTAACGTAAAATTACAGAACATATATCATGGGCAAAATAATATTACTTGTAGCACAAATTGTAAATACAGAACAGCTGCAACATTGTGTACTCTAAAACATGGTTAATTGCAGGTATATAATTGCAAATACCCTGCAAAAAGGCAATAACAAGGATGATGATGATGATAATAATAATGCATTATACCTGAAGCACTGTGCAAATTTGTGGCTGTAATTATGTGCATCTGTTATTGACACACCTATAGATCTGTCTCCACACTATCACAGTATTCCCGTAAGGAGGAAAAGTAGATGAAATAATAGGTGAAGATATACAGAAGGAAACAAGTACATATTTAAAATCGTCAAGAAACAGCTATCTAAATCTTCACATTATGGACTCTAACAGACCTCAAGTCATTCGTCATTCCACATCACAATGATACAGAAACACTCAACAAGTGGAAACACAGGTGAAATGGGTTTCAGCCAAATTAATAATGGGAAGAAGAGTGATTATTTTCTGGACACAGACATGGATAAGAACAAGTATCGGGTTCTTATGAACACGGCAAATAAACTTTGGATTCCATTGCATGTGGAGAAATTCTTGATTAGTTGTAGGACTGCTAGCTTTCTGAGAAGGATTCTGCTCCATGGTAATTATATCCAACATATGGATTCCAATAACAATTCAATGGAAAGCAAGTAAGGTTTACCTCCTTCTTGTACACACTGTTTAGGTTGTACTGAACTCGAAGTAATTCACGACACTTTTCCAGTTCACGATTTATATCAAGTTGGTTAGCAGCTGTTACCCAGTCCTCACCAAGATGTGCATCCAAAAGGTTCACCTCATTATTTTGCCATGAATCATGATCTGCAATCTTCAACATTACTGAATCATCACTGGCTTGTGAACCTTCTTCAGGGATTGACTTTGACTTCTTCTGACAAAAAACAAAATTAATACAGCAATAAATCCTTTAATGAATGCACACTTTCATGACTCACAGGTTCAAATCTTACCAACTTTCTAATAACATAGAGTACAGACTACAAATACAGTCTCATGATATGCACAGTCATGCCATAATGGTCCCTTACAACCTACCATTAGCAAATTTATCACTAATTTTTACTTGTGGTGTAGGAAATAATAGTGGAAGCTTAAATCATGACAGAAGGAAAGTACATGGAACTGTGTTCCAGTCTCCTTCTATCCACAAAAAAAAAACTTGTGAGCACAGCAACGTCTTGGTTAAGGTACTTACAGGTAATGTCTTGTTATTACATAGAAAACTCACATCTTCTCTACACAACAGAATTAAAAACCCACCTGGAATAGTAACATCTCACCTATTTTTAAGGTGACTGCTACTTACCTTCTCATTTTCTAGTAACTGTGAATCATGTGGTAATGCAATGTGATCACTTTGAGAACTGAGAGAAATCTTTTCGGTAATGGCTTTTGAAGTGTCATCTATTACATGAAGATCACCGGATTCTTGTTCATCAGTTACATGTACAGAATCTTCAGAGCCATGGGAAGGGATTAATGACAGAGATGAAAGCCTTAAACAAGCACAGGATGTTCCATTTAACAATCCAGGAACTTCACATTTACAACAGCTGTCAGTTTTCCTTTCAAGGCTTTTCTCTTGGTTAGATGCCTTGGTTGATTCCTCAAATCCTGTATTTGTAACTGGTGATGCAGATGATTTTATTTCAGAGTATGAAGTTTCAGAAGCCTGACTGTCACACGATATATCAAGAATGGACTCAATTTCATTGACAGTATCCAAATCTCTAAGTCTCCTGTATTTCATCTTGTCTGGGCAGATAAAAAAGTCTTCAGTAAATGAGCTGCTGGAAGACACTTGGCAAATCTTTCCAGACTTAAAAGTCAATCTTTGAGCACGCTGACTTTGCTCTAGTGTTGGAATGCGTGGTGGAGACCATGATGACAACACAGATGGGGCAGGTGGTGGGATATGAAAACTGACACCCCTCCTTGAATCCTAGGTGGAAGGAAAACAAGAACTAAAGAGCCATACTTGCTCGATTTGAAGCCCGGTTTTAAAATTGGGAATAAGGGAACAGCAAGAAACAAAAGAGCAACAGAAAAACAGGAATAAATTAGAATACAAAGTATCACCATAAAACATATACAAATAAATAAACTGACTGACAGAAACAGTCACTATCTGTATTCAGGTAGGTCAGAATACATTCTGATATACGAGTAACAAGGTAGTACTCAATCAGTGTTAAAATGCAAACAGGCACAGTTTCAGACAGTGCTACAACTGACAGCCATTTCTCATTCCCCTCATTTATACTGAACCTACAGTGCACATTCCAATATTTCTGCTTGCTGTATGACAAACATCAGCAGTTGTTGTCTCAATATACAGCTAATATGATTACCAATATGACTTGCAAAACACTATATAATCTTAACAGCTGATGGCACTTGTAAATAACACACTAAAAAAATAAAAATGACAAACAAAATATCTCAAGCAAGGTGAACAGGAAAAAATCAAAATTTAAAACAGGCTGAATTTGGCCCAGCAATTAAATTTATGTGGCTAAGAGGATCAGGTTAGGAAGCCAGACTTCAGCCCACATAGCAAGTATGCCACAGGCTGATTGACAAGGGAATCAGGGTGTGATGTCCGGCAGGTACAGAGATTTATAATAACCCTACAGTGTCCAGACGTGTTACGGGGCCCAATGACACCCTATCTTAAGAATGTCAGAGGCTGTTTCTCAGGGGGTACAGGAGCTGGAGTAAAGGTGACCACTCACATCCACCTACTGTAAAAGTTACGCATGTGGTGTCATACCTCCACCCTACCCATACAATTATGGTGTGGTACTTAATTAAGCATTGGGAAAACTGTATCATTAACTTTACAGATCAGATGAAGTTAACACGTTTGTGCCTCAACACAAGACAGAACAAAATTGTAACATAGGAGCAAATAAATGTCTGAAAAGTCAAAATACTTGGGAATAACAGCAACATATCACAATTACAATTTGCAAAGAAATTCACCATTAAATGACCTCTGTTCCCATATACACACCCACGTAAAGAAACCTCTAAAATTTATTTTATACATTTAGACAACAAGAAGTTTACTGCATGCGTAAGACATGCCGCATATTCCCCATTTTACTTTTCACAACATGTTGTTTACTTCATAAACTTATCCCTTCATGTTCAAATAAAACATAAATCATACGTTAAAATTTAAATTCCTGCCTGGTCAGATTGGGTTAAGTGAAGATTAAATTCAGAAATATTTGCTACCATTCACTTCACATTCTCCTGTCTTATAGTCTGTTAGTCATATATGCATAGTTTCAAGCAGACGAAAGTTTAATTTCGCCTTTTGTTTAGAAGAAACTCTGGGGTTTCGTATGCAAAAAAAAAATTCATAATTTGCATTGGTCACTAAATATTATTATGATGAGCAAATCAAAAGAAGACAAAATGTGCAGGGAATGTAGCATGCATGAGTGTGCACTACCAATGAATAGGGACATTTGCATCCATTCACAATGCAATTATTTTATGCTTGTATCAACTCCTATGGGGCTGGCAGGATGACACCTCTGTGTGTACATATATATATATATGACACCATTTAATCTCATCCTACACACTTCAACCCTGAAGGCAGAGGTAACGTGTACTGAAACACTAGTAACACAGCTCACTTCCACATGGTATCAAAATCACAAAATTTTGAATGATACTATGTCCATGTAGTTAACTATAAAGAAATTAAACATTAGTATTATGTAATTAGTTTATATGTGCAGACTGAACTTTCCACATAAAGTGCATCCAACTTCATGTGTGCAAAGAATCACAGATTTTTATAATTAATATCCCAAAGTAAAGATAATACCAGCTGATGCATGCAAAGCACAGAGTTCTGCAGTTCTGCAGTTCATACACCCATCACAGCCGAGCACAGAGCTCTGCAAAGCACATGATAATCACAAACTCATATTATGCTCTAAACATGTGGTTACAAATGCAACTACCTGAAAAGAGAGGGTTCAATTATCTATCATAAAAAGACACTGTAAATGCATTAATGAGCAGGCCTCTGATACTGGCTATCCCTGTCACTTATTGACAAATATGGTTCCCTAGATCCAATTTGCAATTTCATCACTCTTGTGCCACCTTCCTAGATATGATTATGAAAACTGCCATGCCTACAGCAGATTTTTCTCCTTCAAAGTGTCCAGAACAGTTCTGGGGACCACCCAAACTTCCTATTCAATGTGTACAGAGGGCTCTTTTCCTGAGAGTAAAGTGGCTGAGGCATGATACTAACTGCTTACCTCCATCTAGTGCTCTGGCAAAAATGAGTGCAACAAAACATTTCACTGCCCTCATATGCTTTCATAACGTGCACAGGGACATTTCCCCTTTTATGCCTCCCCTTATGCGAATGCAAATAAAATGTATTTTAATGACTGTGACTACATCTAAGTACCTTCTGGTGAACGAATTAACTTTTGACATACAATACTGTTTGCCAGCTATTATTCAGTTTGGAGTGTAGTTTCTGTCACATCATCCATATTCCTAACACCGTAAACAACAAATGAAAAGGCATCAAGGGTTCAAACAAATGAATGTTCTATTTGCTCTCCCTCCCCCAGTGCCAGCAGATTGTCTTGCATTAACTTTGATCCCCTAATCTTTTCCCTGTTCTTGTACCACAGAGGGTTGCAGAATATGCAGTGCAATGTCTACTGTTGCAGAGCTCTGGTCAGTGCTGGTACACACCTGAATGTCAATATGTTAACGTGCCAAACAAAGAGCAAACACTCAATATTTTATATTATATCTGCCTGAATTTCAGAAATGGATGCACCTTACTTGTAATATAGCATCAATGATGATTCTACCTGCTGAAGTGTTTGCAGTTGACCTTCTATCTTGGTATGTTGAGCCTGTAGGTCCTGTAATTTGACTAGCAAGTCACTGTGATCAACTTTGAGGGCTGCCACTTGTGTCCTTTCCTCTTCAAGAGTGTTAAGAATTTGTGTCCGATCACTCAACGCTTTGGCCAGTTTGGTCTCAAGTTGTGTCACCTGCCATTGTTGAATAAAACAAATCATCACCTTGATAATATAAGAGTCTGTCAACCATTCTTATGTTAGTGCTACCAAGTAGTAAGGATATTCAGCTCCAGAACATTCTGCATTTTGTTAATGCATTTTAACAAGGCATAAAACTGTGACACAACCTAATGGACTGCACAGTGTCCAAACCAATTCTGAGGCCTCCAACCTCCCAATCAACATGTAATGGAGAACCTTCTCTTTGGTGTAAAGTGGCCAGGACACGAATCTGACTGCCCACTTACATTACATTACCCCATTGACGCTTCACCGCAGTGTGGTTAAATACGAAGTCAAATTTAATACTACCACAATTCCACATACACAATGAATACTTCGATCACATAACATCATAAATGCTGGTAACAATCTAGGAATATTTCCTCTCAAATAATAAGTCACTACCTCACTACCTGCACACGCAGAGCACCATCTTGGTCAGAGACGAGAGGATTATTTGGTTCATACATATTCTGATGCATCCCATTTACAGTCTCCAACAAAGCGCTTCTCTCCTTCCTCCCTGCTGCTAATGCTGCTTCTAACTGCATCACCTATACATAAATCACATCTTCTGTTCTGCTCAACATATACACAGTTGCAGTTGCTGCCTTCAACACAATTTCTGTCCATCAGGCTCTCACATCTCCACCAAAAACTACTTACTTATTATATCACACAATGACTTTCAGAATTAATGTAGTGTAATGTTATGGAGTTCTTAAGGGTCAATTCTAGTCCCCTTATTGTTCATAACATATATAAATGACCTTCCCTTGAAAATAATCTCTTTTTATCAGAACCAATATTACTGGCTGATGACAGCCAGTAGTATTCAGTTCAATGTGTAATAGTAGGTGCACACTAACTATGACCTGAGGGACAGAGAATATGAAACAACAAATTAAACTACATACATGACATTACTTATTCTACAAGAAAAATGGGTGTTACTTCATTCCTGGTCATATACCATTTTTATATAAGTTGTTCTCATGTCAGTGGCAACAAACACAATGTACAGAATTCATTTACGTATATTCTGTCCCCATTATTAGGATATATTTATATTTACTTTTAAATCTGATGAAGGCTCTGCCCAAACTCTCACTAGTAAAGTAAACTGCAGACATCAATTGGACGCTATAGACCAAAGCCTGTAGACATTTATATCAGGATGTATTATAAAGCCTTCTACATTCTACCTTTCTCTTTTGCACATCCTTAATTTAATCCCTCTGCCTTTAGCAAAGCCACAGACAAGTCCTATGCATCAGTTCTATCGACACCTCCCTCAATCTGTCACGCTAACTCCTCCAGTGTATTTCCTTAAGTCACCTGGCCATTCTGCTCACAGAAATGATAATCATAAACTTCAAGAGTGACAAACACTTTGACTTGACTAAAACAGGCTGCAGGTAGCTATGCAGAATACGACACTAGGTAGAAAAGAGGGGATTCATAAGCCCTATTATCCCCCATGTCAGCAGAGTTTTTCCATGTGTCCAGTACAGTCCCCAACTCTGCACTGGTTATTTATCCGAGACCTTGTGCACAAAGGAACTGCATAATCACCCTTGTGTGTTACAAGTCCATAAGTTGTACCTTAATTTCGCTAGGCATTACTGTAAAGTACTGGCATCAGACATGTACAGGAATACAATACATATGACCCTTATTTTTCTTTAACTCCCACCTGAACACAAAGAGCCTTCTCCTGTTCAGCAAAGTGATGTAGACGAGCTTCATCATGTGCTTCCAATTGTTCTATCTGCTGCATTAACTCAGCCCGTTCACTGCGCTCTTTTGCCAATGTACTTTCCAACTGTGACACCTGACATCGAACAATAAGGGTTATGGCATAAGGATAAGGATATAAATTGCACTAGACCACAGATAACCAGTTTCCCAATGCACATAAATAATTTTGGTTTTACCATTTGATTTTACAGGCATGAGGAAAAGATATAAAATATACATTTTGTTCAATTCTTCACACTGGACTGAAATGGATAATGGAGAATACAGATATGTATTTGCAACCATTCTCTTGTGCAACGAGGAACATCTCTGAAGCTTCCTGTGTGTGATCAGCACACTACAGACAAGGTTAATCAACAGAATGTATAACAACATACTTTCACTGCCTTCCACTCAACAAAATCATCAAGAAAATCAATATACACCTCCCGCTGGTGAGGAAAACAAGGTAAAGCATGGTTTTCACTCTACCACCACTTTTCACAAAACCCACAATAAATGAATATATTTTAATGGATATATACTGTACCAAATTTATCCAAATTGCGTGAAAATGTAGGAAATACAGGTGAAATTTCATTTATGCCTTTCAGGAAATAATGCCTTTCAGTGTGCCAATTTTCCCAAACTCACATCTGGTTGACAGCTTTCAGTAAACAACTCCTTTACTGACAAAAAATATAGTCATCGATTACTAGTCACAGACAGATGGATAGACATGGTTCCCACACGGTATTCTTGTGTACTTCACAAAGAACTTGTAAAATGCAATTTCAACACAGATAATACAGTAACCTATTGTTTATTTACTTACTATGTTGGTAAGTATAAATGAAAAATTTCAACCTCTTGTTGCTGTTTTCTCATGTTTCAGACACATTTAAAGCTTGCCCAAAGATGTTATTTTCCCCATATTTATTGCCTTTTTTTTTTTTACCACAGTCCCTTCAGAAATGATGGATACAGGATACAGGTTTCCTTGTATATGAGTAGGGAGAAAAGAAAAGTGAGGAAGGTGCTATCAATAAGTTATGTAAGTAAAATTCAGACCACAGTACTGTCTGAGTAATGTAGGCACATGATATCCATTTCACATGCCAGCAGCATGGGATCTATGAAGTTCTGATCTCTCATTCAACACCATCATCTGTTCGATGGATCAAAAGATTAGTGTGGAATTTTAGCAATCCAGTTGAAAAACTGAGTTTCAATACATGCCAGTCCCATGGCACAGAAATATGTAAGTGAATAAACACAGTGTTTGGAAGAAATGAGTTGAAAATTATATAAATTAAGGTGTCATACAAAAAATGTATTGATGCTTCTCAAATGCAAACACTCATGTGCCGTATGACATTTCACTGTATAACTGTTTGGTAAATATATATTCTAAGAATAGGATTAGCAACTAATCCACATATTTCTTGATAACAGAAAATTTAGAAATCCTGGTGAATTACTTCATACCTGCAAATGCAAAGCCACCTCCTGTTCTGAACTCTGTATCTGCCTTGATGATATTAGTGCCAAGAGGCGCTCATTGTGTTCCTTTAAGGTAGATCGCTCATTCTAAAAAGAGAGGTTGAAACATAACCACCTACATCACCATAGCATGAATATTGCAACGTATTTCAATTCACGTAATAAGACCAACAAATGCACACTATTCCTCACCAACATGTTTCAATTGCCGTCGCGACCATCATCAGGGTAAATTCCAAGAATATTAGGAATCCAAACAGTCTGTCAAAATGCATAAGTGAACAACTTGATGTTAGAAAGAATGTGTCAAACTTTCCATACAGTCACTAAACATCAGTTTATCTACTACTAAAATCCAATAACAATTCAGTTTTTTAAAAACACATAAAAACTGGGTGTACTGTTTATGTAATTCATGAATACCCTGTATTCTCTAAAGAGTGAGTGTCACAAGACAGCATTCAGGAGTTCCATATGCTCCCCTGTATACATTAATTACATAAAACATAACCCAGTTGTTAAGTGTTTTAAAACAACTTAATTTTATTGGATTTTTGTAGTAGATAACTGATATTCAGTAACTGTACAGAAAGTTTGTGACATGCTATGTAACACCGAGTGGTTCACGTATGCATTTTGACAGACTGTTTGGACTCCTCATATTCTGGAATTTACCCTGATGATGGTCATGACAGCAATTGAAACATTTTGGTGATGAATAGTATTTGAAACACATATTACATACGAGCATTTGTTGGTCTTATAACACGACTTGAAATATCCCTTTAATGCAAGGATATAAACGTTCACTGTAATGCATTATCCATGGTTGCTTCTTAGGTGCTACTTTTAACATATAATAAATACCATAATGCAGGATCTTTCTTATTCTATTGCTAGGTATTTAGCTGGCCCCCCACCCCCTCCACCCCACCAAAAAACTTGTGATTTCATGAAATCTGACAGTATATCACTTAGATCACAAACACAACTGAACTCAACTGCAAACCAGTTCCCATAGATGGTGTGTCATCACAGTGGTGTTGCTGATGATTTAAGTCTCCTTGGATGTAATGCCAAGCTATTCAGCAAGTAGTGCTTTGTTTTGAAGGAGTCACTCTTCTTTGACTGCTGACCCTGAATATAAAGCCACTAAAAATGTTGGATTCATCCAATCACAGCTTCACATTCCACAAGATGCATATCTTCAGAGCAATCTATTACATGTTTCATAAATGTCTATCCCAATACACCTTCTCCCTGGATAAGACAGCCTCCACAGCCATTAGACAGTTACCTGGACAGATGTTAGACTCAGTCCCATGGTGGTGAAGGAATACAATTGCACCTGCTGGTAATGCTTGCACCTAGTCAAATCTGCAGTCAGTTGCCTACATGACTAAGCAACCAACTGACAGTATTAATTAGTATACTTATATGAATGCAGTAGTCTCCTGGTGCAACTCAATTCATTCATAAAAAATACTGTTCTTTACTTATTTGCAACACACTTTTGTACCTGTATATCTCTAATCTGTTCCTGTAGCTCTCTAACTGACAGGCAATTTGATCCCACTCCTTGCAGTTGCTGCTGCAAATCTACTACTTTCTGACGTTCATTTGTCAGCTGATGATGAAGCTCATCTGTAACAGATGTAATCCATAATACAAGCCACATTTAATATCACTAGCAATAAAAAGACTTTTTCCATCATCTTAAAAACACAAAAAACCACACTATATACACAAGGCATTTTGAAAGCTAGTGCTTACTTCTTCAGGTAACCACATAATTTCTTAGATAAAATAGGCACATACATTCTAAATGAGTCATGCCTGCACTTATGAGATTCATTCATGTCTTACTTACTCCATGGAGCAGGGTCCTTCCTAAGAAGCTAATAAATTCTCAGCTAGTCAAGAAATTCCCTGCATTTTACGGAACCTGAAAGTTCATTACCGCATTCACAAATGCCCACCAACTGTACCTATCCTAAGCCAGATGAATCCAGTCCATGCCCTCACATACCACTTTCTGAAGATCCATCTTAATATTATCTTCCCATCTATGCCTGGGTCTCCCAAGTGGTCTCTTTACCTCAGGTTTCCCCACCAAAACCCTGTATACACCTCTGATCTCCCCAATGTGCTACATGCCACACCCACCTCATTCTTCTGGATTTGATCACCCGAACAATATTGTGTGAGGGGTACAAATCATTAAGCTCCTCATTTTGGAGTTTCCCCCATTCCCGTTACCTCGTCCCTCTTAGGCCAAAATATTCCTTTCAGCACCCTATTCTCAAACACCCTCACCCTACGTTCCTCCCTCAGTGT
>Ga0123352_10015386_pt1 | contig 12177 bp, 7 predicted proteins | sample TergutLab28metaG_FD_89700 | JGI IMG/M metagenome (GOLD analysis project Ga0123352, IMG submission 89700) | Labiotermes labralis P1 segment gut microbial communities from Petit-Saut dam, French Guiana - Lab288 P1 | ecosystem: Host-associated > Arthropoda: Insects > Digestive system > Gut ... | reverse complement strand
TTTGACGCCTAATGTCAACTATAGTGGTCGTACCGCACCGCTAACCTCTAAAGTTGCATTTTATATATTTATTCAAGAAATATAGGTACTGAATATTTTAAACATGGTATATACTCTCCGTTTCTTTCTCTTCAAAATGCAAGTTTGTTTCATAATTCTAATGTATTTGGTTCCTGTATTATTCACATTTTATATACAGGGTGTGCTAAAATTAAAAAAAAATTCCGACGCCAAAAGGTTAATAACTGAAGTATTGCGATTTCAAATCTAGGTTTTTGAATGAAAACCGAACTAGATAATACCTAAATGTATTATTGTGTCACGTGTTTGTACGATATCTTTCATGAGAAAAGATTCGTAGTAAATAAGTTACTATTGCGGTTATCCAGATACTTGTTATTCTCTCTGGAAAATAATTGTTTTATGAACAGATAACGTGCGGTCATCTTCTTCTTCTTCGGAGTAAAAATGATTGTGCTTTTACACGTAAGTCCAAAAAAAATTAATATAAAATGATGTTGCAAAGTATCAACGATGGCATTAAGTTTAATTTGAATAACATCTTTAATTGTCATCATTATTATGAAATACAGCACACACGTTCGTTCGGAACACTAAAAATAATATTTCTGTTAATAAAATAAACCGTCTGTAAACACCGAAATAGTGTTGTATCAAAACGCTCAGTGCATTTCATTTATTAAACGTTCGTTATTATTTACGGCACAAACAGCGCTGGTACACAGAACTTGTATGATTTTGATCTTGTCTGCCCTGCAGAACTTTTGACAGTTCTCGTAAGAAATAATTAACTTTACACATTACACTTAGTATTTTTAATGTGGCTGTTGTTGAAGAGCCCCAAATTAAATATAGTTCAACTAACATTAATTTTTGTGAGGTTGGTACTAACCTTTCATTTAACTGTAAATTGAAGTTTTATTTCATTAGTTTCCTTTGTTTCTAATTAATTTTGTGAGACTGCTTTGTCCAAATAATTGTTAACTTTATTTTTTATGTTAATTCGTACCATGGTGGACCGGGTAGCTCAGTCGATATAGCGACTAACTACAGGCTGGACGGTCCGGGATCGAATCCCGTTGAGGACGAGATTTTACGCCCGTCCAGACCGACCCTGGGGCCCACCCAGCCTCCTGTACAATGGGTACTGGGCCTTTCCCGGGGCGGCCGGGGCGTGGAGCTGACCTCCAACCCCCATCTAGTGCCGAGGTCCTAGAAAGAGTAGAGCAGTACCTCTACTCACCCTAAGGGCCTTCGTGGCCTATAAAATGTCGAAAACCTACCCAATTCATACAATGTTGTGCCCTTGATCAAACTCCCTGTTATACATTATTTCACTAATATCGTGATAAATATATATGACGTAAATGCAAGTATTTATCTTAATAAATACACAGAGAAATACACATTGTATATCTTTAGTGGTTCGTAAAATATGCCTGTAATTCAATTAACGTTACACGGTATACGTCAGCACAATCTTTTTTATTATTCTTAAGCAAGGCTACATGTTTCGACTAAAAGTTAGTCATCTTCAGGCCCCTACAACATTTTCCGTTACCAGATGCTTCGCCCACTTTGGGAACCCATAGTGGGAAAAGCATCTGGTAACGGAAAATGTTGTAGGGGCCTGAAGATGAAGATCACCTTTAGTTTCTCTAGTTTTATCAGTGTTTGATGTAAAGCGCTACAAAACATTCTTCGCTGCTGTAGTAGTCGACTGGCACAAGGAAGTGGCAAGCACAAAGTTAGAACAGAACGGAAATCAGAATCCTTTAACGCTAAATGGATCAGGCACTCTACACGAAGTGTCATCATTAAGTACAATTTTATCCGAGAAATACGAGCAGGAAGAGAGCCTGAAGGAAGAGTCGCTGTGGTCACAGAGAGAGGAATTTTTCCCGTCTGTCACTGGATGTAGAACATTATCTGAAGAAAGAAGAAGCTAGGAAACTTTAGGGAAAGAAACGACCGTGTAATTACAGATAAAGCTACTTTTATGTACTGTGTGCTCTTCATAAACACATACATGAAACACCAGTTAGCAATGATTTCTATCGTTGCACCGTGCATTCTAAAATCTGTGTCGTTCACACACCAACAAATGCACTGTTTATTAAACTTGGGAAAGTTTTAAATTTTACATTAAAATACACATTAATATCGCTTCTACACGTTTCGGTCTACAACCATCATCAGGGAGCATATACTGCACCTGGCTAAAGTTATATTTATGTTAAAACACTCGTTACAATTACGTCCTTATATATTACGTGGTGATGTGGCAGCATGTAACGAGTGTTTTAACATAAATATAACTTAAGCCAGGTGCAGTACATGCTCCCTGATGATGGTTGTAGACCGAAACGTGTAGGAGCGATATTAATGTGTATTTTAATGTAGAATTTAAAACTTTCCCAAGTTTAATAAGCAGTGCATTTGTTGGTGTGAACTACATACCTGTTAGCCAGCTGGCGAGGTCGAAACATGTAGCAACGTTCAAGAACAAAAGGGTTTTAGTTTTTTGTCACCGGTTATTTTAGTGTTTTAAATAGTAATTGTGATTACCCTAAGCCGCACTAACCATATTGACTTTGTAATGGAGACATAGTGTTCGGTACTTGAGGTTGCCACTGTCGTGGTGTTGTGGGTTCTGGTGTTCTGGACTGCTAACTGTGTAGTGGTACCTTACTTCGATGTTTCAAAGGAAGATAGTGCCTTCATTTTAATGGGTTGCAAAGTTCGAGACGTACTAACCGTTGAAGATGAAGGCGCTACTTTCTCTCGAAACATCGGGATGTGTTAATTTGCCACTACGCAGTGTCACATCCCAGAAGACGAGGATCCAAGATGCTTTCGCGGCGAAGTAGATGAGAACTGCGCTCTTCTGGGCTGTTACGCAGGATGTAGTGGTAATTCCTTGCCGACGTTTCGGGACAACCTCTTGGTCCTCTCTTGAAGAGTGCATAAACTTTCTTTGATTCATGGATTCAAGGCGCAGTATGCTGTGAAGGAGCACCGGCATAGTTTTTTGTTGAATATCACGTAGTCTGTATAACGACAGGTCCTTCAACTCTTGCAAAGCGAATATTGTGCAGAGTGCGATCTAGAGCTTGGTCTTTCAATTTACAATATTTTCTCATTTCCCTTTACGTCGTCCAGTTGCTTACATCTTTTTATTCTTCCTGTCCCTTCTGTCTTTTCTTCAATTACCTGTTTTAGAAGGCAGTTCCTCTGCAATGTGTAACCAATCCAGTTAGCGCTCCTTCGTTTTATTTTTTTGTTTGATAATCCTATCTAATTTTGTTTATTATTTAAATAAAATTAATGATTGAAAATTTTGGTTCTGTGATGCTGGAACGTTTATGTATGTGACCAATCAAATAGGACTGATAACTGATAAGTATCATAATACGAGTACTTACTCACCATTTTGGGGGACCGCGGTAGCACGGTGGTTAAGGTGCTGTGCTACAAATCGGAAGGTCACTGCTTCGATCCCAACTGATGTCATTGGAATTTTTCATTCACATAAAATCCTTTCCATCGCACTATGGCCCTGGGTTCGACTCAGCCTCTGACAGAAATGAGTACCAGGAGTATTTCCTGGGGGTATAGGCGGCCGGTGCGTAAGGCTGACCACCTTACCACCATCCTGTGCCGTTGTCACGAAATCTAGGAATCTTAACTTCCAGGAACCCTCTGGGCCCCTCCAGGCCTGTAACTGGACTGCGTTTACTCACCAATATAACCAGGTTTTTTACTAAAATTCTAAAAGTCCATTTTTTTATAAGAATAACTTCTGTGACGGACAGACTGCACCAGTTGTACTTCATATGTAGGTTGTGTTTTATGGGTTATGGTGCCTTGTATATGAGAGAAAAACCAGGCTTCTTCGAAACTTCGGTTGTCACGCACAAGACTACATAGCGTTGTAAACCATCAGAGTTCCATGTAGAGTTCCACTGCCGTGAATTCTCGTGTTTCCTTTGAATAATTCCATTTAAATGCAGAGAACCCCAAAAAACATAATTTCCACTTGACTTATTTTATTAAAATAGTTCATAACCGACAGACATTCGGTGTAAAAGTACCTAAGAATTTCAGATAAGTTTAAAAGCCATCGTCGTCTCCATGGTGATTCCTTACGAACATCACCATCTGTTTCGCCGTTTTGTGTATATTCTGTCGTCACACGAATTATCACAAAACCTTTTGCAATTTTCGCAGGCTTTCTTCAAAATCTGTTAAAACAATATTGTTTAAATTTGAAGCTTTATTGCTGTTCGCTTCACAGTAGAATTGAAATATTTTTTTCCTTGTTTTTAAAGTATCGTAAAAATTTAGCTGCCATTTTATTGCACTATTTTTGAAAGACTTGATCAGAACTGTGTTGTGGTTTACTCTTTACGCTCGGTAAAGAAACATAAGCTCTATTTAAGTTAACATTAGCTTAGGTATAATGAATACATGCTTGTAATGGCTCTTTGTATGAAATTTTAACATAGACGGAAGAAACAAGCCTCCTGTAAAATTATGTCCAGGAAGTGGCAGTTGAACAGCAGTTGTGTGAATATAAATAAATAATGAATGTACATTATTAGCATTGAGGGCTGGAGAAAAATAGGGCAGTGACGTTTCACACAGTAAGCTAACTGAAATATGTTTGACGTTCAGGTGACCGTGCATCGTGATAAATTCTTATAACAAAACCAACTAGATACACCAATTTCTCAAATTTATTTTTGGAATAAAACTCTACATGTTTCGGACAGTTCCTCTGTCCATCATCAGGAGTTTTTCACTGTAAATTTGAGAAATCAGTGTATCTAGTTGGTTTTATTATAAGAATGAAATATGTGTGTTTGAAGGCGATACAAACCGCAAGTAACCGTCGGATATTCCCCGTTTCTCGTTAACGTAGATTGGGGAAGTTCAGTTATATTCCCATTTTTGAAGCATGGGAGTATAGCAAACATTAAACGTATTTCCTTGTAGCCTAAGCTACCGTAACTTCCCTCACACGTTCGTCACTGGGATATGTGTGTGTGTGTAGCTGGTCACGCACAAACACGTGTGATGACACGTGTAAAGCCGCCTGAGTCGTTATGCTTTGTCAGTTTCTGACTTAATGCTTTCATCTTCAACGTCAAGCAGTCCAAGGAATAAGGAAAGTAATGCCTTTGTTTCCGTCTTCAAACGTTCCAGTAAGACTAATTAAACCTGAAAATAAACGAAGTAATCTTATCCGAAACGTCAGTAACTGTTTACCAGTCGACACGGCTATAACATCTCAGAAGACTAGACTCTTCAGTAACACTGCTGATAGAACCTCACATATTGGAGTCTCAGATTCTTTTATCGTCATCCATGTCAATAGTCTGAAAAGCCTTGGACCAGCTTTATTGGGTCAAGACAGGGGAATGGAAGCGATAGGAGTATAAATGTGCCTGAAGTGAATTCCAAGTTATATATAAGTTCTGTCAGGCAGATGCTAGTGGACTGCGCTCTCAACGCAACCGGACACATAAGACATCTTGCAAGGGAACGTCCCCTTTAAAGCAGCACTTCTATTTGGCTAAAACCTTCAGATGTTCCTGATTTATTTTCTTCATTGCATTCACAGTCCAAACCACTCAATTCTGACATGTGGAAATAGGTTGAAGGTCAAATACAAATTGCGTTTGTAATGCTAGTGTTGAGGATTAAGGTCTTCTGAGATGTGACACCGTATGTCTAGGTCCGTGGATACCGACGTTTCGAAGGCATGTAATACCTTCATCGTTAATGTTCGGTGAGTCCAAGAAGGTGAAGGAGTTAGGTTCGTTTGAAATGTCCGGAAGCACTCCCCCAGCCCCAGCCGCATGGCCTCCAATCTCACCAGAACTGAATCCTCAGTAACGCGGCTGTGAGAAGGTAATCTCTTGCGTAATGCGAGCTGGTGTTGCCCTCTGTATACCGAAGTGCATATGACCTCCTTATAACCTGCAAATTGGTAATGCTTCTCTTTCCATCTATCTTATATATGGTGATGTTTACTTTCGGGCTGCCTAAATAAGTATGATATAAATTTTATGTTATTCATTTCTTGCATTGATAATGACTAATTTATAATAATTCACCAACAAATTCACAGTCTTTGTATTTACACAGTTACATTACGTGAAAACATTAAGAAGTCCATGCCTTTTGATAGAGATGTACTAGGTAATGGTAAATCAGTCCCATTACAGCCCCGAGGTGCCCAGAGGGTTCCAGGAAATTAAGGTTCCCAGATTACGTGACAATGGCCCAGGATGGTGGTAAGGTTGTCAGCGCTACGCATCGGCCGCTTTTTTACCCCCAGGAAATACTCCTGGTACTCATTTCTGTTAGAGGCTGAGTCGACCCCATGGCCATAGTGCGATCGGAAGGATTATAGATGAACTAGACCACACTCATTCAGTCTAATGCAACACACATTTATTTTAATTCAATTTGTTACCCTTACGTGTATATTACATGTTTGGACCTTTATTTAGGCCATCTTCAGGCATGTCAACACGAAAACCATATTTTCTTTGTATGGAATCTGTGGAACCAGTTGAATTAAAATAAATCCCTGTTATCTTTAATTGAATGAGTGTGGCTTGTTTAGTAATAAACACAACGAGGTGGCTTCCATCAGGATTGCTACGACCAGTCAATATTACTCCATCAATCGATACAAGAATCCAAAAAGGAAAATCCTGAAATGTATTTTCCCATATAGGTCTTGTGTTGACATGCCTGAGGACGGCCTAAATAAAGGTCCAAACATGTAATATACACGTAAGGGTAACAAATTGAATTAAAATAAATGTGTGTTGCATTAGACTGAATGATTGTGGTCTAGTACATCTCTAATCCTTCCGATCGCACTATGGCCGAAACATGTAGCTTACATATGAGGGTTACCAGATGAATTGAAATAAACCTGTGTTGTTTTAGACTGAATAATTGCGGTTTGTTTAGTAATGAACTCAAAATAATGGCTTCCATAAAAGATTTATAGAGATGCAGTTTGTTGTTATTCGAAGTTGTCTCAACATTTTGTTAAACCACACAGATACCTTCGTTTCATGCAGTTTCTCTTTGCTCTTCTTGTACTGGTATATATCTCAGACCTGTGCGGCACTGATAAATTGTGTTATTCATTCCGTACATTGGTGACTAAATTGTAATAATTCACCAACAAATGCACAATATTTGTATTTACACAGTTCCGTTACACTAAAGCATAAAAGCGCGGAACTTAGGAGATTTTAATATTTTAATTTAATATAACCCTGTAAATAGAAGTATTGTGCATTTGTTGATGAATTACTATAATATAGTCATTGTCAATGTGCGGGATGAAGTATGTTTTAATTTAATATAACTGTGTAAATACGATGTTTGTGTATTTGTTGGCTAATTATTATGAATTAGTCATATAAATTATTAATTCATTATTTCTCCGGGTAGACATTAGTATGTTATGTATAAAAGAATAACTAGTGACAAAGTGTACAAATTACATGACCTCATAAACGGAAATATTGAAATTAAACACTCCATTTCGCTGAATGTATAAGTTGCTTCCACGTTATTGGGCCTGGGGTGAAATATATTCATTGCATGACATATCCCTCTTAATGCTACCGTGGACAAGCATAAATGCCGGCTTAATGGCAGAGTGTTTTTCATACTAGGTTATATTATTCCTTATCGTTGGAGAAAAAATTGCGGAAAGATTTTATGTTGGTCATCCCGTGCATTATCGATAACTAAATTACGACACTAAACTAACAGAGTTAAGTTTGTGAACTAGTTTTGGAAATTTTACAATCCATTATTACCATAAAATGCATATATTTTACTAAAATATATTTCACCTTACCTGGCTCCTGCATGTTGCGGCTGGTCTCCATCTTCAGACAGCTCACAACCAAATAGCTTAAAACTCACAGCAATAAAATAGTCCTTCGATGCTATGCATGTGAATGTACAGATTGTGTTAAAGTTTAACATAATCTGTACATTCTTATGCATGTTAAATTTTAACATAATATTTTCATTCTAATGTACAGTATCGTAAGGACTATTTTATTGTTGTGAGCTTAAGTTATTTGGTTGTGAGCTGCCTGAATATGGCGACCAGCCGAAACATTTAGGAGCCAGATGAGGTGAAATATGTTTTAGTAAAATAAATGCATTTGTTGAAATTCCCCACATTAATAGTCGTTTTCTTGAACACACTCTTTGGGGATGGTACATGAACTGGTAAACACTTACCGATGTAACGGCGTGACGTCGTTGAAGGTAGGAATTTTCATGCACACCGCTGTGAGGACCCCTAATCTCTCATAGGCATTTTGTCGATCCAAGTCATTACATTAACCAGCAAAATTTGACAATCTTTTGCACTTTATGACGAACGTCTTCGGCCGTGGAAGTAAAGTGATGCCGACTAGGATTCTAAGCGAATTTATCTCTTGTTTCCTCGCATATGCTGAATGAACCGTTTAAAGCCTGTGGTAAATATTTATGCCAGCTGAAGTTACATTAAGAAAACCTGCACTTTTCATGCAGTGTATGTGGTAAGCGTCAGGGGTTTCCTATGATTCTCAGAAGGAACGGTGATTATTTCCCTAGAAAGCATTAAGGGTTCTGTATTTTTATTGAAACCATGCTGGATTCTCTGCTATGAACAAAATGAAGTTTTGTGTATAATGCTGATAAAGACCAGTCTTCTAGGAATTAACATCCATTGCTGTTTATTACCATGAAGTAAATATATTTATTATCAAGTACCCTGGGTCTAATGAAATGAAGGAAGAAGATATGGGTGGGACGTGCACGTGCGTGTGACATAAAACGTGTGTGATGGCTGACTTTGTGTGGGATGATATTGTTAAAATGAATCTTAAAAGTGGTCAGAGTGTGAGGCCCTGAGCTCGATTCAGCCGGCCACAAGATGGGATCCAGTGAGCAGCTGTTGCGGACACAGTAATGAAATTTCAGTTTACACAAAAGGCTAATATCGGATTCTGAGGAAGACATCTGCATTTTTAAGGTAGTGAAATGCCGGGGAATACAAACGAGTTGGTTTGCCTTTCGTCTGCTTTTTTCAGTACATGAAAGTGGGAAATATTTTTTTTTGGACGATGCTGCCCAACGCGATCTAAGGCCTTCTCATTCATGAGGTTTCTAGATAACATTTAACGACGCACCACAGTCGGTAGGATTTCTCTGGATGAATGATAAGATTGTCGCAGAGACCTCTACCTGACAACACACGACACTCACAACAGACAGACATCCATGCCTTCGGCGGGATTCGAACCCACAATCTCAGAAGGCGAGCGGCCGCGGACCTTTGCCTTAGACCGCGGGGCCACTGGGACCGGCAAGTGAGAAATATACTCATGATAAGCAATGAATAAAGACCTTTCAACTTCACTTGTTTTCTTGAGACTACTTTACGATTAACCGCGGCTTGTCACTTTATACCCAGCTCTCCATTTAGTGCATATGTTACGGGTACATACAACCTTGTAACGTATTTAACACCTACGTTTAACTGCATCTAAGTACCAACCTATACCTATAACAGATTATTTATTAGAACGTATAAATATTTTCTTTATATATCCAACCAAATTGGGAAACACTGAGGATGCTTCACGAGTGAAAGTGGTAAGTTACTCAGTATGCAGTAGGAACCAGTCTTTGCTTATTTGTTTCGGTAATTTCCAGAATTAACAAATTTGTCTACAAATTTCAGTGTTTAAAGTGAATTTTTAGTGTTGTATTTAGATTTCCATGATTGAAAATTGGGTCGACATTTCTATATATTCACTAAAATCCGTAAGCTGATTGATCGTTATTGTAATATTTAATTTATGAAACGATGAGTTTATTTTATTTATTAATGTATTCTGCCTTTCCGTGAAGTTAAATACAAAGCTTCTAGTCTGTAGACTGCATCAAATTCCCGCTATTGTGTTCTGTACAGAAGTTCTGAGCGCCTGCTCTATGTCGTGAAATAAACAACGCTGTGTGCTGAAATTGAAACGCATGAATGTGAACTGTAGCCATATTTCTGTAGAGAAATGGTAAATTGAACTGAAAACACACGCAGACAACCTGAAAATAAAATGTCTGTTATTATATGAACCTTACATTCTGAAGCATGGATTTGAAATGTTTTATGTGTAAGAACTCCTACCAACATCAACGAAACATATTTGATTATAGGGGATTCAGTGCTTGAAATCAAAATGTAATTTGAAACAATCCATTTTTAAGTGACTATTGGTTCAGACTATAGACCTGCGTATGAACGGGGTGCACTTGTAAACCACGGTATCAAAACGTCCAAGCTGACACATTACAGTATTTTTCTGCACAAGAAACAACTTCAGTTTGGGTGATTAATTATATTTCTGACGTCCAAATAAAATCTCACTTTCAAGAAATTAGACAGCAATAAGCCAAAAGCAATAAAATTTTCTCATAATGCTTGTTAAACCGCGGATAATGTCAAAGAACGCCTCTGGAGAGCGACCGTAACGTTTTCAGTCCTCCAGTCAGGATATCATCCCTGATATTACCCACTTGAATTGCTCTTCTGGGGCATAAACTTGCTTTGAAGTCAGTGACACCTATCAAAATACAAGACACTACCAGTGCGCTGTAAACATTTTCGCTCAATACCAGAACTTCCAAGACCTTTGTTAATTTCAATATGCTGAATAGACTGCCGGCTAAAACAGAGGTATATTAAAAACAAGCATATTTTTCGAAAGAAATTCCTTTTTCAAGCAAATTACATTTTTTATAGTTTCTAGTGTGCCTTTAAAGAAATTCTTTCAGCCGAAAACTGATGCTTAATATTATGCAAATCATTTCTTCATTTCCTCGTCTCTTCTTTATGCATGATATAAAAAAACAATTTTTCTGTAGCGATGTCATAAATTATTTCACAAGTATATATCATTACAGAAGCACATAAAACTGCTTCTTACTTCTCCGAATGTAATCGAAAATTCAGTATCTAAGTCAGGATATAAAATTTTGACGATCATTCCAAGGACGCTGCCTCGTGCCGGACCATCGAGATTGTTCTTTCCACCCTTTAGGTTTCTAGAGAGAAGACACAGAAAGAGAAGACAGCCAACTCACGTACGTTGGTAGTGCAAGGTCTCTGTTACTTCCTTTTATGTAGAACTCCTTTGATATTAACCTTAAGCAAAAGAAAAAGGGCCTGTTCCAAACAGTTTTTTTATTAAAGTCTTTAGCCTCTTACTTGTGTTGCAGTATATTTGAAATGGGGCTCCTTCTGATAGAACACAATATCCTTCGTGTTCGTAGCACAGACCCTCTGCTCTCTTCCGATACAAAATTATTTTTTAACAATAAGTATGCTACACGCGGAATGGCCATGCCCTGTTTCGTGCGGTTAGTCTCTTTTGTCCTGAAGATTGTGCCAGAATGCAGTTCGGGCAGTAGGTTGTTTGGAGAAGGCAGAACCAAAGACGGTATCTTTAGATTTACGTAAGTGAGGTGAGGTATGCATTTGTTCTTACGTGATGCCGGTAGCTTTTGCAGTGTGCAGGAAACATTGGTATTGACTCTTGTCTTCCTCTAGTATTCTAATGCTAAGCATATTTTGGAACTTCGATATATTATAATACCTACAAGAAGCGCTTTCCTTTGAAATTTGTGTTTGTTCTACCGAATTCTCTTATTCCACTATTTTACTCGTTCCGTAATTTGTTTTGCGACAGGTCCATAGCTTCTTCACGTGGTGCGCGCTAGTGCTTCCTCTTTCAATTTCCAGTATCCTCTCGTTTCATTAAGGTCATTCAGTAGCAGCTTACGTCTTCTTCTTTGTCTTCCCGTCAATTCTATCCTACCCTATATCTTTCCTTCAATAACTTGCTTTTAGAAGGCAGTTCGTACGCAAGATGTGACCAAGCAAGTCAGTCTTCTTTCTTTTCATTGTATGCAGGATATTGCTGTACTCTTTGATTGTGTGTAATACTGCTTCATTTTTCTCACGATCGGTCCAACTGGTCCTTTCCGTCCTTCCCTAGCACCACATTTCAGAACTTTCAAGTTATTTCTGATACGATTTCCTTCAGTTTCCAA
>Ga0123352_10015385_pt1 | contig 12178 bp, 10 predicted proteins | sample TergutLab28metaG_FD_89700 | JGI IMG/M metagenome (GOLD analysis project Ga0123352, IMG submission 89700) | Labiotermes labralis P1 segment gut microbial communities from Petit-Saut dam, French Guiana - Lab288 P1 | ecosystem: Host-associated > Arthropoda: Insects > Digestive system > Gut ... | reverse complement strand
CTATATTAAAGTAATACGACATATCGATATATTAGGGAAAATTTTACATCGTGACCTACTGCAACAATATATTATAGCGAATATATAACCTATAAAGTCTATAATTTGGGACAATGAATTGTGCAAATGAAATTTGTCGCTTTTGACAGCAATATATATATATATATATATATATATATATATAACTATTAATTTGTTATAGACTAAGGGTTTAATTCTCTCAAGTACATTTAAAGCTATGATATGTAGATAGGCATTTTTGGCGAAGAATTTGCCATTGTACCTTGTCAGCAAGACCTCGAGAAATTTGCCAAAATTTTTCACAAAAATATAAGCCTATATTTTTAGGTAATGAACCATTAACCATTATAGAATCCATGCATTCCACGTATGAAACTCTTCACCGTATTTCAGTGCTACAGCCCGAGAATTCTTGGACAATATTAACCCTGCGCAATGCTATGGAGTCTAACACTGTGTGATTCTTTGCTAATCTGACTTTAATACAGAGGTGTTCTATGTCTGACTACAGAGCAGTTTCGGAAAAAAAAGAGTTCTTAAGTAGGAAAAGTGCCTCTTCCGGATCTCTGTTCGTGTACATTTCTCTCGCAGCTGTATTTTTTTTTGAAGGTAAGGTTCTACTTGTAATTTCGCCACACCATTAAGTCACGCGTGGTAGAAGAATCTTACGTCAACGCTTACTTTTCCGATAATTCTTCAGCTCAAAATTTTATTTTCTGCTACATTCAAAATCCTGTTTATGACACCTCTCACCTGGGTACGAAGGATATTTCATTTTCCTGGTGATCGTGGCAACTCCGCTGGACCCAGCTGCAGATACTGCTTTCACGAACACTTGGTATTCCCATCCCACATCCGCCGCAGTAAAATTCACCGACGTCAAGTTCTGTTACGTGACAGATTTACAAACCGTGTAAGTCCACATATATAAGAAATCTTATTTATCAGTTTTGCAGTTGATATTGCCCATAACATTTTGAAACGACACTTTAAATGTCAAAATAAATTAATGTACAATAACGGGACATGTGAACTGGACTATCTGTTCACCAAGCATTACTTTATTTAATGTTAAGCGTTTTATGAATTGAGGTATGAAAATAAAGTTCACATATTTAAACAAATCTTAAAGTAATTAAAATAAATTTATTCTGATTTTCGTCAGAGGTTTTGAATGCCCGGAAATTTCATACAATTTCCACGTAAGCACCTTTAGTTGTACGGACGATGTTCAATCGCTTTTTAATTTCAACCGAAGCACGTTTTGGGAGGTATGGAGTGATCATGAAACGGCATTTGACATTCTGTTATGCAGGTATTATTATTGTTATTATTATTATTATTATTAAACGACATATCGGCGCTTAATTACAATAACACCTAGTCTTAAGACTAACAAGTTATTTTGCTCTGACTTAAATTTCTAAATGAATGTTACCTTCAGGTGTCGCCCAGCTGTTCTACCTGTTTTTAGTTTTGTTTCCTTACGCATTGTTTTTTTCCTTTATTGGCGGTGATTACTGCACTAACACTGTACCCTGTTTTTATCAGACACTAATAGTGTTTATGGTGTACTTCAGTGTGCTCTGCTATTAATGATCACTACACCAGCTCAAAATGTTTATGTTATGCAGGTGTTCAAAGACGGCCATTGCTCCACTCGAATATGTCAATAGGGTTTCAAGTTGGTAACCGCGGCAGCCAAGCAATGTGCCAGTCTCGACCGAACCAACGTCCAAGGAAATGTGTATTAATGAAATATTTCACAGAAACAGATCAATATGGAGTGTTTCCGTTATGCTGCAACACCTATGTTCGATTTCGGCTCCTGCACAAGTTCACGGCCAGTGTCTTGTCAATGAAGAAGATACATTCACTTTCAAGAACACGTGACTCCTTCCGACATTCAAATTCGGTCAGTCTGTCTCGTGTTGACTCATGACACGTGACTCTTCAGAGCTTCACGTCATAGTGGTGTGGGGGCTGCCCGCCAAGACAATTGTAATATTACATCATTTGAAATGAAATGTCTGTCTTCGTCTGTTACGTTCTGCAAGTCTACAGAAAAATTAAATGTTTTGATTTGTCAGTTCCTCTCAATGGCGGCACAATTTTCACTTTATAATGCATACACTTTAAGACGTGTGGAACTCTGAGCAGGTGGTTCAATGTGGAGTCGCCTTACCATTCGTTGTAGTATTCGTGACAAAGAAACCTTACGGCATGCTAGATCATATGATACTAGAAGCCTCATAAAAGTCTTCAGTGTTTGATGCAATGATGAACCTTGCTAAGATTATCTGACAAGAAGAGTTTTAATAACGAAATCCGATGCCTAAGAGAAGCACTCAAACGGAATGAATGCGATAAAGAAAATACCAGTCAAGGTGCACAACCAAGGAAAAAAGAGGCTGAGCAGAAGTAGAGACAGATAGGGCAGCAACGTTAGAGTTCCAAGAGGCCAAATCATTGAAAACTGAAAGACTGCTAGAAAATTTTAAAATGAAGTTAATCCATATCCCAGTTAAGGAGAATTTACACATGATAGACCATCAGGAGACGATTCAGGATCAGAACTTTACTGCATAGCCTACAATGTGTATTGAGGTTATTACATACGAGGAGTCAGGAAAACGGAGCAATCCATACGGGCTACACTGAAGTACGTCAGAGACAGGTTCTCATATGTCAAGCAGATCTGCAATGGGTGTCCTTTGTACTGGAATATGTTATCATATCAAATTCACGATTTTGAGATACTAGTCAGTACTTCCGGCAGCAAGAACCAACTGCTTAGAGAAGCCTACAAACAATTTCAGCAGAGAAGACGAACTCAAACTGAGTCGAGCACAGAATCCTTCATACCTCGACATAACTCGAACATGTTAACAAGCCACGGAGACGTCAGAGGGAACTGAGGGGAGAATAATCAATAGACTAGGAATTTTTTCGTTTTAACTTAAAGGGTTCAGTAAGTCGTGTGCAACCGCAACTTGGCTTCACAATTTGGTTTGCTAGAGAGCCACGATAAATACGTGCAGCAAACCCTTGCCTCTCGCCTGGTTCACGTTCTTGAAAGAAGAAACACAAATGCACAGTACAACCGGGATCCACGCCTGTAGTACCTTGTAGGAAAAATGGATTTAGGAGTACGGAAGGAAGACGAACATGATAACCTGTAAATTAATGTTTAATACATGGGAAAATATTTGTTGAAATTATTTGGAATAACGTTGTTTTTTTGTCGGCAATAAATGTCAGCTTATTTAAAAGGCATAGTGCGTGGCGGAGGGGCAGAGAGAACACTTGGTGGAGAAAGAGATGACCTTCGACTCTTTTGTCTTCTCCTGCATGTTATTATATACGTAACTTCTAACATGGCGCCATGATAGCCTCCAACTTTCGCTTAAATTTCGGGCACTATCAATGAAGTAGCAAATCTCAAATAAGTGATCGACGAAGTCAACCGCAGTCTTTTAGAAGACAGGTGCTCAAGTAGAGCCTTTTTACATCAACATCATTTTCTTCCTCATCTTCTGATTCACAGTACGCTCTCAGCTGTTTAAGTTGGACCTCGGTTACATTAGCAACATCAGAACACAAAATTTCTTGAACATCCCTAACTTACATCTGGGAATACTTCCCTCGAAAATTATATGTCCCTTACTTCATTTTGCTGATTGGACAGTCCTAAATTGCTTCACGCTATAGCTTCTCCCAGCAGCCGTTCAGAACCGTGGACTTTGGCTTCTTACGTGTAATAGGCACTCTGCTATGACGTACGATTTCCAGCATTAACTGGCACTAATGTCTTTCTTATTTACATTCGAGATACTGCGGAGCGTGCGACGAGTCTGGTAGCGATTGAATGTTGTGATTGTTCCCTAGTTGAGCGGCTGCAGGAATAAGGTAATTGTGTAATGGTATTAGATACTAAGATAGAATTTTCGGTTGGGTGCGATCAAGATTCTGCGGACGTCCTGGGCCATTGTCGAGGGCAAGGTTGAATTTCAATGCTAGAGTATTGGCCTTCAGGTGCGTTGCTTAAACCAGACTTTACTGAAATGGCCTTCTCCCTCACACAACACAACTGACTGGCCTGGAAATCAAGGCCTTCCGAGCAAGGGAAATTGATGCCTTACACAAGAGAGCTTCGCATTTGACGGGGCATTGGACTTAATATTTTTCCGCTTCTTGTCTTCATTTCTTTTAACAATTTGGATTTTTTTTATTTCTTTATGGGAAAAGTTTATATGAGTAATATAGTGGTGAGAAGTGAAGGGCTGGGGTGAAAGCGTGAGTACAATATGTGTAGGAAAAAATACTAGAAACTCTATACAGTGCTTTCGTACCGTGGTGTTGTTTACCTTTTGTACATGTTATATTTTAAGATGACGTGTGTATTGTTAGTTGTCTTGTGTGTATTGTTGTAGTTGTGTGTATTGTTGTCATCTTATGTGTATTTGCTGTACTGTGTGTGTATTGCTGTTTTTTACTTTAGATGCCGGACTGCTGGCTAGAAGTCAGTATTCGGAAGGTCCTGCGACCGGCCACCTCGACACAGATTTTTCTTGGTTTCCCAGTGTCTATAAGCAAATGCTGAGATGGTTCCCAAGATCCGAAGTTGCCACTACATGCTTCTCATGTAGCCCTCCCGACTTAAATTTATTAGTAACCAATTTCATATTTTGTATACATGTAAAATAACACTGCCACCGGGTGACAACCCAATTGCAGTTAAATAATAATAATTATTATTGTTATTGTTATTGTTATTATAGGCTAAACCACAATGACGTCCGACAGCAGTCATGTTCAATTCCTCGTCCACCGTATCCAGCTCCCTCGTTTGTATAATAGTGGCCTCACCTTCCTTTTCCTCACATCCTTAGTCTGTTCGTTAGCAAACACGTCATCCTCTCCGGGCTTAAATAAAACACCAGCACAACAACTAATTCTAAAACCTGTGAAAAGTGCGGTCAAAGTATCTTCCATACGGCAAGTATCTAGGAACATGCTGAATAAGAAGCAAGGCCAGGTGCGCTTCCTATACATACTTCAGCGCGCTTATGTAAGCGCGACTGCGATTGGCCGAAACAGACGCAAAACAATGCACAAGGGTTGTTAACAATATTCTATCGTAAATAAACGGAAGAGTAACGTGTATCCTTGCGAACGAGGGCAGCTTATTGTACTAAATTGCCTGAGGAAGAATTCCGTCACCGCCTGGCGGTTCCTCGCCAGACCTGCGCACGCAAACACACACACACACACACACACACACACACACACACACACACATATATATATATATATATATATATATATATGTAAACAAAACTTAAATGTTCGATAAACATCTCAACTTTAACTCACCCCATCTACTGTTATTCGTGCTACCTCGAGAGGCTTGGGTTCTACTCTCTCCAGTCGCACCTGGTGAAATAAAGGTTGCAGCTCCGGCTTTGCCCAGGAAACGGTAACGTCGTACTTCGAAGACATGTTCCGTTTCTCCTTTACTGACAAATTTTTTGGCATTGGTGGGACTGTAATATTTCAAACGTTAACTTATGACACTCACAAATTAACATTCACATACTAATTAATAGAACAAAATACACATAATATAGAACATACAATATATGCTGAACATATGACTCTAATGTGCTTCCTAACTGGTGGCTTGGTAATTTAATTGAAGATAAACATAAGCTTATAATTTGCTGCGGCTGTGGTTCAGAAATTGAATCTCCAAATAATGTGTGAAATATAATTGTGTTTTATTTCAATATCCACTGCATATTTGGTGTGGAGGGGTTACACAAAGTTGATATAAGGAAAATTCTGTGACTTTAAATTTTCTCTCTTCACCACTTGGCCGTCCATAAAAGTTCTTGTGGCCTTTTCACTACTCCATACAAAACCGGCCGAGTACTTCCTACCAGCATAAGTTGGTCAGTTTCTGAAGGTAATTAATCCATCGAGTGCCAAAGAGAGAATGTACAGTGCCCGCCTCTTCGCAGTCTCTACTTGAAGACACCCACAGCAGTGCTTAATATAATTTTGACTTTTATAGAACATTCTTCCTGTATTTTGCATAAGTATCTCAGCTTAAGTCAATATGACTGAAAGAGAATAAGTTGCATCTTCGATTCTCTTTTTGTCAATGTATAAAAATTGTACGGATGTAATTACGTGTTGCATACACTGGTCATACGAGGGGTTGCTGGTAAGTCCTTAGCCCGACCAGGACGGAAACAAACTACAGCGAACAAACTCGGGATTTATTCAACATACTCCCCACGAAGCTCAGTGCATTTTTAGCCCGTTGCTCCAACTTTAGTAAGAAACTAAAAAAAAAAATCATAAAGTTGTCCGTCCAACCAGGTCTCCGCGGTAGCAATGACCTCCGCGTCGGACGAGAAATGACGAAATTTCAATTGTTTTTTCAGTCCAGGGAACAGACGGTAGTCCGACGGGACCCAGATCCGGAGAATAGGGTGGGTGATCAAGACATTGGAAGCCCTGGTAGGCCAGTTTTTTCTGGGTTGCAAGTGCCCAGTGAGCTGGGGCATTGTCGTGCAAGAACAAGACCCCTTTGGTGATTTTCCCGAGGCGTTTTTCCTTCAAAATATCTTTCAATTGCACCTGCAGAGAAAAATAATACTCCGCGTTGATAGTTTGGGCCTTTGGAAGAGAGTCAATGAGGAGGACGCCGTCTCGATCCCAAAAAATCGAGGCGAGAACTCTTCCAGCGGATTTTTTTGCTCGGAATTTTTTGGGGCGGGGTGAGCCGCTATGCCGCCACTCCAATGATTGTTGCTTTGTCTCCGGGGCATAGTGATATAACCAGGTTTCGTCCATGGTCACCAATCGCGAGAGACAGGAAATCATTTGGATCGCGCCGAAAAGATTCCAAAATTTGCTCAGACGACTGGCACCGTTGACGTTTTTGATCCGCTCTCAGGTATTTCGAGACCCACTTCGCGGAGAGCTTCCGCATGTCCAAATCTTCTTGAATGATGGATCCAACCCGCTTTCGTGAGATGCCCAGTTGCTCACCAATTGATTTAGCCGAAATCCGGCAGTCTTCCGAGATTAGCTTGTGAATTTGATCAATAATCTCCGGGGTGGTCCTGTTTGGGGTCGTCCAGAACGAGGTGCAACACAGGCGAAAAAAACCACGTTTAAACTGGGCCACCCAGTTTTTGATGGTGGCGTAAGATGGTGCATGTTCCCCTAATGTTTCTGTCAGAATGGCGCGAATTTCCTTCGGCGCCTTGCCTTGTAGGGAAAAAAATTTATGACAGCTCACGTCTCCATGTTGTTGAAATCCGCGCGTCGCCTGACATGCTTCCTTTCGCCCTCTGTAACAAGAAAAGTCTTGCAATTCGTCACATGAACAGACCCATCTTTCCAACGACACTACGAATTCCGTCCTACGACATCTGGAATTAAGTCGGGCTAAGGACTTATCAGCACCCCCTCGTACATATGTGTAACGACAATGCATACACCTAGGACTTAAGTAACTTTACTGTATAAGTCATAATATTGACGGAGAACTGATGTAGATAGCCTCTAAAGCAAATGAAATTTTATAATACACTTGACAAGAATAGAACAAAAATCACTTTAATAAAGTAACTTTTTTTGTTTTGTTGACCTGCATCCCTGTATAATCTTGTAAATAAAGCCAACTTGGTGCATAATTTATTCTTAGTATATTTATTCTTAGTATATTTGTCAATCTGTATATGTTTCGGCCAACTATGTGCCCATTATCAGGAGAAACATCTGTGTTAATGCGACACTTGGTACTTGTTATTGTGTGTATGCGGATGACTGCAGACTGTACAGTCATCCGCACAGAATAGTAAGTACCAAGTGTCGCATAAACACAGTTGTTTCTCCTGATGATGGTCACATAGTCGGCCGAAACGTGTAGAGATTGACAAATATACTAAGAATAAATATACTAAGAATAAAGTGAGCACCAACTTGACTTTAGTTACAAAATTAACTTTCATTGCTTTCTTGTATTGAGAAAATATATTTGGTGAGAATGTCTACATATGGAGGCGTGACTCATGTAATACATATTTACGTAAATTAACAAAATACAACCTACCTATCTTCTCAACTGAAAAGGTATATTTTCTACTTTTTACACAGATATCTCGCCCATTTCACATAAACCATAATGTATGCAGGTGTACGTCATGAGGGATTATGACGGCAAAATCCAATAAAATCTTTTCAGGCTGACATTTACGTAGGTCACGTGCGTCTTGTGACGTGGTTCTCAGTTTAGCTAATATTCACTGGATTGTATGTGAACTATGATGCGGCTTACTTCGTAAGATCAGAGAAAGTCTAATACGTGTGTAGTCATTTCTTCCTAATAATCAACAATTCTGCATAAATCTTGTTTTCATGCTGAGGAATAAAGACACTGAGGTACTCCGCGCCCGTTTTAAAGGAAAGGTTTCACCGCACTGCAAGATGTAGTGTGCCCTGTGTCGTCCCAAATTCTCTTATATAGGTCGCAGCGACGACGTTAAGAACCGGCCACAGATGTTGTCCCTGTGTCCTATTTTCCGCTGGTTCCAATTCGCGAATCTCATTACACAAGTCACTGTAAAGCACACCAAGGACAATAACAAGGGTGAATATGAACATTCCAAGTCCTTGTAACTAAGTACACCAGTCTTACAGGCCACGCGGTGGCGCAGTTGGTTGAGACACTGCGCTACAAGCCGGATGGTCGTGGGTTCAATTCCCGGTGTCATTGGAATTTTTTATTGACATAATCCTTCCGGCCCCACTGTGACACTGGGGTCGACGCTGCCTCTAACATAAATGAGTACCAGGAACATTTCCTGGGAGCTAAAGGTGGCCGATGCGTAAGGCTGACAATCTTACCACGTTGATGTACTAATTGTCTTGAAATCTGGAAGCCTCAACCTCCTGGAACCCTCAGGGCCTGTCCAGGATTGTAGTGGGATTGCTTTTACACCAGCCTGACAGCGGGGTAGACAGATAATTTGAGAACGTGCCATGGTTATAGCATACTATATTCTACGTATTTCGGAAGTTATTAAAATAGAGCGATTGTTAATCTAAATATAAAAATTAGTTGAAATTTGTTCTATGATTTTTTAAATGATCGCAATAATCTTTTGTGATACTCTAAGAAGATACATACCACATTTTGTGAGGTCATTTGGATAATAGAAGAAGCAGTCTGGTGTTGAGAAATTTAACCAAGCCTTGTCGCTTTCCCTCGTGCTGTCTTTGTTCTTTCCCATAATGGCGATGGAGTAGTTGGTTCCCAATTTCTGGTAATCCAATATGTATTGGAACTTCTCTGGCTGACATGTAAAAGATTGTATACAATAATAATTAAATATGACAGAATTTATTGCCACAAACCTTCGAATGTTTTTTTTAATGAGTTATTTTTGTCTTCCATGTCTCCATCTTAAGTGATGGAGAGATGGCGACGCCAAAAAGTGTTTATTTTGTTTAGAGGAAGTGTTTTGTTTTTATAGTAATAAGACGTTCACCATCTCTAGCTGCCTGTATACTCTTAAGGCGTGACTTTCTAACCGCTTAAGATAAATCAGAAGCCCACAATACCCCTTTCCATTACATACCTCTTCGATGGGAATCTGGTTGGCGTAATGCGTGTCGGAGAAACACACGATTTCGTAGAAGCATGTCCTGTCTGCGAAGAAAGACATAAACACATTTGAAAGGGGTCTGGCCATTTTAAATCATATATTAATAAGAACGTATTCTAAACTGTATATTATTTTTAACATAAAGCTTTGTCCACCACAGGACTGAATCCCAAGAAAAACAATTTTCATAAATTTCTGAAATCTAGACTCGCTTCCTACCAATATGCGGGAAACTTTTCATTCAAACTTATAGAATGTCTTTGTCTAGAAATCTGATTTCATTACCTGTTTTTAACAATACCTTTCCCTAAACAATGGCAGTATTGTTTTGCAAATCCATCGAAATGGCTGCTTTTTGTGAGAGAATAATACTTAAGTAAATGTATCGATTAACCATTTATACTTGCTCAAATGACAAAACAGTTTTTTATGTTATTGTTGACTTTCTCAAGGTCTTGTGTTTTAGATCCATATCTAGGAGTACTCCGAAATAATCCAACATTATCAGAGGTCGTTCGGGTTTAGGAAGAAAGAAACAGTTACTTCTGACAAATGTTGCTATATTGAAACTAAAGGATACACATGTGTTCTATCCTTCAAGCAACATAGTTCCAAATATCTTACTGAGTAAGTCTGAGTTAAGGATTGAGTTCTTGCGATTTATTAACAGTTTAGAGTATCATTCATGCTCATCCAGATAATACAAAAGTGCCCTATAAGGGTTTTGTGTAATTACGCTGCATGTGTTTGTAAACTAATCAATAACACACTCACAAACTTCTACACACACCTGATTTGAAACGTAAAACCTAAAGAAATGTAACTTAACATTTTAGTTTTGGATCATTTGGATTAATAAACGTAATTTTATAAAGAAATTGGTTGGTTGTAGTTTATTGGTGGTTATTTTTTAGATAAAATGTTTACACATCGGTCGTCTCCCTCGTTAAAGACTTTTTTTTTTGCAAAGTCTGAATAAAATGAATACAAAATAGGGAGTCTCTATCTTTCAATTCTCACACTTCATTTCCGAACTGCTGAGCGGATTTCGTTTAAATTTTGGTAATGAAATTCTACACTTTAAGATTTCGGGCCTCTTCATATGACGTTCATTAAATTCTAGCTTTTTTTAGAAAACTTTACAAAACTTAAGTATGAGAAGTCTTTCAGACAAACTTTTAAAATTAATTTGGGGAAAATAAATTCTTATTAGATGCAGGTAAATATATGTTTTATTCTAGGCGGTGGGAATATATCTACAACAATACATTGAGCTTTCAACATATGTGAAATACAGGCGTTATTCGATTAATATTATTTAAGAAAACATTTGTATTTATTCTGTAGGACTACATGTGCTTATTAATTGTTTTAATCGAGCAAGTATTTGGCAGTTTCTTCGTCGAAATTTAGTCGAAACACAGACTACACTGAATACGATGTTTCGTGGTTCCTCTTAGTCATTCTAGGCAATTATTGCCTTACAATATTTGAAGACAATTTCCACCCACACTTTTCCAGGTGTCATTCACTAATTATCCTACTATTCTACACTGTAAGTTATACCCGTTCTAGCTCTAATTGAGAGATGGAATCTTTTCTAACTCATGGTTCCGTGCATCACAATTCAATGTTAATAAAAATCCAACCAGATGCAACAGTATGCAGATATTTATTCACTGCAAAGTCACTCTACATGTTTCGGGTGTCACAGCACCCCTCATCAGGAGTACTAAAAACTGTAACCGCAACCTCCGGTACAGGTCATAATACTGGTACAGCCTGATCGGGCCACGTTGGAGGGAAGTAGCTGTACCAGTATTATGACCTGTACCGGAGGTTGCGGTTACATTTTTTAGTACTCCTGATGAGGGGTGCTGTGACACCCGAAACATGTAGAGTGACTTTGCAGTGAATAAATATCTGCATACTGTTGCATCTGGTTGGATTTTTATTAACATGGAATCTTGGCTTCAGGGAATCTAAGTGTTTCCTTAGAGGACCCGAAATATTTATGGAAATGAATAACTAAAAAATTTCTGGTAGTTTAGTCACTAACTTGATTATTGTTTATTTTTTAATATTGCGTTGTTCAGATTATACACAGATGTTTTGTAAATATATGACGGTGGCACCGAAACTTTAACACTTCACCGATCGGATTCACCCAAAATATTAACTTTACTGTACGCAGGCTAAACAGTCACTGTTCTTTGCGTCCCTACGTGGTAACTGGCACTCCCGTTTCCATTTCTTTTCCACTACTTGAATTTCTTTCCACTTCCCTGATTTCCATTTGGCTGTCTTTTAACCTTTAGACGCCTAATGTCAACTATAGTTGACGTACCGCACCGCTAAACTCCAAAGGTGCATTTTATATATTTATTCAACAAATATAGGTACCGAATATTTTAAACATGGTGTATACTCTCCATTTTTTCTCTTCAAAATGCAGTTTGTTTCATAATTCT
>Ga0123352_10015384_pt1 | contig 12178 bp, 7 predicted proteins | sample TergutLab28metaG_FD_89700 | JGI IMG/M metagenome (GOLD analysis project Ga0123352, IMG submission 89700) | Labiotermes labralis P1 segment gut microbial communities from Petit-Saut dam, French Guiana - Lab288 P1 | ecosystem: Host-associated > Arthropoda: Insects > Digestive system > Gut ... | reverse complement strand
AGGTGACCGTCTCGTGCATATCTCAGTAATTGACTAACTTGATGCACAACATTTTTGTTTTACAATAAGTTTATTTCATGCCTCTACATGTTTCGAGCACATGTGCTCATCATCAGGAGGTCATGTGCTCGAAACATGTAGAGGCATGAAATAAACTTATTGTAAAACAAAAATGTTGTGCATCAAGTTGGTTACTTACTGAGATAAATACACTGAGATGCACGGTCAGCAAAACGTCAAAATTTGTCTAATTAAGTTATGACATGTTCTCAAAGACTTTTATAGTCACAACCCAATAGAAACCTTCGCGCTGACAATTGTGTGCGTGTATTCATTTCCATCTTTGCAGAATATGAGTTGAATTTCTCCCCAGGTCAGGTCTCTGATTGTTCAGATCCGTTGCAAACAAAAAGTGTGTCCCCGTCTCCCATTGTGTTGAGAACAAAGACAGGTCCTTCCTCCTCCAGTTGGTCAATTTCCTGCCGGTAACAGCCCCTATCTGTCCTCAGCTCGCATTGTGCGATGTCCACACGGAACACTTTACATATGGCTGACCCCATTCCAGACATTCTGCAGGCAGGATAAACGGTTTTTAAAGTGTATGAATTTCTCACAATGAAACAAGACACCTGTACAAGCACAAATTTATATCATGCAGAGCACAATAGAGAGAGAGAGAGAGAGAGAGAGGCCTTCGCATCCGTGAGGGAGAGAGACAGCTGTGGAATATCATAAAATGCTGTCCGTGCCCTCAAACGGCTGCGTCCAATATGATTTTTTACATTCGTTTTTTATATTCCACAGTTAATTTATATGGGTTTCCCAAAGCATTGTAACTAAATAAGCACGCTAATGTAGTGGGCACAGCAATAATTGTGTGGACTGCATTAACTTGTTTATGTAGTTATTTTTGGTTATTAACCCATCAAAATTGGTTTTTGCTATTAAATAAGGAACCCAAAACCAAACTTATGTAATATTTAACTGTTAATTAAATAAAATATAGATTTTTAAAGTCGGAAATCACAGTTTTGAATACCAGTAAAATGTCACTATGTAAAAATTAGGTGTGGGTATCAGTCAATAACACAACAATATCTAAAAAATTGTTTAATAAAGGATGAAGTAAACTACATGTTTCGGCCTAATGTGGCCATCATCAGGTTGAAAACCTGATGATGGCCACATTAGGCCGAAACATGTAGTTTATTTCATCCTTTATTAAACATCTATTTTAGATATTGTTCTGTTATTGACTGATACCCACACCTATTGTTTATATACACACAACGGGGATGGCTCATTTTAGAATTATGTCACTATGTGCAGTAGGTGTGTGCTGTTGATCACAAGTGCAAGGAAACTGTACATATAGGGTGGATTAACACTGACAGTAAAAGAGTAAAGTTCAGGATAACAGAATAATGAGTTGTGGTTTGGAGAGTGCAAAATGCTGATCCCGGTGGTCGCGCGGTGTAAGGCGGGGGTCTGCGGCCGCTCGCTTGCTGGTATTGCGGGTTCGAATCCCTTCGAAGGCATGAATGTCTTTTGTTAAGTGTCGTGTGTCATCAGGTAGAGGTCTGCGGGATGATCGTTCGTCCGGAAGAGTCCCGCCGGTGTGGTGTGACTGAGTGAAATCGAGAACAATACTAGTCTTGTGCACCTACAAGTACATGTAGAAGAGGGCAGACTAAGAACGTAAGAAAAGTGTAGACCTAATGTGAATTCATCGTATAACGGATCATGAAGGTCCAGAAGGAGAGAAGAGGTGCTTTTCTTTAATCTCGGTGCTAGATGCGTGGTGTGGGCAACGTTCTTGCCTCCTTACACCCGGGATGTAAATCCGGTGCCCATTTTACAGGAAGCTGGGTGGACCTCCAGGGTCAGTCTGGAAGGGTGCAGAAAATCTCGCCGCCACCGGGATTCGATCCCCAGACCGCCCTGCCTATAACGAGACGATGTACCTACTGAGGTATCCTGACCAAGTTTGGAGAGCGTAATTGGACATATCATGTGCAAAACCCGCCATCCCAACAATCAACAGACCTACGTCTTAGCTCGCACGGCCACCGCGATCAGCATACTATCCATCAGTGGCTTATCCAGGAATTTTGTTGGGGGGGGGGAGGTTCAACAAATTCAGTTGAGGACAGAGGACAGAGAACACGGGGATCTGGGGGCGGTAGCCCCCTAGTCAGGAGTTCTGGAGGCAGCTGTAATTTGGTACAAGAAATTTCATTTCATATAGTAACATCTTCTTAATTTTTGGTACTTTAAGACTATTTGTGATGACAACTAATTTATTTGTCATTGCTAATGTAAAACAATTGCGAACCGGCGGTAGTTTTAGAATTTTACTGCCTTTTTCCGAATATCTCGGGGTGTTGGAGTCCTAAATTCAGCAATTTTTAACAGTTTTCACAACCGGGTTGAGTTTGGCACGTTTTTGGAGGACGTTCGGAATTTTGTGGGTGGGGGTTTAACCCCCCCTCGGTACGCCACTGCTATCCATCTTAGTTTTACAGCTCTAAGTGCTTTCTAGTAATAATTAAAGCAAGCTAATTTATGGCGTTATTTGTGGGGTTTTTGAGAAAATGTCAGTGACAAAGACAACAGCGAACTATTCGCCGTTCTTATATGTTGTAACTATAACGCAAGTCCTAGAAATTGTGTCTTAATTAATCGCCAATATGAATTTTATTAACCTTTTGGCGCCGTAATTATTTTTTTTTAATTTTAGCACACCCTGTATATAAAACGTGAATAATACAGGAACTAAATACGTTAGAATTATGAAACAAACTGCATTTTGAAGAGAAAAAACGGAAAGTATACACCATTTTTAAAATATTCGGTACCTATATTTGTTGAATAAATATATAAAATGCTACTTTATAGGTTAGCGGTGCGGTACGTCAACTATAATGATCAGTGAACATTAATTTTAGTTCCTTAGCCGCATAATGCACAACAGTATTTTGTTGGAACATTAAGACTGTGTAGTTAGTAAATTGCCTGGAATTTGTCAAATACCTCCTGTGCAATCGCAGGTTTGCTATACATTGCTCTGACACCCACAGCAATTTTTTTCAACTAATTTGTAACTAAGGACGCAGAAAATTGCCCTTTACAGCGTTTTACAGCAATGGCACTAGAACAAAGCACTCAATGAAACACTCTAAATTTCCCAACCTGTGCACCAGACGACCACCTATAGGTGTGATGATACCAGAGGCTGTGTAAAGCAATTTTGACCTCCTGATGATGAGCACATAGTGCTCGAAACATGTAGAGGCATGAAATAAAACCTATTGTAAAACGAAAATTTTGTGCATCAAGTAGGTTTATTACTGAGATAAACTCCAAATTAGTAACACTGGACCCAGGACAGCGTACGCTAGCTACGGGCTATGTGGCCAAGAAAAACGTGCTTCGATTCCCGGTAGGGGTAAGAGATTTGAAACACTTTCAAGTCGTCTGAACTGTCTTTGTGGCGCACCTAATTTCCTGTTCAGTGTGTATCGGTTCAGCTTTCCCCACATGTAAGTCACAGTTTGATAATTAAATTAAAACTGTACGTTCAGGTGACCGTGCATCGTGATAAATTCTTATAATAAAACCAACTGTACGTTCAGGTGACCGTGCATCGTGATAAATTCTTATAATAAAACCAACTAGACGCACTAATTTCTGAAATTTATTTTTGGAATAAAACTCTACATGTTTCGGACAGTTCCTCTGTCCCTCATCAGGAGTTTTTCACTGTACACACAGCAATGGTATATGTCATACAGGTTTGCTGACAGTTTGCGAGCAGAAGTTCCTTCCTGATCCTGCAGCAACTTAACCTTTATATAAGTAGCCTGTAACTGTTCCTCATTCTGCAGATCCTGTAGAACTCTGTATAAGTAGCCTGTTACTGTCCCTCACTCTGCAGATCCTGTAGAACTCTGTATAAGTAGCCTGTAACTGTCCCTCACTCTGCAGATCCTGTAGAACTCTGTATAAGTAGCCTGTAACTGTCCCTCACTCTGCAGATCCTGTAGAACTTTGTATGTAGGACCATCTTACATAAACTGGTCTGAAGTATTTACCATCCGTTCCGCCTTATAGCGAGAAACTCTAAAATTTTTCGTTTCTTTCTTTATTTAAATTCTTGAGAACTTCACTGTTATTTGGGGCACACGGTGACGCTACACGCCGGAAGATCGCGGGTTCGATTTCCGATGGTCTCGTTTGAATTTTTCATTGACATAATCCTTCTGGCCACACTATAGCCCTGGGGTCGACTCAGCCTCTAACAGAAATGAGTACCGGGAATATTTCCTTGCGGGTAAAGGCGGCCGGTGCGTACGGCTGACAACCTTACGACCTCTATGTGCCGATTATCATGACGTCTGGGAGCATCAAATTCCTGGAACCTTTGGGGTCTGTACAGGCCTGTAACGGGATTTCTTTTCCTTTTACCTTTTCGATGTTATTTCCGTAAACAAAATATGGACATGAAATGATTGATTCTGATTTAAGCTGTGCAGTAAATTCTGGTTGAAAGAATACAATAACGATAGTTATTTACTCTGTGATGTTGCCAGGAATTCAATTTTAAAAATTTTTATATCGAATTTGCGTGAATGGAATCTGTTTTGGCTTTACGTCAGTTAAAAGGATGACCTTTTTTTGTCGATTTATTAAGATCAGTACTTACTGCGTCGCGGGGATTCTCCATTCATTAGCGCAGTGGCATTAACCCAAAGATAACATTAATTGTGATCAATCTTTTTTGTTTAGGCAATTTAGTTCATTTATAAATTCAGACACTTCTTTAAAAAATAAGACTAGAGGGATTGATTTTGGGAGAAAATATTTTGAGATGTTTAAGTAGATTGAATTTTCCTTTTGTTTGCTCTATTTCCGGGTTTCCATTCAAAACAATAAGAGAATAATTATTTTAAATTTAGTGTAAAAAAATATGTGAAATCTATTAAGCATAATTGCGATTTAAGAAAACATTTGCCGGTTTAAAATGTTTTTATACAACACTGTACACCAGACAGGAAGTGTACATTTCCCATCTTGTATCAAAATCGATTAGAAAGCTGTAGTTTTTTGTCTGCATAGCTTCACGTACTTTATTCTACTAACCTCAGAACATTCGTCATGAAATTTCCTCATTACGACAGTGGGCGGTTATGAAGTACTGGCTACTCTATTTTCTTCGTAGTTGGACTGTACTTTCTTTAGGCCACAAGACACAGAATTGGAATTTTTTTTTTATTTATTAATTAGCCATCAGATTGTATAATCAATCTATAATCTAATTTGTTGTGTTGTTTTGTTTACACGGTAGGGTACCCATCCAACGATGACACCTCAATCGTGAAGGTCGGAGGTCCAACGTCTTTTTAGCCTTCTACATCTCATTGGTTGTGTTAGTGTTGTCACTAGTGGGTTGGGATGGGATACAAGTTTGTTGAGGTGTTTGTCAATTCTTTCCTTGATGACCTCACTTAAAGTTGTGATTCTGTCAAAAGTTACACAAATTCAGGTTCTGGGGAAAAAAACTGTCATCCTGTTTGAAATTGAAGTTTCCAAGAAAAATCTGTCATCCTTTTTAAGCTGGTCAGTAAATTACTAGTGCCTTTAGAATTCGAAGAATCGTTGCGACTTTCGCAGCCTTCCAATTGACGTCATCCTCAGCCAGAAGAAGCTAGGGCACAAACTCGCACGCTGTCTCTTAAACGTAACGCAATCCCTGTAGAGACCTGGACAGGCCCTGAGGTTTCTAGGAGGATGCCCCTAGATTTCAAGACAATCGGCACATGTAGCTGGTAAGGTTGTCAGCCCTATCCACCGGCCGTGTTTACCCCCATAAAATATCCCTGGTACTCGTTTCTGTTAGAGGCTGAGTCATATGTATAGAAAAATTCCAATAACACCATCGGGAATCGAACGCGCGATCTTCAGACGCAGTGCCTCAACCTATTGCGCCACCGCTTACCCTGCGCTATTCCTTAAATAATTATTTAAAGACTATGTTTTTATTGTCACTGTACTGATTTAGTTATCTCGTCTCCTCCATAGAATGAAAGAGCATTCGATTATACGAGTATTTTGAAAATTTGGTTCAAATTTGGGAATGTTCAGCGTATCGCATCAGGAAGGATTTAGCTTTTTCACTAGCCGACATCTCGCATTCGTAGCCCTAAGAATATCTCATCTTCCTAACGACTAAAATATCTGAAGTGTCACTGTGCCACCGAGTGACATTTCACCCAAGAAGAGATGAGTGTTATTGCCATCCAGTACCTCAGCACACGTGCAACGGAATAATCAATATTCTTGGTAGCTTATACGATAGAGTTTGTAACGCAATATAAGTTGCTGTCTGTACTGTGATAAGAATATCAACGTACATAATGTTCACCCCAGAAAAAGCCACGAAGGCCTAGAGGTGTAGCTCTACTCTTTCTTTAACATCGGTGTTAGAAGTTGGCGGGTTGTCAACGCCACGCCTCAGCCGATTTACCCCCTGGGAATGACCCGGTAAACATCGTACAGGAGGCTGGGTGGCCCCCAGAGCCGGTATGGAGGAGTGCGGATTCTCCCCACCCCTTACCCACTGGGAGTCGATCACCGGTCCGTCCAGCCCGTAGCGAGTCGCTATACCAACTACGCTACCCCGCCACGCAATGTCACACAGACCTCGCGAATTTCTCCGAGTCGAAAAATTCATCGTCAAGTTTTTGAAAAATCTATGTTTTGAGGCAAGATTTACTAAAATACAGTATAAACATGGCCATCGGCGTAATAGATCTTATAAAGACAATAAGCCTTAAATTGCTTTAATAAGAGACATTTTAGTTTGACCCTGTGTGGCAGCTTCTACTCTAGGACAATCCTTTGCGACACGCGAAGGTTTCTTGCCTCTTCTTACTGTACATAAGAGGAAGAATCAAAAAGTGAAGGCAAAATACATTTTAACGGCTTTAATAGAAGTAACTGTGAGCAATTTTACATATCATTTTTCTACATAGTCCCCTTGCAACACAATGCATTTGTTATATCGTTCAACTAGTTCCTGTATTCCTGCGGAGAAGAAGCTTTTCGGCTGCGCAATGTTGATGGCCGACCAGAACGACCTTCATCAGTGACACGTGTTCGACTCGATTTAAACCTTTCCACCCACTCATAAACCTTTCGTTGACTCATGGTGCTCTGTCCATACTGAGCCAACATACGACGGTGGATCTCCACAGGTTTCACTCCTTCTGCCCAAACAAACCGCACTAGGCCACGTTGTTCTTCGATGGTGCAAACTTGCAAAGGACCGTCCATGTTTTCGCCCTCGTTGCTGCCACTCGACTGAAGGCAGAGCGCTGTACTGCACATGGCTGAACTCTTCAACAGGCATTGTCAGTACTGCGCAATGCGCCGGCTCCTTTCTGTCCCGGTTACCGCGTAATTTAAAAATTGCCTTTACTCTTTGATTCAACCTCTTATTTATCAAACTCAAATTATTTGTTAAAGGCAAATTTTTCTCTGTCCACGCCATGATGCCTATAACCTCAGTTGACAGACAGCTCCACTCGATACTAACATCGACACTAGACGGTAGTGAGTGGCCAGCTTCACGCCTTGGCCGCTCTATCCCCGGACAGCTACCCTAGGAATCGGGTTTGTACCCCAGAGCAGGTCTAAACGTTCTGTTATAGAGAAAAGTCTCTTGACCCGTCGGGATTCGAACCCCGGACCGTTCACACCTTAACCTGGTCACCGTGCAGACTACATTAAACCGATTTCTAAACCCTTTAACCCTTTGGCCCAGGAGCTGGACATTTACAGTTTAGCACACCATTTATGTAAGATGTGAATATTTTATGAACCAAGAAGTGTAACATTAGGAGATACACGACAATTTGTGGGGGAATAAACGAAGATGGCGACAGAAAGTCTAAAAAAAATAATTAAATATATTTGTTGACTAAATATATAAAAAGCGTACTCTGGGGGTGAGCGGTACGTCTGTCCTATATATAGGATGTATGGTGCCTAAAGGTTAAATGCCGAATTAAATCCCATCTGCCATTCGATAGCATTGTTAGGAGCTCACCATATTCTCCACTTTAGCAAGGTAGGGGTAAATCGTCTTTTTCTTCACTGCACACAAATAAGTAAAAGAGCACGAGATTTTGTTTCTGCGACGTAGGTCGCCTTGTTACTCTTCTTTGGGGAAATTTTTGGGCCCCATTTTTGAGTGAAGCTGGGAACGAAACGCTGTGACGAACCGTCGCTACAGAGTGACGTGCGCCTTGAAGCAACCCAGAAACGTGAAGAACTCGGTACACGAAAACGCTTGCAAAAAAAAAATACATAAAGCTTGGCAAAAATTAAGAGGCCAATGAATTGATAGTGCGGAAGATTGGTTTCGGATGCCTTTCCTTAGGAAACGCGGATAGCTTGGTGCCAAGACCGATCTTATTCCGCGTATTATAGGGGTAAATTTGCACACCGCAGACACTTCAGATTCAATTAATCAAATACCTATCACAGTCCATGAAACTTGCTGATTACACAGGGCGTTTCATAATGTTCTCCGTGATTACAAACATTTATAACAAGAAAACCAAAGGACCTACCTTAATGGAATTGTTCACAGCCACAGCTAAACTGATTTATTTTTGACAACTAGAGACGTTCGATGTGTGCACCACTGGTGACACGGCACACATCGATACGATATTCGAGTTCTTCAGCGGTTAATAAGCGACCACATGATTTCTGCTTGCACAGACACCCAGTTTCAGTAAACTGTTTATACCACGCACTAATGGTCTTGTTTGTATGCAGGTCCTTTGCGTACTTTGCACGAAATGCACGTTGCACAGTAACCACAGACTTACTGTGTCATATTCCAACACACAAAACGACTTCTCCCCCAGCGCAGCCATTTTCTCACTACATACACTCGCATCGTCTAGCGGCAGAAATGTGAACTACGATGAAAAGCTACTTACTGGGAAAGAAATTTTTGTGTCGTTCCTCCTATCTGTTAAAGGTTTCGTAAATACGTGTCCTACGGTTTTGCTATAATAAATTTTTGTAATCCCGGAGTACATTATGAAACGCCCTGTACATTATGAAACGCCCTGTACATTATGAAACACCCTGTACATTATGAAACGCCCTGTACATTATGAAACGCCCTGTACATTATGAAACGCCCTGTATAGTGCCTACACGTTGACGTTTGTTACTGCCAGTTGTGTGTGTCTCTAAAATTTTTACGAAGTAAGTGCCTAATTTACAGTAATGTGTAGACACGGAAACAAATACGCCATGTAAAATTTTAATAGTTCATTCCTTAAAAAGAAGGGGAAAATGCGTAATTCTAGGGTTCCGCCACCAAGTAGATGATAACTACGCTCATCAGGGCTATTACGCAGCGTGTAGAATCAATTTGGATTCTTGGCCGTTAAAGATGGTACTATAGGTTGTACCGAAACGTCTGTAAGGAATTACCAATACACCCTGTGTAATAGAGACAAAGTTAGCACAGTGTTTAAGGCGCTGTGCTACAAATCGGAAGGTCGCTGGTTCGATCCCAGATGGTGTCATTGGAATTTTTCATTGACATAAAATCCTTCCGATCGCGCTTTGGCCCTGGGGTCGACTCAGCCTCTAACGGAAATGAGTACCAGGAGTATTTAGTGAGGGTAAAGGCGGCCAGTGCGTAAGGCTGACAACCTTACCACTATCCTGTGCCGTTGTCACGAAATCTGGGAACCTTAACTTCCTGGAACCGTCTGGGCCACTCCAGACCTGTAATGGGACTGCTTTATCTTTTTCGCCCTGTGTAATATCCCAGAAGTGAAAAATGGGATCCAAACACATTTTTATTGGTTGAATGTTTCTTGCAACTCTTGAATCGGTATGATGATAGCATTGTACTGGCCGAAATATGTAGACAGTGCATTACACAATAAATAACTTGTCTTGTTCGTGATAAGCCAATACGTGAAGTACCCAATATACACACAAAAGTACGATGTAGAGAGAAGTTGTACTTCCAAATTTATTTTCAAAATCGCTGATCGAGAGATCTTTTTTTACCCATAGAGAGCCAGAATAAGGGGCGGGCCAGCCGGACAGCTGTCCGAGACACGACCCTAAAAGGTGCGCTCAGGCGGCACTGGAATCATCGGAAATACATTGTTAGGGAACTGAGGTTTAGACACGCGAAATAATTTCTCCGAAAATCATTCGCGATTTGGACACGCGCCTCGAAAGGTTTCGCCAATACTTTCCTAGGCCGAAAAAAGTCTAAAGAATGTCGGTTTTTATAGGGCTGAAATTATTAGCCTGTAAAAAGCGCCAAATTATTAACCTGTCAGGGTTCCAAATTACTAGCCCGTCCGGGACGCCAAATTATTAGCCTGTACAGGGTGCCAAATTATTATCCTCTATAAGACGCCAAATTATTAGCCTGTCCTTGGTGTCAAGTTATTAGCCTGTCCGGGACGCCAAATTATTAGCCGGTACAGGTTGCCAAATTATTAGCCTGTCCTTGGTGACAAATTATTAGCCTGTACAGGGTACCAAATTATTAGCCTGTCCTTGGTGCCAAATTATTAGCCTGTACAAGAATCCAAATTATTAGCTTGTCCTTGGTGCCAAATTATTAGCCTGTACAGGGCGCCAAATTATTAATATGTTTGGGGCCCTAAATTATTAAACTTCCCGGGGCGCCTATATTTTTCAGTCCGGCCCCCGTGTACATTTGTCTGAACGTACCAGCCCAATCTAAATTTAAAAGGATTTCTCCCACCTCTTAATTTATTTAATGACACTGTTAGTAAGTCAGACTACCTGACTGTATTAATCAGTCATTGACAGTATCCTGATGTGAATTAGAAATGGACACTGGCTTAAAGACAATTTAATGCACGTTTCTTTACAAGAAATTCAAACTCCTCCTTTAAAGGAGCACAAAATGGCGAGCGCGCGCGCGCTCACACACACACACACACGCACGCCCACACATACACACACACACATACGCACGCACACACACAGGACGTGTGCACGCACATGCACGCACACAACACACGCGCGCACAACACAACACAACACACACGCACGCACACGCACGCACACAACACAAACAACACACACACATACAGCAAGATACAGATTCGGACAGACTCGTTGGTTGTTACTTGAATGGAGTTCATAGTAATACAGTGAACAGTAATACAGTGAACAGTAATACAGTGAACAGTAATACGGTGAACAGTAATACAGTGAACAGTAATACAGTGAACAGTAATACGGTGAACAGTAATACAGTGAACAGTAATAGGTGAACAGTAATACGGTGAACAGTAATACGGTGAACAGTAATACAGTGAACAGTAATACAGTGAACAGTAACACAGTGAACAGTAATACGGTGAACAGTAATACAGTGAACAGTAATACGGTGAACAGTAACACAGTGAACAGTAATACGGTGAACAGTAACACAGTGAACAGTAATACGGTGAACAAAGTAGCTCAGCTGCTCCTTAGTCGTTCTGACTTCATGTTGCAGTACGTAAATTTTGAAGTGCTGCATAAAACAAGCAGTTTTCAGGAAACCCAGCGCTCGGTGCATTTAAACAGGGAAGCGCAAGTTAAAATTGCCGCCCGACTAGAATTTTTTATAGTTATGAAACCACACGTGCTGGCTTTATAAATAACATTAATGAAAGTTATGCTAGGCATTATTAATTGCCGGTCCCAATGGCCGCGCGGTCTAAGGCGTAACTCTGCGGCCGCTCGCGCTGCTGAGACTGTGGTTTCGAATCCCACCGGGGGCATGGATGTGTTGTCTGTTGTGAGTGTTGTGTGTGTTGTCAGGTAGACGACGAACCGATCACTCGTCCAGAGGTGTCCTACCGACAGTGCTGCATCGTTGTGTGTGATCTAGAAACCTCGTGAATGAGGAGGTCCTGGCCCACCGGGGGCCGTCTTACCAAAAAACAAACTAACGTTGAATTAATTAACCTTTAGACGCCTAATATCAACTATAGTGCTCGTACCGCACCGCTAACCTCTAAAGTTGCATTTTATATATTTATTCAACAAATATAAGTACTGAATATTTTAAACATGGTATATACTCTCTGTTTTTTTCTCT
>Ga0123352_10015383_pt1 | contig 12179 bp, 6 predicted proteins | sample TergutLab28metaG_FD_89700 | JGI IMG/M metagenome (GOLD analysis project Ga0123352, IMG submission 89700) | Labiotermes labralis P1 segment gut microbial communities from Petit-Saut dam, French Guiana - Lab288 P1 | ecosystem: Host-associated > Arthropoda: Insects > Digestive system > Gut ... | reverse complement strand
TTAACCGTCGTCGGTCTTGCGTGTGAAAGCGTGTACGCCGCCGTTGTCATGTATCTCTTAAACTTTTCTTTGTCGAAATCACGCGCCTCAAACGCGGCAAGTGCCATGCCCATCCCGGCAGCCGTGTACGGCCCCGCGCTTTGTGTAACCATGTCGGCAATTGCCTGAGCAACATCGCTGTGGCGTTTGCATGTTACAAACCCTACCCTCACAGGATAAATTCTTCTATCTAAAATGTTTACCGCACCATTTTCATACCATGCGACATTCTCATACCTAAGCATGAAAGCGAGGCCTTTGTCGGCTCTTTCCACGTGCTGTTTCCCCCTTGTGTTTATCTATCTGCTCAACATTGTTCGAACCATTTCTTGCGGAATCTGTATCGGCTCACCGATTGTCATCGCCATATGACAGATTTTTGCGGCGTCTTCGGTATACTCCGCACGAATAAACGCCTGCGCTAAATCCTTGCCTATGCTTACCATTCCATGGTTTTGCATAAGACACGCTCCACGCCCATCGAGAGCCGCCACTACACCTGCTCCGACTTCCGGCGTTCCTTGCAGTGCCAACGGCGCGACACGAACATCGCCCAGCAGAAAATACACCATCTCGACAAGCACAAGCGGGATTGGCCTGTTTATCACCGCAAACGCTGTCGCATATGGTGAATGCGTATGTACAATGCTCCGTACTTCGGGCATGTTCTTATAAATCTCGGCGTGCATCGGCCACTCGGATGACGGCTTGCGCGTTCCCTCAACTACAGTGCCGTCAAACTCTATCACCATAACGTCATCCGCTGTCATTGCCATATAATCAAGGCCGCTTGGAGTTATCACAATCTTGCCGTCCGGTGAAAGAGTCGACAGATTGCCGCTCGTTCCGGCCATCAAGCCCTGCCGATACCCTTTTCGGGCATATTCCAGCACCTGCGTTTTATAGTCAAAAAAGCTCATTTTGCACCTCATAAATTGTCGCTCTGTAACTGCCTACAATGATACCATTCTTATAAAATAGTTGTCAATGATTATCGAGCCAGCTCACAGGCGAACACAGTTCGCCCCTACAAAAAAGATTCCGCACGTATTGTGGGAATCCTCTTATTGGTTAAATATCGGCGGGGGCAAGCCCCCGCCCTACAACACAAAATTCTGTTTATCTTGCTAGTTTAGTACATCTTCCGCTCGTGCGTTTGGTAGCTGCAAGACTGCCCAGTTACGAGCAGGAGCGTTAGGCGAAGAGTTGGACGCAATCTGCATTGCCCAATAGAACCACGCGTTTGTGTTTGCATTATCTACCCACGTTTTCATGTTCGCTGTGTCGATATCTGCTGTTGTGCGCCCAAGCACACTATTAACTATGGCAGCAAACTCTGCTCGTGTGATATTCGCACTCGGGTTAAAGCTTCCGTCTGTGTAGCCATGCACCCAGCCGAGCTGCGCAGCTAAATTAATGTTTTCTCTCGCCCAATGGCCGGAAATATCATGGAATACGTCCTCTGCGCCGTCAAAGCTATGCTCATCGGAGAGAATCCTTGTCATAAGCGTAACAACCTCCGCGCGAGTAATAAGCTGCTCCGGCTCGAAATCACCATTCGGGAAGCCCATCATTGTCTTCATATTATTCGCAAACGAAACAGAATTACTAAACCAAGTGCCGCCATTGTTCGGCACATCAAGAAATGGGTTTTCAAGTGTCCAGAATGCAGCACGTGTATCGTCACTTACAATCCGCAGGAGGATTGTTGCAACCTCGGCACGGGTGATAAAATCAGTCGGAGCTATGCGCCCATCCCCTTCGCCGATAAGATAAGCATAGTGAACTTCTTTTAAGGTGATTCCCTCTCTAAGATGTATTACATGTCTGCCGATTGGCGTACCGGAATCTTCTGTATCTTCTGTATCTCCTCCGTCAGCCAACCTTGGGTGCGCAGGACGCACCGGCAATACCGGTTGTGCCGGCGGGAGCGGTTGCGGTTCAGAAGGCTCCGGCGGTGCAGGCGTTGGAGGTGGCGTCGGCGCAGGCGCAAAGCGTGCATAAAGCGTTTGGTCTGCCATAACTGTGACTATATCGGTGGCTTGAACCTGTACTCCTCCAATAAGCTGTGTGTACCATCCAACAAAGACATTGCCTGCCATAGTTGGGGTTGTAACGGCAGCAAAAGGTGCGGCGTAGGTGTCATAGACTGTTGCCGGAGTTTCTTGCATTGCCGGAGCAGCACCCAATGCGTCGAAAATTATCATAATCTGAGTTGGATACCAGTAAGCGTACAAAGTTGTATCCGCATCGGGTACAAAATCTGTAGGGAAAACCATAGCTCCATCTGTAGGCTGTGTAAACCAGCCAATGAAGGTGTATCCGGATTTTGCAGGCTGTGTAATCGAAGCAAATGTAACATTGTAGCGCGTTCCCGGAACTTTGCCTGTCACGGTCTGTAACGGAGGCGTACCGCCTTGCGCGTCAAAAGTAACTGTTATAACCGCCGGTATCCAGTGGGCATAGAGTGTTTGGTCTGTTATTGCTGTAACTACTGTATTGTCGAGAATTTGCACACCGCTTGTATCTCCGTTCGGCGTTGTAAACCAGCCTTCGAAAATATATCCGTAATTTATTGGGTTTATAACCCCGGACGGATTTGCGGCCCCATACAGTATACTGCCGTAAATATCACCTGTCTCCAATTGTGCATATTGAAAATCGGGGAAACCGCCCTGAGCGTCAAAAGTAATCGTAATTGTCGGAATCTCTATCCACTCTGCAGTTACTGTTGTATCTACCGAAGGAATAATGCTTATATCGGTAATCTGAGGTGAGCCAAACCAGCCGACAAAGGCATGTTCTTCCCACGTTGGAATTGTAACCGCGGCGAGAGTGCCGGCAAAATAGTCACCGCTGATTCTGCCCGGTACAACCTGCAACGGAGGCGCACCGCCGTTCGCATCAAAGGTGATTGTCACAGTCGGATCCGATATCCAGTAAGCATAAATAGTTTGGTCTGCAGTAGCTGTGACAATCGAGGTCGGAAGTATCTGTACGCCGCCCGCAACATTACTCGGCTCTGAGTACCAGCCCACGAAAATATGGCCGTCCCACGTCGGGTCTGCGATTTGAGCCAATGCGGCTGCATATGTGTCGCCTGTTTGCACAGTTACAGATGGTGTTTGCGTGGCCGGAATACCGCCCTGTGCGTCAAAGGTAAGGTTGATTATCGGAGCCGGTGTCCACCACGCATAAACAGTAACAGCCGAGACCCCCGGCGGAATCAACTCGTTAGAGATACTGCTTCCGCCCATTGACTGCGGATTATCATGCCAGCCATCGAATATATATTTTGACATGGTCGGTGTTGTAACCGCAGCAATAGCCCCGGCATACGGAGATAGAGATGCTTGCCCCGGTACAACCTGCTCTGCAGGTTCGCCGCCCTGCGCGTCAAATGTAACGGTTACAGCCATCGCAGCCCAGTGGGCATATAGTGTTTGATCCGCTGTTGCTGTTACAACAGTAGAAGGGAATATCTGTACGCCGCTTGTATCTCCGTTTGGAGTTGTCCACCAGCCTGTAAATGCGTTGCCTACTTGTGTCGGCTGTTGAGCTTGAGACAGTGCCTCCGCATAGGTATCGCCTGTGTGTACTTGTTGCTGCTGTCCATCGGGCGTACCGCCTTGCGCGTCAAATGTTATGGTTATAGGAGGATTCTGTGTCCATTGGGCGTAATAGGTTGTGTTCGCACCCGGAACAGTAATGTAATCTCCAATCGGGGTTCCGCCCGAAGATGCGGTATACCATCCTGCGAACGTATAGCCTGTCAGTGTAGGAATCTGGATAAAGTCGTTCACTAACTCTGTCATACCTATAACCGCTCCGCGCCACACCTGTGTAAAAGGCGTACCGCCCTGAGCATCAAATGTTAGTGTTACCACCGGTTGTGTTATCCAGTGGACATACAGGGTAATACCCGGTGCATCCCATACCGTGGAAGTCGGCAGAACTTGTACCGCACCCGGCGTTCCTGCCGGAGCTGTCCACCAGCCGCCGAACAAATCAGATGTACCTGACGGAGGTGTTGGGTCCGGCACGGACGCCATAGCCGACATGAAAGTTCCGCCTACCATAATAGGCCCGTATTCCGCAAGCGCACCGGCCGATGTCAGAGTTACTCCCGCCCCCGGAATTATATAAGCAGGGTCGAAATAGCCGCCTTGAGCGTCAAAGGTTACGATAAGAGTCGGTGCCGGTGTCCAGTATGCGTAAACGGTTGCATCTGATGCCGGAATAGTGCTTGAATCGGTAATCTGACTGCCGCCGCCGTTTGGTGCGGTGTACCAGCCTTGAAAAACATAACCGTACCGAGTTGGAGTTACAATCTCAGCAAGAGTGGCGGCATAAGTATCATTATACGTCCTGTTAGGCACAATTTGTGTCGCAGGTGTGCCGCTTTGTGCGTCAAATGTGATTGTAATAGTCGGGTTTGCTACCCAATGGGCATACAGCGTTTGATTTGACGTTGTTGTGACGACGGTAGAAGAAAGTATTTGAACGCCGCCCGGAGTTCCACTCGGCTGTGTATACCAGCCATTGAAAATATAGCCTGTCCGCGTTGGAGTTGTAATTTGAGACATTGGGGTTGAGTAAGTGTCACCGGGTATAACCGTGCCGTACTGAAGTGCAGGTGTCCCGCTCTGCGCGTCAAAAGTAACCGTTATCGGCGGTATCGGTGTCCACCAAGCGTAAACGGTCGAACTTGACGGCGGAACAATACTTCCCGATGTAATAGTGCTTCCGCCCATTCCCTGTTGTTGGTCATGCCAGCCCGCAAAAGTGTAGCCAAACCTTGTCGGCGTTGTAATTGCCGCAAGAACCGGTGAATACGAAGAGAGAGGAGCCAGCCCTGATACAACTTGCGTTACAGGCGTGCCGCCCTGCGCGTCAAACGTGATTGTGACAGTCACCGCGGCCCAATGAGCATACAGTATTTGATCCGCAATCGCTGTAACAACAGTGTTAGGAAGTATCTGCACGCCGCTGGTATCGCCGTTAAGGGTTGTCCACCAGCCGGTAAAAGCATAGCCCATTCGCGTTGGTGTTGTAATTGCAGCCAGCGCATCCCCATAAAGACTGCCTGTTTGCAGCGAATAATTTTGTCCATCCGGAGTGCCGCCCTGTGCGTTAAAGATTATTTCTATTGTCGGAATCTCTATCCAATGTGCGTAAACGGTCGTGTTTCCGTCCGGAATGGTGTCGGCAGCGGTAATCTGTGTTCCGCTCGTATCGCCGTTTGGAGTTGTCCACCAGCCGGCAAAGGCCATATCACTTAGTGTAGGTGTTACGACCGCGGCAAGTGTTGCGGTATATGGACTGCCAACTACCCTGCTCGATACGACCTGCATCGGAGGTGTTCCGCCTTGCGCGTCGAATGTGATTGTAACAGTCGGGTCTTCAACCCACCAAGCGTACAGCGTTTGATTTACCTGCGATGTCACGATAGAAGTTGGGAGAATTTGCACAGCTCCGGCAACTCCGCCGGGTGCGGTAAACCAGCCGCGGAAAACGTGTCCTGCATACGTTGGATTTGTAACTTGCAGCAACGCGTTTGCATAAGTGCCTGTAACTTGAACAGGTGTCACCGTCTGTATTGCAGGCGTTCCGCCTTGAGCGTCAAACGTCAGGGTAATTGGCGGTGCGTACTGGGCAACATATGTTGTATTATCGCTTATTGGAGTTGTAAGCACTTGCGCGGATGTTAAAACAGTAGCTCCGCCATCTGCCGACCAGCCGATAAACCCATAGTTAACAATCGGCTGCGCCGTTGGCACTGAGGTTGGAATAAGCGGTGCGCTTGTAGTCGGAACGTTTTGCTGTGTTTGCGTCCCGGGCGGGAAAGTGCCGTATGCGCCCGGTGTAAATGTAACCGTCAGATAGGTAACCATTACCCCGGCTGCCCCGAAATAGTTTATATCAAGGTTGTTGAGCGGATTCGCATAAATAGAGCTGTTGTATGTGGTAGAAATATGCGTCATCGTGCCTACGTTTGCAGGCGGTATCCTCGCACCGCTTCCGGCTACATTGTCCGTAAAGACCACCGATGAATTAATTACCAAATTAATATATGAGTTAGGCGGCAGAGGGTTGTTGCTGGTATATTGAGCAGTATATATTGCGCCGCCATTGGATGTGGCTGTATTATTGCTTAGTGTTCCTGCGTTAATAGTTATAAAGCCGGACGCATCTGTATAAATCCCGCCTCCGTTGTTCGCGCGGTTGTTGGTGATAGACCCGCCTGTCATGGTCAAATTTGCTGCAGAAAGCGAAACGCCGCCGCCCCGAGAGTTGGAGGCAGTCGCAATATTACCGGTGATTGTACCACCGCTAATTGTGCCGTATCCGTTTTGGATTGCAACACCGCCGCCACTAGTAACAGAGGTATTCCCGCTTATTGTACCGGAATTCATAGTGAAGGTACTGTTACCCGCCAAGAGTACACCACCGCCGACCCATGCGGAAGCATTGTTTGAAATAGTGCCGCCGTTCATAATCAGCGTACCTTGGTTGTGGACATTTACGCCGCCGCCATACTGAGCGCTGTTACTTCCGGGTGCGCGGCAGTTTGTGATAGTGCCGCCGCTTGCTAACGTAAGTGTTCCGCCGGAAACATCCACACCACCTACGATGGCTGTTGTACCGCCGCCCGGCCCGCTCAATGTTACATTTTGCAAGGTCAGGTTTCCGGCCACGCTAAAGTGACGCTGCCCGGAAGTTGCCTGTGTAAATGTAAATGTCGAACCTGCCGCACTGGTAAGTAAAATGTTCTGTCCCGCGGCAATGCTAATTGCCCCGCCTGTCGCCGAGAAACTGTTTTGCAGCTCTATCACAGTCTGTACGCCGGTTGCCGGGGCTGCACTTATCGCAGCCTGCAAATCACTGTAACTCGTAACCGGAGTTGTGGCAAATGCCACCTTAGGCAACAGTCCAACGAGCAAAGTTATAGCTACACAAAGGCATAATATTCTTCTCATATCTCTCAACCTCTCTTTTGTAAATATCTATATTCTCACCTGTAATTGCGTGATTGCATTTTTATAGTAGAATCATAGCATATCCGACACAATTTTACAATACTTATCCACATCTGTAACCGATTTGTATAATACAATATGATACGCAAGCTCCTAAGCTCCTTTGGAAAAGGAGCTGGCGGTCAACGGCCGACTGAAGATTATTCCTTTCCTACCTCGGCAATACTCCCCGCGAAAACCGTGAAATAGCAACAAATACATCGGACAATTTGTACCATGTGGCAAAATCTACCACTCCGTTTTGCGGAAGATTAAATATCCCTTGGAATGTCTTTACCGAATCTGCCGTAGCCTGCCCAAACACGCCATCCTGCGCAACTTTCTTAATGCTCGGATAGTTCTTCGAGATGGCATTAAGCTGCCCTTGAATCGTGCGTACATCCTTGCCGCTCGCGCCGATTGTCAGCACCTTTCCCGGATGCGAAACAGGTATGCCCGCCACCTTCCTCGCGGTATCCAAATATATGTCGCTGCCATAGAAGTTCTTGAGTATGTTGATAGCACTGTAGCCTTGGTCGCCCAAATCTTTCGAACCCCACTGCGCCATCCAATTGGGGCATTGCACACGCTTGCCGTCACAGTATTGGGTAAACAAAGGCTGAACTATCTCCGGTCTTGTAATGTAACTCGTGAAAATATCATCCACCACGGTGGAAATCTCGGCAAATATATTGCGCCCCGGTACAAACGCATGGTCAAATGCCGTCGATGAGGTTATAGTGAAATTCTTGCCCTTCGCACGGTACCACTCGGTAAAAACACGGTTCAGCGTGAACGACAGTATCGCCAGTACATTCGCGGCTATTGTCTCGCGCGGCCATGTTGGGTAAATCTCACACGAGGCAACGTTTTTTATATAGTCCTTGAACGGCACCCAATGATTCTTGGCGGCTGTGTCATCCGGCAGGCCGTCGTGTACAACGATAGTTTCAGGTATCACCGGTTCGTCAAGCACAACAAAGCCCGTAGGCGGCGGCAGCGGTTTCTCGTCGGCCTCGGGTATCTTAGGCGGGAACTCGCCCCAAAGGGTGTGCGGCTTAATCACGGCAACATCTTCAAGCGGCTCGGCTGCTGCTTGCGGAACAAGCTCGATATTCGCGATTGCCGTAACATCGGGCAGAATCTGTACGCCCTTGATTAATGCCGTCTCAAAGCCATCGGCCTGCACGCTGATGTCATACTCGCTGTACGGCTTTTGGTTTGATGCTTCATCCACCGAATAATCGAGTGGCGGTGCGGCAAGCGATATCGTCTCACTGCGTCCGTCAGAATTACTGACAAGCTGCTCGGTTGTGTTAAGCTTACCGTTAGGCTTGATGCTAATCTTAGCACCGTCAACAGGAAAGCCTATATTCTTCGAAAACACGGCACACGTAAGCAGCCCTTTATAGACGTTTGCCGCGGGCGTTTCCATAATTTTAATAAGCATGGTTTCCTCCCATGAAATTGTTATTTAATACTCCCCCTTCTATGGTATGCTCAGAGCAAAGCCTTGCAACTTTTCCAACTGTACGAATAAGATAGGATAAGCCTTGAAATTGGAGCAAACCACAATGTTGACATACAAAACCATAACCGCAAGCGAAGCACTTGAATTGGTATCAAATATCCACGATACAGTAATAATCGACGTACGCACACGCGACGAATTCAACGAAACACCTATCATAGGTGCATTTAATTTTCCTCTGTACGAAATGCTGGAGCTACTCGAAAACCACGAGTTTGAGCCGAACCGGACGATTATCGTACATTGCCAATCCGGCCACCGCAGCCAAATAGCCGCACAGGCTCTGACTTATGTTGGTTATACTAATATAAATGCCGTATCGGAAGATTTAGTTGCTTTCTTATACAAATCATAAGCGGACGCCATATATGGCGTCCCTACATAACTCCGCTTCAATTCGTAGTAGGCGGCCACGATATATCGCGGCCGCCTACAATATAGTCTTGATTCAAATTGAAAATAGTGGTATGCTATGGCTAGTGAGCTAAATTAAAAATCAGCACGTTTACGTGCGAAGATTTTTAATTCGCGAACGCCCACAAACCGAGCGTAGCATAGCGAAGCGAGGTTCGTGGGCGTTCCGCGCAGCAAAATCATAGCCTAAGGCTATACAAACCTAACAAACGGAGGTATTACTATATGGGTACACTCACACAAGAAAATATCGACAAGCACATCCCGAAACTCGGTTTTGGTCTGATGCGCCTGCCAAACCTCGGCACATACGACAAAATCGAACTCCCGCAAGTTATCAAAATGGCCGACTACTACATGGCAAACGGTATGAACTACTTTGATACAGCATACGGATACCACAGCGGTACGTCCGAAATAGCCTTTAAAGAAACTGTTGCTGACCGTTTTCCGCGGGAATCGTTCATTGTTGCCGATAAATTTCCTGCCTGGGCAGCTGAAACCCCGGCCGATGTCGAGCGTATCTTCAATGAGCAGCTCCAAAAGTGCGGCGTAGAATACTTTGACTTCTACCTGCTTCATGCCTTAAATGGCAAAAACAACGATAAAAACGTCCAGCTCGGCAGTTACGAGTTCTTCAAGCGCATGAAAGCGGAAGGCAAAATCAAGCATTTCGGGTTCTCATTCCACGGTACACTGGAAGACCTCAGAAACATACTCACGAACCACCCTGAACACGAATTCGTACAGCTTCAAATAAACTACTACGACTGGTACGCGCGCGAAGGTAAGGCAGTCTACGACATAGCACGCGAGTTCGGCAAGCCAATAATCATCATGGAGCCAATCCTTGGCGGTACGCTTGCAAACCTGCCTCCGTCCATCGCGAAGATTCTCACCGATGCAAACCCGAACGTAAGCCTTGCATCATGGGCGATGCGTTGGTGCGCTTCCCTTCCGGGCGTTATCACAACCCTCAGCGGTATGTCGTCCATAGCACAAATGGAGGACAATGTCTCCTACATGAAGAACTTCGAACCGCTTACCTCCGCCGAGCAAGAAACAATAGCGCAAGTGGCAAAAGCCATGCAAGAAATCGAACAAATCCCATGCACGGCATGCAAATACTGCGCACCTTGCCCGATGAACATACCAATTGACGATATCCTTGCCGCATATAACAAATATCTGCAAACCAAAACCCTGCAAGAGTTCGGAAAAGCAAACACAACCCTCGACGCGGTGAAACAAAGCGCGGCATCCTGCATCGACTGCGAACTCTGCATCGGCCTCTGCCCGCAAAACATACAAATCCCGGCTAAACTTGCCGAAGTTGCCGCAATTTCAGCAACTTAACAGGAACAATATAACTACAATAACTTTCCGAAAATGATAGGAGCATATGACAAGATGAAAAGATTTTTACTCATAGCAATTCTGGTAACTGCTACACTGACATTAGCCGCCTGTGCAAGAAACGATGAAGCACCAAATGCAACAGACCAACAAGAGGAATCACAAAATCAAATTGTTTTTCCCGGTGAAGAACCCGAATTAGAAGAAATCCCCTTAGTCTTCGGCCACACCTTAACCGAGACATTTCAAATATGGGATCAATTCGAAATCACCTTTGGCGACAACATATCGTTTGTAACAATCGACTCTATGCCGGAAGACAACGACCTCCGTGGATTCTACAATGCCGAAATCGCCAAAATCCCCATTGCAGTAACAAATATCAGCGGTTCGGACATGCATGACGGGCTTGGGTTCGGCTCATACCGGGTTTACGGCTTAGATGGCGACCGTCAAGACACCCTTGTCGTATTTCTCGACGAGCTGTACGACAACATAATCGTCTGGCATAACGACATCGCAGCCGGAGCAACGGTTGAATCGTACCTACCAATCGTCTTCACCGGAAACGGCGATTACTGGTTACGTTTCCCGGGTCCGGGCGGAATGGAAGTGCGATTGCCAATCTCGAAATAGCGCACATTGTATCAACATAAAACTTGCCAATATATTTCAGACGTGGTATAATGTCGAATAATCTATTTAACAAAGGAGAACTCACATCATGACTCACATCAAAACAATCAGTGCATCAACACTTAAATCTACTGCAAGCACAGGCGGCTGCGGCAAATGCCAGGCATCATGCCAATCGGCTTGCAAGACATCTGTAACTGTTGCGAACCAATCATGCGAGAAATAGCATTTCTATAACCCTTCTAAATTATTTGGCAGGGTTAGAGCCTGCACCCATCTAGTGCAGGTTCTCTTTTCATGAAAGGAACATACAAATTGATTCACAAATATAAGTTAAACGGACACAACATTGTTATAGACGTCAACAGCGGCGCGGTACATGCTGTTGACGACATCGCATTCGATATACTTGATTACTACACACCAAGCGAAAAGTTTATCGTACCCGCCGAGCTGTTGGCAAAGTATTCAGCCGGTGAGATTAAAAGTGCTGCCGGTGAGATTGCACAGCTTGAACAGCATGGGCTGCTTTTCTCGGATGAGGATTTTGAATGGGCAGCAGCCTACAAAAGCGATGCCCCGCTCAAGGCCATATGCTTGCATGTCGCGCACGACTGCAACCTGCGCTGCGGCTACTGCTTTGCAGGCGAGGGCGAATACATGGGCGCGCGTGCGCTTATGTCTGCCGAAACGGCAAAACGCACGATTGACTTCTTAGTCGAGCATTCTCGCGGGCGCAGAGAGCTTGAGGTGGACTTCTTCGGCGGCGAACCGCTTATGAATTTCGATGTTGTCAAGCAAACTGTAGAATATGCACGCTCACTGGAAACTGCGCACGATAAGAACTTCCGCTTTACAATCACAACCAACGGCGTACTGCTGAACGATGAAATTACAGAATACATCAACACAGAGATGTACAATGTCGTATTATCTCTCGATGGGCGCAAACCTGTCAACGATAATATGCGTAAAACCCTTGGCAACGGCTCGTGCTATGATGTGGTCGTTCCTAAATTCCAAAAGCTTGTCAAAGCGCGTGAAGATGCTCCGTGGAAATCGCTCTATCTCAGAGGGACATTCACCCGCCACAATCTTGACTTTACCCAAGATGTTCTACATATGCACAGCCTTGGCTTTGACAATGTTTCAATCGAGCCGGTTGTATCGGATGAAACCGAACC
>Ga0123352_10015381_pt1 | contig 12180 bp, 6 predicted proteins | sample TergutLab28metaG_FD_89700 | JGI IMG/M metagenome (GOLD analysis project Ga0123352, IMG submission 89700) | Labiotermes labralis P1 segment gut microbial communities from Petit-Saut dam, French Guiana - Lab288 P1 | ecosystem: Host-associated > Arthropoda: Insects > Digestive system > Gut ... | reverse complement strand
TTGTGTTTGGTTGCTTTTTTGGAAACCATTTTGGTATTTTTGAGATTTTTTTAAATTAATCGTGGGAGGAAAAGGGCGAAAAAGAAAGTTTTCCCCCCCCCCCCCCTGCATACCCGGAAATCACAGGGAAAAGTGGAGGTGTAACTGCTAACATAGACATGAAGCTGACCACTTACTGCTGTCTAATGCTGAGGTTAAGAATGCATGGAGCTAAACCTCATTTTCTTAATATGCCTTCATGGCATGCACAGGGATAACTTTACCTTCTACTCACTTTTGTTCATGTATACACATGACACATCTCTCTGACTGAATGGATTTTCTTGAAGCATAATCCTTATACCAACCGTTGCCAAACTTTAATAAAGGGAAAAACCTTGGTCATTAACCTTTTAAAGAAGAAATGTATATATGTTATATAAGGATTCTGTGCATACCACGCAGTAAACACTCTCCATCTCGGTTATAAAACCAATCTTTTAATGTTCTATATGGCAAAATTTGCTGTTTGTTATGAGATCTGTACAAAACACAAATTCCACATGATCACAACATAGAATTTTTTGATGTAAAACCTTGTGGTATGTAAAGTTACCAGTAGACTTTAAAAGGTTAATGCTTAGTTTCGGTATCACATTACATGAAATCGGTTAGAAAAATTGTGTTACAGGTAGTAGTGTACTTGAGTTTGAAAGAAATTCCTACAGTGTGCTACTATACCATAATGGCCAGTTTTAAATTAAGATAAAAATTAATTTTGAGGTGCTCATTTAATATTCATCAGTTGAAAACTGTTTGAGGTTTATGTTGATCAGATACATGTTTCATACTGTGTACATTTTTCTGATATGATTTAGTTTTGAGAAAATGGCCACAAATGTGTTATTGACATTGTACAGTGAAAGTACACGATTTTGGTCATAGTGTGTAAAAAAATATAATTGAAAAGTTTCAAGAAATATATAAAGTGGAGTTCAGATTCTTCAGGACTCAGCAGTTTTGTTCTACTTGTACCTGCAGTATATATTCTAACATTACACAATAATTTCTGATATGATTATGGGATTTTTAACACATTCTCACACAGGAAAGGGTATATAAATTAACTGTATTAGTTAAAGGTTATTACTCCTACATGTGTGAGCTGTAGATATAATCAACTTCAGGGAGGACCATCACGCAAAGGAAGTACGTGGTATTAAAACATACTGTTGTAGTTAGTAAATGGTAAGTAAATGTTACGTTTCTTATAATGTACTACTTGCCATTTACCACTGATGGTGGTATGTGTTAATACCACATAACTTCCTTTGTGTAATGGCAGTCCCTGATGATGGCTATTAACAAGTAGCTGAAACATGTTGAAGTATTAAGCTTATATGTGTTAACTAGTGCAAGTAGTTGGTAATAAATATATTTTTCTTACCCAAAATTTAACCAGGATGCTTTCCTACTAGCACATTGTAACTGGGGTCATATAATTGGGCCTATAGTATAAAGATTTGTTGACATCTGTGTGCAGAAACTTACTTATTTCAAATATATTCCAGTCAAAACATAACTATATTCTATCGATTATACATGTAGCAACATGTTTCGACTCTGAAGAGTCATCATCAGGCTGTTTGTTGAACCATATCTGAGGTGTATAAAGTAACTGCACATTTGGGGTCCCAAAAGTTTACAAAGGTGATCACTATTAGATCAATAATATTACTGTAACAGTTCTATATTGCATTAACGTTGTGACTGGCAGTACAATTAAAAGGTTAAAATGAAAAAAACATACAGACTTTAGAGCCAGGTTAATTTGTATCTGGCTCTAAACTCTGTATGTTTTTACAATTTTAACCTTTTAATTGTACTGACAGGCAGAAGGTTAATAAAATATAGAACTGTTATAGTAATATTACTGATCTAATAGTGATCACCTTTGTAAACGTTTGGGATCCTAAATGTGCCGTTACTTTATACACCTCAGATATGGTTCAACAAATAGCCTGATGATGACTCTTCAGAGTCAAAACATGCTGCTACATGTATAATTGATAGAATATAGTTGTGTTTTGACTGGAATATATTTGAAATAAATAACTAAAAACACATCAGGATGGCTACAATTAAAACAGAAACTTACATAATTTTCGCAAATAAGAAAGATAGGGGGAGGGCAGTATTTCATGGTGTTGGTCTTGGATTAAAACTTTAGTCTTTTATTCAGAGGCTACTACATTCATTTTTCAACTGACGTTTTCTTTACTGTCTGTGCCATGAAGAGTTTGTTTCCTATGATAGTTGGTTGTTGCTAGAATGGTAACATACATCTTACATATATCTGTATCAAGATTTGAATTTCAGATCACTTTCATACACTACATTGCAATTTTTATCATGGGAGACAAATTAGGGAATGAAACCAGTTCTAGAGAGATAGCTAGCATGTGTATGTTTTTATGAGTGTCATGCTTAAAGACAACTTACAGGTAGGAATATTATGCAGATACTTGAGTATTAGATAAAATAAGAAGAAGAGCACCAACCATTGCAAGGGCCCAAACAGAAAGTGACTGGAGGATAATGTTATATATATTTAGTTACACTCTTCAAACTAGGAAATTTCCAGTGTATCTGATATTCTCCTTCCAATGGCCACTCAAGGGGTAAGTTCTCCCTTTCTCATTTTACCTGATATTTAACCTTACCAGGCTTTTTCCTGTGAAAAATTCATGATACGTGGAGACACGAGCTCATAGTTGTTCTGCCTATTCATGTGGTCGAGTGGGGCAGTTAACAATGCTACCTCATATATATGAGGTGAAGGTGGTCCCTGCAATATTTGTAATAATGTACGTTGAGGGAAAAGAGAAGAGATACAAACACATAAACATAGCAAATAACATTAAATGGTAACCATTCATAGTTCAGTACTTCTATTAAGACCATTTTATAAATTAACATTGCTAAGGGCTGATCAGAGTAGTAATATGAATTTGTCTGAGATGAAGCATATGGTGAAGACAAACTACTACTAATACATTACTGTCCCTGTTATTTCTCACAAAGTCAAATTTAACTTCCTCCAGTGCCATAGCAAAAACAGTAAACCTGTATATTTATGTAGATAACATTTAACTAGACATGATAGTCAACTGTACTCACTGACAATTAAGAGAAAGTTCTGAATTATTTTATACAAGAGGAATTGGGTCAGATACTTCAGTCAGTTCCACTAGTATCAACTTGAAAGTTCTGTTAGGAAAGATCAATACAAAATTAGGATGAGATGTTTTCGAACTGACAGGTGGGAATGCAAGTGTATGTGAAACTAGCAATGATAATTTTGTTAGAGCAGTAAACTTCAGTACATCCAAAAACCTAATTGTCAAGAGCACAATGTTTCCAAATTGTTTCTTTCATAAATACACCGAGACCTAACCTGATGAGAAGAAAACATTAAAATTGATCACATCTTGATAGACTGAAGATCGCATTCAACTATACTTGATGTTCATTCTTCAAGAGGGGGTTGCTGTGATACAGATCACTATCTTGTGGTTGCGACAGTTTGGGTGAGACCATCAGTAAGTAAATGAAAAACGTGGACATTTCACTTTGAGAAATTTGTTCTTAAGAAGCCATTTAATGTGGAAGTCTGAGAACAGTATTAGCTTAAAATCTCAAGATAGATTTGCACTTTTCTATGACTTATGATAATGGGGATAGGCAGAATATCAAAACCTCGCTCAAGAGGGTCTGTTTCATTATGAATGGTAGGAGCATTAACTGTGGTTTTATGAAGAATGTTCAGAATTTCTACATCAAGGGAACTGGACAAAATTGCAGTGCTTACAGTATCCAAGCAAAATTAATGTAGAAAATCTGATCAATATAAGACATGAAACTAGAAGATGTTTCATAAGTAAGGGGCAGGAATATTTGAAAGGTAAAATTAATGAGCTTGCAACAAACAGTGAGAGCAAGAATAATAGAGACTTGTATAGAAGCGTACATGAATTTTAGATGGCTGATCTTGCATACTTCCAGTTTATTATGAGTGGGTGGAATAATCATTCTGTTGGTTGTTGAATGTGCATGGTGTTAATGATATTAGGTAGACTGAAGTACATGCAGTTAAGGCCCAGTGCGTTTGAGGTTGGGAATGCTATTGAAAGTTTGAAATGATGTAAATCACCAGGTACTGATTGCATTCCATCAGAATTGTTTCAAGCCAGAAGTAGAATAGTATGTTCTTAAATCCATAAACTTATTAATTATATCTGGAATCAGGAATAATTATCTGAACAGTGGAAGGAGTCACTTTAACTTCGTTATAACAAGGGTGACAGATAGGACTGTACTGATTGTCGAGTTTATGTCATTTATCAACTGAATACACAATTTTATCCAGTTTTCTCTTCAGGTTAACTCTGTATGTGGATGAAATTACTGGCAATCATCAGTGGGGATACTGACATTAGATATTCTTATATGTGAATGAGTCTTGTCACAGTTTTTAGACCAATCACACATGCGCACATGCATGCTAAGTCTTGAGAATCAGTAGTAAACTGCTGCAATAGTTTGCAATCTATTATATTATAGTAAGTTAAGTTGTAAGAAAGAGATCTGTTTCATAGAAATGATCAATCAAGATATTTCAAAGCCTTTCTTTTTATTTATATGCACTTGATGATGACCCTTAAGGGTCAAAACATGTTGCATTTTATAAAAACAAATATTCTTCTTATAATGGTTACATTGACTAAAATTGCCTTTATTATTTAGTTGATGGAACACAACAGTATGTCAGCACAAATTTTTATATTTTGTTGACTGTGCATCCTAATATAATGGTAGTCTTTTTTTACCAACTTGATGCACAATTTCTTTATTTTGATACATTTATTATATTCCTCTCCATGTTTTGAGCACCATTATGCTCATCTTCAGGAGGACAATTGTATTAGTACAGCATCTGGTATCATCACTCTAGGTGACTTTTCAGTACACAGGTTATGCAAAAAAAAAAAAGTGTCCTTCCTATGAGATTTGATTGGTGCTCACTCTGTAGAGTGAGTTGCCTTGCATTACATATTTTTAATCACTTTTGTTGCTTCTTCATCTATTAAAAATGCTTCTTAAAAAAAAATGGAGGAGTCATTTAGTATGTATGGAACATGCCACATAGCATTACCAAAACAATGGTGCAGTTTTTCAGGCTGGAAAAAAAAGCACCTCTGCAGAATAGGATTCTGAAACTTTATACAGTTACAGAATTAGTTTCGTTAAGACAATCTTTGTATGTAACGTCCTGTTGTGTTATGATAGTATAATATACAGAATTTGTAGTAGTCAATACACAACTACATTTAGACAACAGTGTTTATTTGTCTAAAAGTGTGAGATGTTTTGACCCAGGGCAGGTCATTCTCACGCTGATAACAATTCTAAAACCACAATGAGGAAGGCAGTATACAAATATTAGTTCGATTACACAGAATGGAATAAAAACAATATTAAAAGTCATATACAAATTAAATAATCCTTCAGAGTTTTTTTTTAAATTGCTTACAGTTCCATACAGTCTGTTATTTGTTATTGTCTCTGTGAGGATGTATGTATATGATGACAGCTCTTTCATAAACAACTAGCACTTTGGAATGCAATTGGTGCATAGCATGGTTGACTTCATATCTTGTACTGCTTTCTATAACACAAATATTGTAATGAGCAAATGTTATATGATTCTGTGTGTCACTGACTATGTAGGAGTTATGATTATTAGATATTCATATTTCTTAAGATCACCCATGTTTATGTTCTGCGAGTCGGCCTTGGACTAAACGTATGGTGCTGAACACCTTGTTAATACTTGTTCAGCACCATACGTTTGGGCAAAGGCCGACCCACATAACATAAGGATGTGCAATCTTAAGAAATGTATCTAATAATCATGACTCTTAGATAGTCAGTGACACATAGAATCATATAGAATAATTACTGATTACAATATCTGTGTTATAGAAATCACTACAAGATACACAGTAAGATTCAGTCATGCTACATACCAGCTGTATTTCAGAGTAGGAGTTGCTTATGAAAGGTTATCATCGTGTATTTACATCCTCACAGAGACAATTAGAATAGTCCATGTTGGACTGACAGCAGAAATAACAGCCTGTCAAGGAATTGTAACCAATTTTAAAAAACCTCTGATTAAGAACTATTGAATTTGTATATGACTTTTAATATTGTTTTTATTTTATTCTGTGTAATCAAACTAATATTTTTATACTCTCTTCCTCCGTATGCGTTTTTAGAATTGTTGTCAGCCTGAGAATGACCTGCCCTAGGTCAAAACATCTCACTCTTTTAGACACATAAACACTGTATGTAGTTGTGTTTTTCACTGATACTAATTCTGTATTTTATTTTGATAAGGCAATTTTTCTCATTAAGGAAAAATAATTTTAATGTTTTCCTTGAAACTATGATGATACTATGTACTGCTGTGGGAAGGAACTTTAAATAGGTAAAGTAAGAAAGATGATGAAGGGACACACTTTTGGAGTTTGATTTTCTACACTTAAGATGACTGCATGAAAATACCAAAGTGACTGGAAAAATAAATTGGGTAGTGAAACCCTCATAGTACAAAAATGTGGTGTATTTAACATTTGTAAACCCTTGACAGCTCTGTTTTTGGCACATACAGGTGATAGCTGTATGGTTAGAAAAAGAGATGAAGAAGGACAGTAGCATAAGAAAATCTGCTTTTTAAGAGGATGCACGCTTATACACCATTAGATCTTAAATGAAGTGAAAACATTTTGGAAGAATTCAAAATATGACCCATGAAATGTACACAGAATTACCAAAGTACCTGGTAACAGCATTTTAGAAGGATGGAAATGCAATGTAAAACTCCAAACACATTATGACAAGCAAGCACAGGAGAAGAAAAGTTCATGAATAGAATGCAGAAACCTCAAAGGATATAATTTTCAGGCCAACACAGACATTAAGTTTGCTTGAAGACTGTACGATGATGCGGAGAAAATTATGTTGATTTCCTAGTGGAATATTGCAATCTTGTGCGTAAAGGAATGTAGCATGTGATAACTGTATTTCTTTGACTGACCCTTTAAAATTTTAGAAATAACAAAGAAGTTTATGTCTGCTATGGCACTGTTTTGGTGTATTTAGTAAGTAGCTTCAGGTTCCAGACTGGGTTCCTGTTTAAAGGCAATCCTAAAGGGATGCTCTTGCTCAGGTAAGTGCATGTCATTACGGAGAATTACCACAGGTGGCTGGCCAGGTGTGGTCCCATTGCTTATGGGGGGGCTGCCTAGATGCCCATTAGTGTGCTGCATGTGTTGTGGTGGACTGTTGCATTGGGCTGAACCTGGTGGAGTTAGTGGGCTCCCTGGTGACCCTCCAGAACTGCCCTGATAACTGCCTGCAGTAGTTGAAGTGCTATTTTGCTGAATGCTGCCATCTGTTGTTGCACCTGTGAACATATGCAGAGACACTGAACATACTCGTGGGCACTGGTACAGTACATATTAAACACAAAAATGACACTTTCAGGGGAATCAGAAGATCTTACAGTTTTATCAAATTAAAAAATCCAGCAGTGGTTTACAGATAGAGGCTGTGGAGCTAAGAAATTTAATCACACTAAGAAATGGGAAATGTCAAAAAAAATTTAATACTATTTCTTTCCATCTTGGTTGTATCCAAAATCGGTTTCTTTAGTGCTGGCCATTATGTTGTCATTTTTCAAACAGACAGGTTCTCTGGTGGCTTCAGTAGGGTGTTCATTGAATTTTTTGTTACCAGATAGTTTGATTGAACTTAATGTCAATGAGTACTTTGAGTACTTGCTTGTCTTTTGTACTTCTGTGCAGTCAGTTATGGTTTTGGCATACACAGTAGAACCCTCATTGAAGACTTGTTTCAGGGAGGAGCTGTTTATGCCTTAAATCTAAAAAAAAATTCTAAATGGGGGTGCTGTTAAAGTGAAGCAGAAAATTATTACAGTGGATAAAAAAACATTATATTGACTCTAAATTTAAACCTAATGACGTTTTCCTTCTTTCCAGTCTATATTTTTATATTTAATTTATGGGACAGGAAAAAAAAAATTGAAGAGTAAACTGAATTTGGGGTTTCATTTGTACAAAACTTTCTATGAGATGCTGCTTCTGTCAGCATGCTGTGTCGTGACCAATCATGGGGTAGCTACATCCGTAATTCATGATTAACCAATGAGAGTGTTTGGTTGTAAACATGCTTTTATGTAAATAGCTACTTCTATGAGCTTTTTGACAAATTACATGCATGCTAACTCTTGAGAAATGTCAGTACACTACTCTGATAGTTCTCATCAATTTAAACATTGATATACTTCTGCCACAGATAAGCATGTATACACAACTCATACTCCAAAATTGTAAACCCAAACTGTAAAATGAGGTTCTTAGATGGTTTTGTCTTAAATTCAGGAGAAACCAAAAAATCTAGAAGAATTATACATTATATACAGTTTGGGCTGGGATTGAAAAAGATGGAACTGAAATACATAAAAATTGTAAATTGTGAATCCTGAAATTGGGATTATACGGTGCTTGTTCAGGGCCAGGATATTGCTTTTCATTGCCAGCTTTGTCATACTACAGAGTTTTCTACTAAAGGGCTACTGTCTATTTGTACTATTATGGCTCCATGGAGGCCCATCTGTTTAAAATTGGTAGTATTGCAGATAGCTATTATACACCATTTCTATTACTGCTCACAGTAATGAGTCATATTGCTTGAGCATGTGTTCAATGGCTTGATTTGTGATGTTTTATTTTATTAAGTTTATTTGGATGACTTGCTGAGGTAAACTTTACTTGGCTTCGTATTTTGTATAAGCCCTGTTTGATTCTGCTTCCTTCCTCATCTGGACCAATTGGTTTGTTTGTTTCCACCCTTTGTTAGTATCCCTGCTACACTGTTGATGGTTTTCATGCAGGTGAGAAGTGCAACATTTAATCCTATATTAACGTACAATTTACCCATTTTGGCATATGGAGTAGAAATTTGGACATTAACTGCTAAGAAATGTACAAGCTAATTACTAGCAGCAGACATAAAGTTCTTCTGAGTATTGAGAAATTAATAAGAAGGGTAACTATAACAAACTTTAGAAACAACTTGAGAATTAAGAATAGAGTTGCTAGGTATGAGACACTCCTAGTTTGATTTATACCTATGAAACTTCATAGCATCACAGCTTGGAAGACCATCATGATTCAGTAAAATCTTTTTGGGCAGATAGGCACATCATAACTCTCCCAACATTTCAGGGATGGAATCAGTCCTTGCAATGTTGGAGAGCTTTCACATCTTGACATGGCTGGCTGCCTGAGAAGATTTTATTGATTCCTGTCGCCATGAAAGCTTCAAGGCTCATATCATCATCATGATGTTCACCAATGTGAGATTGGATCTTGACAGGAATTAAGAAATTTACAACAATCAGTGGGTGATGCATGGTATACATGCAGTGAAAACTGCAGTAAACGGTTTCCAAAGAACAGAACCCAAAATTATACATTTTTCTGGATTAAATTTTATCTGATGAACAAAGACTGGAGGAAAAACAGTAGCTAACAAGACACAAATATTGTGTAAGAACAGAGGGCAAGCTTACACATTTAAAGAAGGTTTAAATTGATCCAAGAAACAAGATCTTTATGGCTCAACAAAAATACACAACTTGAATCTTACCACCCAGTAGCATTTCTTGCAGCAGACTGTCAATGCGTGCCACACCAAACAATTTCGCAAACTGGATCTGTTCGATCATCTGCCATGTAATGGACTGTAGAGCAGGCAGAGTGAGGAGGATTTCTCCAAATCGACCTCTTGAGTCATACTGTCGATCACTGATGTAATCTTCCAAATTGATCTGGATCTGATACCGAAGGCCCTTAATTCTGTGTGAATCACTCAAACCTTTCGCATCTGAAAGTTAAATTAAAGAGTCAGTTAAAATACTCACTACTTGTATGTCCTCAGAACTGCAAAAATATAAACGCAAATACTTTTAATTTCTTAGGGGAATACATATTGCCAGTTTCAGGGTAATTCTAAAAAAACATGGATCTGTTATAATTACAAGTTTGGCAAATCAGGGGAGCGTGGGCTCTTTCCAAGTTGGATGGCCATGGTTTCATTCTTGGAAGAGACAGTGATCACTTCCAAGTTTCTGTCCAGTGTGGGTATTGTGGATTATTCCCTGGCAATAACGTGGGTGGAGTGTAACAGTGACCACTCACCAGCATTTGGTGCTGGTGTAAAAATGCAATTTTGTCTCCATATCCCTCCATGCCTTTACAACATGGTGCTTAGACATGAAGTCTCTTTTTGTGAGTGTGACCAGGGTAAACATTTGCACGCAGTGATCCCCATCCACAATCACTGTACGTCACAGCATCCTGAATTCAACAACTTAATAATGTTAAGTGAAGAATCTCATTTATGAAGGCCCTGTATTATGTTTATGTTAAAGGAAAATTAATCTGCTTCTACATGTATGTAATAATACAAGTGTTTGTGTGTGTGTGTATACTTCCTTCCTCAAGTGTGCTTGTGTAACATCATAGCCTGACCTTACTCTTTATTCACTAGTAAGTTCACATTAATATCCTATCGTCCTCAAACATCAGCGGTTCGGAAGGAGCCGGTAATATTCCACTGGATCAATTACTTTATCCTTCCATTAGGCCAGTACTTATTTACTGCAAATACATAGTGTTTAAGTTTAAACTGTGACATCATATACATGTGGAACCCATTGGAATATAGAACATACATTAAAAGGAGGAAGGTACAGCACAAATAAATTAGCAGATACTTGCAAGAAATACAGGAAGGATAAAGAAGTGAAAAGGACAGTGCTACAAGAACAAGATGGATTCAGTTTCTAAAAATGAAAACTTGTATGTGGATTAACTAAACAGTATTTGAACTAGAGTGTGAGCAAGTACAAATAACCATTTACATTAGTCTGAACCTTCAGCCACAGATTGAAGTTGCCTGGGGAAGTTGCAACCTAGAAGAACTGCATCTACAGTAACAACACTGTGAGAATTTTAAATCATGCAAATTTCATTTAGAAAACATTGCCGTGATCCGTAATTTCAGGCTTCTGCTGCCAAGTAGATGAGAACTATGCTCTTCAGGGTTATTGCGCAATGAGTAGTGGTAATTTCTTACCGACATTTCGGGAGAACCTATTGGATTTGTGACCCTTGTACCTGGAAGGTGGGACTGCTAGGTTGTCGCAAAATGTCGGTAAGAAATTACCACTACTTGCTGCTTAACAACCCAGAAGAGCACAGTTTTCATTGCCTGGATCTCATGAGACACCTGTAAGGGACAAATGAAAGTTGTGAAGTGGATAAACATAGTTTAGAAGAAGAAATGTAGTCATATAAGTAAAGTACCAACAATACTGGCAAACATAAAATTTGGAATATAATGCAGGCTTTGAGAAATAAGTATGTATTTGTTATCGATACACATTTCACAGGACTATTTTTTAATAAAAAATGTTTCTGCCAGTCTGTATAACCATGACTCTTTGATGCAAAGTATCGAAAATTTGTGGAAAAATAAAACCATCATTATACACTTGGGAATTATAATATACTGTATATATTTATTTATTTATTTGCACAAATGTGATATTTTTATTGTAAAGTGTGTAACTGTGGTAAACCATGAATCATCTTGAGATTGAATTATGTGTTTAAATATCTTGCAATGAAAGCATTAAGAAGTGGTTAAAAATGATGTACAGATTCCAGTTGAAATTGTTGTGGTATTTGATTTCCATGTTCTTGTATGTATACATGCATTCAAGACAGCTGTTTTAGCTGTCATTACTTACTTGGATCAAAGAAGACAATCGCCTTGAGACAGGCAAATTCTGTGTCATCTATCTGCACTTCTGTCATTGGTTTTACTAGCTCATCCATGACGCGGGTTCCTACACGACTGATGTCTAAGTCTGGTGACACCCCAGATTCTGAAATGTTTGTATATTCAGCAATTTAAGGAATTAAAACTGGGAAGTTCAGGTCATTTATAATCAATATATATTTTGTGTAAAGCAGATGCAAATGC
>Ga0123352_10015380_pt1 | contig 12180 bp, 6 predicted proteins | sample TergutLab28metaG_FD_89700 | JGI IMG/M metagenome (GOLD analysis project Ga0123352, IMG submission 89700) | Labiotermes labralis P1 segment gut microbial communities from Petit-Saut dam, French Guiana - Lab288 P1 | ecosystem: Host-associated > Arthropoda: Insects > Digestive system > Gut ... | reverse complement strand
TTGTGATACTCTTGTTAGGGAGGGTATTGAATGTCATTGTTCTGGTGCTTGTTCATTGTTCTTGTATTGTGCTGGTTCATGTCTTGTAGGGTGCTTCTGTTCTTGTATGGTGCTGTTCGTTGCTCTTTTAGTGTCTTTGTTCATTGTTCTGGTATTGTGCTACCCTAACTGAGGTTTTTTTCCGTGCTTTTCCCTCAGTTGTAAGGCAAATGCCAGGGTATAACTCGACAAGACGGGGCACGGTTCGCAATTCCCAGTTTCCCCTCACTATGTATTTTGTGTATGGTCTGTTTGTAAATATGTCGTGTAATGCTGCCACCGGGCGTCAACCCAACTGCGGTTAAATAAATATCATAATCTATCATAATAACTCTATGACTATAATAAACTATTGAATTTCCTTCACTCTGTGTAATTCTGTATGATTCTGTATAATTTAAGTCAATTCTGAAATTCAGTGGATTATAAAGACACATCGGGCTACTATAATCGGGATGGCTTTATGGGTAGTGACGGCTTCAAATCTTCTAGATATACACGTACCGACATTTCGTGCCTTCCCTAAGCCACAAACAAAACTTGCGCCAAGTGTGTATAACGAATCGGGGCAGGCAAAGTAGGGATTACTCCACTCAAAGCTAATACTGTAGTGGAAAAGCAAACACCAGCAAGTCATTTATTTGCCGGGCGTCACTTTATTTACAGTAAATTAGGAATCTCTTATAGTTAATTAACAGACCAAATAACTTGGAAAATCAAATTACTTGAGTTATTCGGTTATGTGTCTACCAGTCAGCAGCATGTCGGTGTTTGTATTTCATTATAACCAAATTCATGAGCTACTCTGTAAGGTAAAAGGCTTATCTGGCTGTTCTTTGAATGAATGCGTCAGTAGCCTGATCCTGTGCCGCTACCGTAATGTCCGCTGTTTACGCATGGTTAAAGCTGTCCGCCAACACGTCATGAAAGCACTGGGGAAGTGGGTGTTTAGCTCCACCTCGGTGGTGAGTAATCACACTCACACAAGGGCTGCTTTTCCCCCCTGGAAAAGACCCCCCCGTACCCTTTGAATATGATGCTAGGTGGTACTCAGAGCCGGTCTGGACATTTTACAGAAGAGAAAAATCTTTTGTCTCTTCCGGGATTCGAACCCCGATTCCACGACCTGGTAGCCTGGTCACTATATCGAATACGCTAACCCGGCTACTGTTTAAATCATGTGTTGTTATAAATTTGTCGAATTCGGATTCGTTCGTCGAAGGTGTAGCGGCTATGGAAGGGCCTTTTTATTTCCATCCCAATTCTTATTTAAACCATTGTGTTGTGGGTTATTGTATCGTTGTATCGTGTAGCACAATAACTGGCTCCCGACGTTTCGGAGGAAAGAGTGAATAAGAAGTAGAAGTATGCCGAAGCACACATTATCCATCCAAATAACCCAGTGGCTTCTCATTTGAGAAACGCCTGTCGAAAATCCTTGAATTAGTTATCTTCTTCTGGTTTAGTTAAAAGGTATATATGGACATGTAAACGCTGAGTGTGACTTCTCACTCTCTAGTTTCTTCCGGCTGTCGCGGTGCGACATAAAAATGCCATGGATCTAGTCCATCCATGTGGACCGGAATAGCACAGTCGGTATAGCGACTTGCTCCGGGCTGGGCGGTCCGGGGATCTCATCCCGGTGGGGGCAAGATTTTCGCATCCGGCCAGACTGGTCCTGGGACTCACTCAGCCTCCTATACAATGGGTACCGGGTCTTTCCCCGGGGGGTAAAGCGGCCGGGGCGTGGCGTTGACCTATACCTCTACTCCCCCTCTGGGCCTTCGTGGCCTGCTATAGGATGAACTTTGACCTTTACCAAGTCCATCCACATCCAGCGAGATTTACGCTTCCCCTACGCCCCATTTCCCCTCTAGTCGTTCAAACTCGCTTTGCTTAGTGGAGTAAATTATTGGTTTGTAGATAAACAATAAGTTTAATATTTAAGCTTCTTGGAAACCTGATTCTATAATGGCACTTCGGATACTGAATGGCATCCATTTCGCTAGGTTGGGAATTCCATATCTGACGTGGCGAGCAAGTGTCACTGTATGCACCCAATTATACGCCTCGCGATTAGACACGCTGTGAAGTTATTCGCAGTTCACATACATGTGCGTATTTACAGAAAAAAAAAGACGACAGTATCTTTTCTGGAACCGATGAAAAATTGCAGCTCTTATAAAAATGTCCAGTATTATCAGTAATGTTTTATTGTACACAGTGTTTGCGTACGAAAATAAGTGTCTGATAATAAACTGTCATGTTTTGTTACGGACAGTTTCTATTATCTTGGTCTCATTAATGCAAATATGTACAGACTTCATTAAAATTCTTTACGGGACAATACGTCGTCAAATTTAAATACAAGCGCCGTAATCCATGCTATTTATATATAGCTACTTTCCTATTGCATATATTTGTAGGCCTACAGATATTATTATTATTATTATTATTTTAATAAGTCCTTTTACAGGTACAAATTCATAGTACTTTCAGTTTGTCCGAAATAATTTCAAAGTTCGCATCATCACCATATTGTTACTTGTTTCCTTACAAAAAATGTTCCTTGCGAGGTATCGACTTCTGAAATTAACCTGCCTATAGGAATGAAAAAAATTCCTGTGTTTCGGCTGATATTATAACTTCCTTCTTCACGTTGAACAAATCTCTAAGAGAGTCGGGGTGACGTTACTACTGACGGCTGGCCAGTCTATCAGTCAGTGAGTCAGTCCGTCCGTCCATTATTCCCCCCCCACTTCGGTATAGAGCTTCTTTTTCTGCAATTCATGACCAGGAACACGTATTTGTCGGCGGCTGTCCAGATGGGTGTAATAGTGGCTTGGTGCTTCTATAATACTAAATAGTGTACGTCAGCACAACTGTTTTATTACACAAAGCAATTACATAGGCTACATGTTTCGACTGTTAATCAGTCATCTTCAGGCATATTTTAATCGATTTATTCACAAGATGTTATTCACACACTGGGATCCCAGCGTGTTTACGTCAAAGGTATACATACGAGTAAAACTAGATCATTTGCCTCGAAAGGTGTGATGTGCAAATTGTGTAATTAAATAGTTAAAATACATGAAAAAGGTATTTAAAAACGGTATTTGGTGTTTACCAGTTAACAAACACAAGTCCCGTTATTATGTGGTTGATTTTGGAGTTAAGGGATATTGTTTATTATTGACGTCGGAGTAAATCCTTTGTTTATGTTGTTCCGTAGCAGTGCGCGTGTCATCGTGTGACCTCACACGATGAAAGCCGTCTTGTAGAATTCTGGACGATATTGCCTGATAAGCATCGTTACTTGTTTGCTTCGGTGTGTTGTAAGGGAGGGGTAAGCTTCCCCGTTTCCTGACGTTTGATGAACAGAACTGGAAAACTGCATTAGCTTTAAGTTGTATCGGTTTGTTAACATATTTCTGTAGTATACATTTACGGAAAGACTTACAGGTATTGGGTTGGGTTGTTAGTTCCGTCGTATCGGAGTCCTTCTTGCCAGATGTAGTCTGCAACGTGGGTGTCCAAAGTTTTGCACTGAATATTGTCCACTGTGTGGCGTATTGTGCTAAAGCTATGTTGTTCTGGATTTTACACTCGTTGTAGCGGGCTCGGACGTTGAATGTTGGGTTGAGTTGTTTTGGTTTCGTTGTTTTTGGAGTCCTTATTACCAGATGTAGTCTGCGTGGGAGTCCAAACGTTCGCATTAAATATTATCCACTGTATGGTGTATCGTGCTACAGCTATGTTGTTCTGGATTTTTACACTCACTGTAACGGACCCGACCGGTTATTGTGACTAAGCCGTTTAAAATAAGCCTGAAGATGACTGATTAATAGTCGAAACATGTAGCCTATGTACTTTGTGTAATAAAACAGTTGTGCTGACCTTCACTATTTAGCATTATATTACGTTTCTAACACATCATGATGCCTCCGATCAAGTTGGTGCTTCTGTTCTGACGACAGTCCCGGTCTTGTGGTCCGCTGTCACTGTTGCTACATTTGTACTTTACAGTACAGCAAGACCACTTTGGTCCACGTTCATCCAGTTCACATTCTCTCTGCATAACTTAAGCTAGGGCTGGCGAAAACTTTGAGGATTTGTGCCCAATCTGTCCGAATCTTTCGGAGAAGATTCACAGCGTGCGCATTGGAACTTTGAGAAGCAAAATTAGGTGTTGAAACCTTCCTTATTAATTACGAATTATTACTATATATTGTAATTATCATTGCATAGTGTAATTGTTATACATTATACAGGAGTTATTCTTAAGACTGCGACATGGATAATAAAAGGCGAGCTCCTTAGGCTGTTAATATTCACTGTTTTAAAATATTAACCCCCAAAAATTAAATGAATATTATGTATTATTATTATTATTATTATGGATTATTATTATTATTATTATTACTGTGAAATTTATTATAGAAAAGAAAAACAACGTACTTGAAGCACTGTTAGGAATCCGTTTAGGTAAATACTAACACTTCAGAATTATTTACATTACTGAGAGAGTTTTAGAATGCAAATGTTAGTTATAACTTGTGATCCACAAGAGAAAACTTTAGTGACTTAATGGATATCATCATAAAGAACAATAAGGGGTTATTAAGAACTTAAAAGTGTAATTAAGTTATGTTACTTTTTATTTAATACTCTTTTGTACGTGTGTTGATATTGTGTTACTTATGACAATTCATGGCAGAGAGAGATTAAAAATCAATGCAAACAGTTTAGAAAGCATGTTCACATAATAAATAACAAAACTATATGTTGTATTCTTTCTTTTGAGTGATTCCCCGGCGTCTGAATTTTACGTACCGACGTTTCGAAATACTCTGTTCTATCTTCATATGTGGTGTTCCTGCTTACACCACCTATGAAGATGGAACAGACAGGGTGTTCCGAAACGTCGGCACATAAAATTCAGAAGCCGAGGAATTACTCAAAAGAAAGAATACAACATTCAGAGCACAGTGAAAGTTTGAAATCAAGAACAGATCTATATGTTTTGAAACGGATGAACTGTAAGTGACCATATTTGTTTACAGTATTTCAGAGGAACAAAAGCACCGCCACTGAGACGTCCTCGTTCCCTTTTCCTTCTTCATATTCTGCTCATTCCCGATGCTTTCTCAGTACATCTCTCTCCCTTTAATTTATTGTGTGATTATTTTATATAATATCGTTACTTCTCCTATTCCACCTACCTTTCTTCCATAGTTATTGTTTTAATCACATCTCCCTACAACTCTGCCCTTCGTACTGCTTCCTCTTACCCCCTTCCCGTAGCAATACGCACTTCTCTATAGCAGTTACATTACATCCCGCACGTCTTACCCTTCACCCTGAAGAAAGATGCAAAATATTACTCCGAAATCTTGACACCTATCTACCAAATTACATGACAACACGTTAAGAAAGACCGCCATCTTATAACAATAAGTTTATTAACAATAACAAATAATGAAGTCCGCGGTGTGCTTTCCTATTATTCCTTTAGAAAGTGCAACTACCGGCAACAGACAATGCTTATATTTTGGAGGAACAAACAAGACGAGGCTGAGTCAATTCTGCTTCAACGCTCACAGGACAACGAGGCTATAAATGTCTTCCATTCCCGATTTAAACAACTCGTAGATTCATGTTATTTTGTGCGTGAAAGAGAGAAACAAGAAGGATTTGTGCGTATAGCAAAAAAAGTATACTGCTATAACGCACCCCAGAAGGTCTCCGATTAATATTTCTTATATTCAATATGCATCGTCTTAACAGAGGCTGATGTTAAGTTAATAAGGTAATTTGTTCATCTTTAGGAGGAAACAAAGTTAATATTCTCGATGGAGAAAATACTCTCTCGTGTAGGAAAAAATGTAATTCACACAAAATAATATCGACCGAAATATCACGTATCAGGGGTGTACTGTTTATTGTTTTGTGTCTGCTCAAGTGCTTCAAAATGCAGCGAATTAGCTGATGTGGTTAGTGCTCCTCTACTGCATGTTTTCTACCAATCTACATGCCAGTAAACAGTATTGCGTTCTGCAATATAACACCGTCGTGTGTTCTGGTTCACGGCTGCCAACTTTACGGAGCAAACTGCGTCCTCGACTTTCCGGGCTGAAGATATTTTACGATGATACATTCTGTAAGCTATCGTTAGCCCATTAATGACTCCCACTCTTCTATAACAAAGCTAGAGGCAGCAGATTGCTACCAAACTACACGGTGTCATATTCAGAAGACAGTGTTGTACTTTTAAAATGAAACGTTTCTTTTTAAGTTTACTATAATTGTTACAAATGCACATTACCAACTAACAATAGTCAAACACGGCTATTTGTTGTTAAAAACCCAATCACAACTGCATGTTCCTTCCGATATCAAGCCATGTTTAAGTTGTACGCCATTTCAGAGACACAAGATAGAGTGTTTCTTAACCTAAGATTTGCACTTTTTCAGGTATTCTATTATTTGTTTAAAAGGCTATAAGTGCTAACAAGACAGGCAATGGCCGTATAACTTAAAGTGGAGGCACTTTTGCAACTATTGTTGCAGAGGAAAAGCAACAAGTGTGTGTGTGTGTGTGTGTGTGTATTTGTAGCCTTAGGTATCCAGCATGAAAAATGCATGGGCCGTATGGTCATGTGTGTCCTGCCCCGCTGTACGGTGTTTTTATACATTATCTCATAAAAGGCAAGATTTTCTAAAAAAAGGTGTTGAACATAAAATGTGTGTTTCGAGTTTCTCTAAAAATTTTCTGAAGCATTTTTCATTCTAAGAATAATTTCGAATGATAAGATAAAAAATGTGTATTGGTCTTCACGTAAAGTACCTGTTATTCTTGTCCGATTTTAATAAGATTTCAATTTTCTCGACAGATTTTCGAAAAATCCTCTAGTGTCAAATTTCATGAAAATCCATACAGTGGAAGCCGAGTTGTTCCAAGCGAACGGTCGGACAGACATGACGAAGATGATGGTCGCTTTTCGCAATTTTGCGAACGAGCCTAAAACAGCAGCACTTAGTGACATCACAATTAGGAAAACGCAACCACAACCCACAAATAAGGGAAGACGGTAAATTACGTTTTGTGTCTTCTGTAAGAAGAAAACAGGCATCTTGTCCACAGATATGTAGAGTACATAAAATATTCATACGTTAAAGCAGAACAAGAACAAAATAATATTTATGTAAAGTACAAGTGACACTAGTTGCTATTATTGTTATTAATATCTGATGCAGAGAGCTGAATAACTGAAAAGTCAGTAAACAATCGGTTAAGAAATACCCCAAAATACAAATTTCAGCACAGGGACGTAAATGACGGCCGTTTGTTCGTAAACTTGTGCATCTCCCTGCATGTGGTTAGATGACAACAGAAATGTGCAGGATAATAAAATAAAGACATATTGTTATATGCTTAATAATTGTTGGATGTTAACATGGTTAAAATCCACGTAACGACTAGACTTTTAAGTCTTTTTTAAAGAGAGATTTATTAGACAGACAGTATACACAAGGTGTACAAGGATGAATTGCAAAATTGTTCCTGTAACCAATTTCAATAGATATGTACAGTATGGAACAAGTGGTAAGGGGGTAGTAGAAATACAGATGTGAATAACGGCAGTGAAAAAGGAACAGAAAAAACACTGCGGTTTAGACTTTTTAAGTCTTCGATGGCCAAGACAGACAGAGAGCAAGAGAACGGACGGTGAGAGGCACTAATCTTCATGTTTGTACCGTGCATCAATGCGATTAAAACACACTATTATCCAAGAGATGCACAAATATATAATTCGTAGATACAATTAGAATTATTATAAAATATTTAAAGTATTTAAAATTGCTCCAACATGTTTCGGATCACAAGTGATCCATAATCAGGGAGCTCTATACAGTGCTTGGATAAAATTACAGTAATGGTTCTATCGTGTCCGTTGATATGGACGTAGTCGGTGTTAATGGCAGCGTATTTGTCCGTGGTGCGTGTGTATACTGCACAGTGTAGAGTGGCACTGTGTGTGTACTGCACAGTGTAGAGTGGCACTGTGTGTGTACTGCACAGTGTAGAGAGACACTGTGTGTATACTGCACAGTGTAGAGAGACACTGTGTGTGTACTGCACAGTGTAGAGAGACACTGTGTGTATACTGCACAGTGTAGAGAGACACTGTGTGTGTACTGCACAGTGTAGAGTGGCACTGTGTGTGTACTGCACAGTGTAGAGTGGCACTGTGTGTGTACTGCACAGTGTAGAGTGGCACTGTGTGTGTACTGCACAGTGTAGAGTGGCACTGTGTGTATACTGCACAGTCTGTGATCCGAAACATGTTGGAACAATTTTAAATATTTGTAATAATTCTAATTGTATCTATGAATTATATATTTGTGCATCTGTTGGATAATAAAGTGTTTTAATTGAGAGGCACTACTTTCATTACTAATTCTGTGGGTGGGGGGGGGGGAGAAGAAAGCACAAGATGTTACGAATTTGAAGATTCCCAGGCAATGCTTTTCTAACACAAGGTACAACACTGTGAATTGGAGAGGGCAGTGTGTTGGCAGTGGACTGTCGGAAGTATGCAATACAAGGAAAAAGCCGAGCTTTTGAGTTTGTGTTTGGAGGGCAGCATTTTGAATAAGTTTTGATCTCTTTGTGAGTACTGCATTTTGGTGAAAATTTTTAAGTTAATCTTCTTACGATGTTTCAAACAAACAGCGATTATTTCCTTCCATAAGCATCGCCTATAATTTTCTGACGCAGATATTAACATTTTGTCTATGAGATGTGAATTGAATATTTAATGCTTTATATACGAATGTCAGTCTTCAAAGACAGACCGATGTCCTTGCCTGTTAATGAGAAGAGTAGACTTTCTTCCTTTCGTAACTGGAGTTTCCGAGTCACTTTAAAATTAATGTAAAGGACATGTCACGGAAGAAGAGCTCTTGAGATTTAAAATATAGGGCGCACCATTTTACGTTAAATGATTATTTTTAACAAAATCAATTTTACGACAAATGTAGCTTAGAACACAGCTCGAGATTTTCCTTGCGTTAAACAATGAAGTAGAATTTGCATGACTTGCTCTTCAAATACAAAGATAAATGGTACAATTATTCCTGCATTTAATTAAGAAACACTCCTTGAAGATAATAGGGTTGGAGGTACAGCTCCATGCAAGAGTAGGCAGATATTAGAAAGGAGTTAATTTATACGAAAGGATATGTTTCGCAGCTATTTGAGCATCACGAGAACTAAAATGACAGTCGTTAGTGTTATTGCTTGTGTAGGGGAAGTCCAGGGAGTAACCAGCACTTACGCTATTCTATCAGCAATGCCATCATCATCATCCGTCATGAGTTAGGACTTGATAGACCTGTTTCGGCCTTGTCTAATGGTCTCTTGGAAGGTCATCCACATAAGGTCAGTAATGTGAAAGCCTAAACTCAGTCTCTGAAAATCTGTGAATTCTTTTTTTGTTAAGACATTTTATTCAAACACTAGAGCTTTATTTTATGATAAAAAAAATAGTAAGACAAGAAAAAGTATATTTTCACCGTGTGGCTAACAAACTGCGTAGCCGAAGAGACTGTATTCCACTCCGGGATTTTACTTGTCTTTGTCCAGCAGAAGTTACGGACACCCAGGTATTGCACCGGACTGCCAAAATTACACAAAACATTTGGTTTATTGAATATTTTATACAGTTTTGTCACTGTATACAATAAATTATGAAAAATTATGCAATTTTTTAATTTCTTTGTTTTGCAAGAATTATTTGAAAATGCTACTATTAACACTTTTTTGACTCTAAGTACAGTATTTTATGAAGAACGCGACAACAGGTCCGTTCTGTTCAAAAGACAAAGTAAGGCTGGCCGCTTCTTCTGCCTTTCAACAGCTTCCAAATTTCTCCGCAATATAACGAAATTTAAAAGATAATTACCGGGGTCTGATGAATTAGTAAGATGTAGTACTTAATTTCTGATTTGTCAGTCAGTCCTAATCTAAACCTTAAATGTGATTGGTTGTGTCAAACGGCGGAGCCAAAGTGGCACCAAGGCGCCCCAGGAGGCTGTCACCACCACATATTTCTGGGGCATATGGCTAATGTAACATCCCTAGTCAATTTATGGCTGCAAAAAGCTGTCAAATCTCTTATTACAGAGTAGATTCTAATTTCTGAATCAAGGCCTGCCCTACATTGACAAACACAGGACTAACTACTTTTTGTTTTGAAACATGCCATTGAGCCAAATTGGAGCCAAGTATTTCCTTTCTCGTCAAAATATGAGACCGCATACCGGGTGCTGATAAGTCCTTAGCCCGAACAGGAAGGAAACAAGCTCGGAAGCATGTCAGGGACGCGCGCGATTTCAACAATATCGAGAAGCGAGCTGTCATCAAGTTTTTTTTTCCCTGCAAGGCAAGGAACCGAAGGAAATTCACGCTATTCTGACAGAAACATTAGCTTTTTTCCTTCCAGGTCGGGCTAAGGACTTATCAGCACCCCTCTACAGCATTTGTTAGTAGCTGTCGCTATTAAAGTGATAAAAATATCAATATAATAGTCTTTCATCTTCGGTTAGCATTCTGGGTTTCGAACTCTTAAATTTCCAGCTACAACGAAACGAAGAAATGTGTCTTGTGTTGCATACGATATTCTTTCAAACGTCAGGACTGTTAAATCCTGCCGTTAAATTTGCAAATGCACATTTATATAAGACGCGGGTTTACATTCTGCGTTTGCGCAGTTGCACTAGTCCCAATTTTTCTCCAGTCCTCATTGAAAGATTCAACGCAAAAGATGCACCCAGGCGTGTAATCTAATCAGAATCGCAAACAGATAAAAATTTATTGGCTTTTTAATTTTGGCATTTTGTGACTTGTTGAGAGAATTTTTTTGCTACGATATCAATATTCTTTTTTGCCGTCAAGCCTTTCTATATTTTCATATCTCTTTTTTTTTCTCCTAATTTCACAATTAAGGGTCTTGAATTGAGGATCGCGCTTCCACCATGACACATTCTTTTCAGCGGCAACTGGAGTTGAGCTGTATGAGAAACCGAAGTAATTTTAACGTCACTTGCACTGACTGTTATACGCAGTATGCTGCTGGTTGACACCTTGATGCTTTGGTTGGTGCTGTGGCAAACTGCTGCGATTCTACAGTACCGCTGTTTTGGGTGATAAGTCTTTGGCTGTTTGAGGCATCAGTTGTTTATTTGGAGGCAATGACGATGATGCGATGAATGTTAGTACTGTAGTCTGAGATACAGATAGCGTTCCCAATTGCTTTTCACTGCTACTGATGAGGCTATCACCGCATTCTGATAGACATGGGACACCCCTGTATCAATCGCGTTGAAATTTCGTGATGGAGGAATGAATGGTTGTCAGTTCGCTGAGATTAACAAAAGGTTCCATCAGCTTGGGGCTATTTGAAGCCGACAGCCATATGAAGATTTGTTGACTCTTCACAAGTTAACAGCACAGTGCGAAGATCCTGAATTCCGAAAGGTTAGTAAATAGGTCATGCCGTGCGGAAACTACGGGTAGAAATTCATTTACGCTATGCAGTAAAGTGAGGCTGCCACGATTAGGACTGTGATTTAATTCTGATTACGAAACCGCATTTTATCTGAGACTTATAGGCAGTTTCACCAAAAATTAGCCAAGAATTTGTAAATTATGGGTGACAACTCACTTGTGCCCTAAAGTAAAATACGGCTTCCACTGCATGAACTACCATCAAATTCATACTTACTTAACGACGTCATGTGCATATCTTCGTTAGCGAGTGTCACTTGCGTCAGAGAATAAATGTGTTATACGTAGAATTTAGTTGTGCGCTGGTTTCCATGAAACTTAAAATTCTCTAAGAACAACAGAAGTGCAACTCAAATAGCTAATTTTAACCAAGTTTTGGAAAATGTATGGATGTATAATCGGATAATGATTTTCGCTTTTTAGTAAGGTATGGTTAGACCACTAGACCGCCTCTGTGGTCTAGTGGTCAGAGTTTCTGGCTACAGATACAGAGGTCCCGGGTTCGATCCCCGGCGCTGCCAGATTTTCTGAGTAGTAGTGGGTCTGGAACGGGGTCCACTCAGCCT
>Ga0123352_10015379_pt1 | contig 12181 bp, 6 predicted proteins | sample TergutLab28metaG_FD_89700 | JGI IMG/M metagenome (GOLD analysis project Ga0123352, IMG submission 89700) | Labiotermes labralis P1 segment gut microbial communities from Petit-Saut dam, French Guiana - Lab288 P1 | ecosystem: Host-associated > Arthropoda: Insects > Digestive system > Gut ... | reverse complement strand
TGTAGTTCTATTTAATGGCTTTATGTCTCTCACAAGTTACTTTGATGTTATGTACAGATATTAACATTACAGAAACCACATATTCCTGCCAGTTTCAATATGTATTTGGTAATCAATAAGTGATTAATAGCTGTCAAAGTTTCAAACTTCTCTGGCCAATATCTCCGTAACCATTGAACTTTGGATGTAGGTGTTTTGGGTTATATCGTTATAGTTTGACCTAAGGAACACTATCCCGAAGTTAGGTCCTTTCCTCCTGGGACACCCCGTATATCCCACACTAACAAAATGCTTAAAGATACATATTTACCTTTCCACTCGCTCTTTTAACTCAATACCAACATTAAAAAAACACGTATTACCATATGCACATAAATTCCTTCGTAATTACCCAAAACATTCCTTTTCCCTTCCTGCATTTGAATTAATATTTACCTTTTCAGTCTTCTAAAAAAAGCATTTTCTCCTGGATGTTATTCAACAAATTAACTACTGACTTAGCTCCCATTTGCCAAAAATAATTTTTTTCCCCAAAACCCACAACCAACTTACCCACGAAACAATTAATTTTAGACCAACCAAACAACACTAAAAGTATTACATCCACTAAAACGTAACAAAACAGTGAGCATATCTTTTCTTTCGTCCTCCCATTCATGTTCTCACACCACCTACAAAAAAATGACCTCTACCACCCAATGTAAATCACATTTTCTACGCGAAATGTCAGTTGTCACAGCGATGATCCTCAAGACTCACGTCTTCTGGTATGTTACATCGTGTCGACCGGTATACAGACTCTTCTTGGAATGCCAGTCCCTGAAAATAAAGGTATTATGATTCTTCAAAACATCGGTAACTAGTTATCAGTCGACACGGTGAACATTTCAGAAAACGCAGATTTCATATTTTCTAGATAAAATCTAAAGACTCGCAGCGGGTGATGCTTTCCCATTTGGTGGATATCTTACTCGCTAAGCCAGCAGTAACACAGACACTGTGCAAACGACCACCATTTTGAGACGCCACTATGAATCAGGAAATGTGATTCAAACATCTGTAAGTTCGGAACTCTTACAATCATATAACAATCACCTGACCTGCACAGGACTCATCAAGTATCCTTAAAATATGAACACTAGCAGAAAACGCAAGAGCACGTCCTGAATATTCTAACCTACGAGTACAACACGATGGCCGAACCTAGGTGTACCAGAATGTTTCACCAGATGCACTACAGCAAAGCTGCAAGCTGAAAGCTAATCGGTAACATCAAATACCGTCTTTCATGCACATAACAAGGTTTCCAACGCATGTTCGGAATTTTGAGTAACGCAGAGGCTGGTATCTGTGTTTGAACTCAAACTAGCAACTCTATACTTTCGCGTCGGAAGTGTAACTTGTACCTATTCATACAGCCAGCACTGTGATTGGGTTCCGCAAACCGCGTCTACCCTTACAAGATGTCAATACTGGAATGATATGCCGCACGTCTACACTAGACTACAGCTGTTTCCTTGTCCACTACAGCTGACAATGAAAATTCCTCTACTCTTCAAACCCATGTGGACCAATAGCAAACACACAACACCTACTACACTGGTGAAAGCTTTATTCTTATCAGAATGGCATTCCCCGTTAAGTATCGAGCCGTTTGATAAGACAGCCAATATCACTTGTTACACCCTATTACTTCACGCAAAATAAGTTACGCCTCCTTGGAACGAACATTTCAACTTGAATACGTAGACTGCTGCCTCATGGGTTTTGATATTGTGCTGTAAGGTAGGCGATTAGTAGCGTTTTGGAAAACCCCGAAAGAAGCAGGCAGCAGGTTCTCCCAAACTTGTACTTACATGAAGATCTGCCTATAACGACAGAAAGAATATCTACAAGAACAGGTGAACCGCTGCTGTAGGCAAAGGACTGCAATAAACTGCCTCAAGAGAAGGTTCAGTATTTGTATTTTTTACCTTATTAGGCTTATCACACCAGCATATGTAGCACACATGAGACGGAACAGAAGTGCATCTGTCGGAAACGACAGACCATTTGGTAGACCTAGGCGTAGATGGGTAGTTGATATAAAAAGGGGCCCCGATGAAATGGCATATGAGTATGTAGAGTGGATTCATCTCGTATAATGCAATGACCAGTGGCAAGATCTTGTCTAATAACTAACCGCATGAAGCACGGTCCCGCTTTCAAAGCCTAGAAATGCCCCGCAATCTGCGGAACACAACGGTTCGTCACCGTATCCACCACAACACGCCACTTGCCTTATCCTGACCCCACGTACTGCAGTCCACACCCCCCAATCCGACTTCAAAATACATTTGAATATTACCTTCTCACCAAGTCTTACAAATTGACCCTTTCCTTCGAGGTTTACCGTCAAACACTACACGTTTCTCTTTTCTTCCTTGGAGTCACATGCTCCGCCAATTTCACCCTCCTTTATTTGAGAATCCTACGAACAATGTGGGGAAGCACAAATCGTGAACATCCTCGTTATGCCATTTCCTCCAGCTTCCTCTTATTTCATTCCACTTCCAAATAGTCCTCTCGGCACCCTGTTTCAGATCACCCTCAGGCTATGTTCGTCCTCCACACTCACACAAAACTAGTAAATGATGGTTCTGTATGTTTTGATCTTTATGTTTTTATACAGTAGAAGTGAAGACAAGATTCTAAACAAATGATCGGTTACCTTGATGATGGTCGCGGCAGCCAATGAAACACGTTGGTCTGAAGAGTATGTGACAAACGTGTTTTACATAAGTGCATTTGTTGTCTTACTACGTTAATTGAAATATCCCTTCAATGCATGGTATTGAACATATGAAGTTTTAAAAAAATGAGACGAAGCTAGGCTCTTGTGAAATCGGCAACTTTCGGATTCCATAAAGCAGGAGATATTTTGCCGAGTTGATTGAATATTAGCTATGCAAAACGAGTACTGGCCTGTTGAGGACGCTGCTCCATGGTAACTGTTTAGAGTACGGAGCTTCGCAAATGTGTTGTCACACAATCATAACAAATACTGCAGCAAACTGGTAACTTGGGTAAAATGTAAAGGTAAGGTAAAGGTACAGGTAAAGGCACAGGTAAAGTACCTGTGCTTAATTAGGCATTACACCATGAAGGAATATAGGGAAAGGAGGTACAGGTCCATCAATTCTTAACCTCTGCACTACATAAGTAGTGAGTTTCACGGGGAAATAGCCCATGGAACTCAGTTAACAGCAGACTGAGGAGGCCCGAGAGAGGTAAGGGTGCTTTTGAAAAGATAAAAATCTCTTGCCTCTGCCAGCAATCGATCCACACAACATCTGTCTAAATTTTTACCACGCCGAGAAGAAACTTCACGGGCTGCGCATCTCACCCTCCATACAAAATTCCATGCGGCAAATCTGCAGCTTTCGTAAAGAAATTACTGTACCAAGACAACACAATGGTAACACAAGAATGACGACATACGTACACACGTGCAGCGTCAAGTTTTGAGTTACCCAGAGTGGTCAATTGATTTCTGGAATTAGATTATAATTTACGCCTTTACGTATAAGGCTATGAACTGCACGCTAAAGGACAGGAACTGAACTTTTAAACTACCGGTTGAAGGTACAACATTACAAACATCTTCCGGATCTTTTTCTGCATCATCTGGCACAATTTCTTTCAAATACGCGACCCTTCTTATTTTCCGATACCCTGAAAGAGTTCACAGTTGCACAAATAATTTTAAACTTTTGTGCAACTGAAAAACTTGACACGCTCAACATTTCCTATTAATATTGAAGAGGAATGTAACACCATGCTGGTAAGTTTAAATGAACACTGCAGAGTTAAATTTTAGTAAACACAGTACTTACACAACCATGCTCAACATGCATCTGATAGAAATACACACCTGACAATGGATGTGAACTAATTTCACTACACAACAGGACTCCACAGCCTAATACGGGCAAATCTCTGGTTGCAATTATGCACATTTATTACCACAGAATTATGAAGAACGTCACTGAACCATGTTTCTTCTTGCTTCGAATTCTGCTGGACACTGTTCGCGTCACTTAAATTATCGTACAGCGAAAAGTTGCGCGAAAAATTCATACAACTGGAAACTGCGTCCGCTCTTCAACGAAATAAGCCAAGGCTAGACAACTCGCTGTAGTACAGTCCGCTGTCAAACAAAAGCAAACACTAATTACTCTTAGAAATGGTCAAGTCTACGTCACACCGACAAAAACACACCGAGCTGGTTACGCCTGCATACAACAACCAACTATCTAACTCCACCAGTCCTAACGTTTATCTACACGGAGATAAAAGCTGAAAGGAAACTGCGATAGTGGGGCAGAAATTCCATTTAGATCATATATATCTGAACAAATAATGATGCAATAATAGCACCGGAAAGTACTCTAAGAACCATATAAATCTTTCTTGATACAATCCACTCTACCCCGGCAGAAAAGGCCTACTGCCACCGCGACACAGAACACACTGGTATGACCAGGGAAGAAATAGTGAAGACCTCGCCTAACACGAATCTGACTGGTGTGTAACTCTCCTCATAATTATGTAACTTCAAAACCATGCATAAAAATCCTTACCCACTACGGATCGCAGACGGCGGGATGAGGAAGGGAGGAGGAATACAAACGAATGCACTTTCTCCAGCATATTGTTCATCCTTATACAATACCTATAAAGCCACCGCTTATATCCACAGCGAATCTGTGGGGAAAAGTACACAGTCAGTTCCGCAATAACGCGATAGTTGCGCTGTTGTGAGGCCTCGCGTTACGAACACTGCGTAATAAAAATAAGGTTAGATCAGAAAAAATTTGGACCGTTATCCAACCTTGCATATTCACAAAGGTCGCTGCAATCGCATAACAGCCAACACGCGTATGAGAAATTTCGCGATACACAAACTGCGTTCACCTATTACTCAACCGTGTTCTAGCCAATTCGCTTTAACGAAACGCGTGATACCAGAACTCACTGTACTGTTAAGCAAGAGTTCACAAATCCCAGGCGACCTGAATTTTGTACGGCAGTGCCTAATATTTACGTACCGTCAGAAAGGAATATGCCTCACGTCACCCCTCTTTTGCTAGAATTCTGATGTGGCTCCAACAATTTGAAAAATTTACGGGCCCCTGCTGTTCAGTACTGTGCAATACATAAAATCTCACACAGCCCTCAACACTATACGTTTAATAATCACCTTCGTCCTGAAACGGCAACCAAAATGAACATATATTATGGGAGTCAAGTACATGAGGAACCGGGACAGCGTACTGAGCGTTGTGATTAGGCTACGAACTGGACGATCCGGAGTTCATAACCGGGCAGGGGAATGTTTTACCTTTTCTACAAAAATTTCCAGAGACCGGCGCTGGAGCCCAAGCAGCCTCCTATTCAAGTGGGAAATGGGGGCTCCTTCGTCGAGGGTAAAGTGGCCAGGGCGTGAATCTGACTACCCACCTCCATCTAATGCTGCGGTTAGGAATGAGTAGAGCTTACCTCCACACCTACACGCCTCCATGGCGTGTACGGGGATGACTTTACATTTGCCTTTTCCTTGTGCAAATACTGAATGTGAAATATAAAATTCGCGAATAACATACTTTAAAACTTAAGTCCGTAGGATGAAATTTGTTTTGAAGAAAAATGGCACATATAGGTACTTACACAATAACGCAAACAGCTGAAAGTGTACTGAAATATGCATCATATTAACCACGCATAACGCGCTGATAAATCGCACATACGAGTAGCTCGCAGACGAAACACTGAAACAAATGCAGGCGCGCACACACTCCATCTCAGCAGCAGTAGCCAGCTCGGTCGGGTACTTCTTCAGACAACTGTTGACCTTGAAACTTGAACCGAGCTGTTTTATTGAGAGGAATGTTATTATGCCCCTCTCAACGAATAAGTAAACTCTTTTATCAAAACACTGAGACTACAGCTGAAAAGAAGCATCAGTCGAAATGAGTAAGCGCAGGCACGAACGTCTTACACAAACCAACTTTCAGATTTTTCATACAGCACCGATCTGCAAAGTTTAATCCCACATACAACTCCTGTTACATACACCGAACACCAAACTTCACTGCAATAAACTGTACAAAGTTCCCAGACAAAACACAGGGACGGAAAAACGGATTGCAATAATAAAATAATTTCCAACTTGTGACGTTTGGATAAACGGGTCCTCTTGAGCAGCATGTTTGTGATGTCCAAATACCTTTCGACACCACTAGTAACCTAGAATCAATTATGACGTGAAATTAATGATTTTCACTGGAAAATCATACTGGTAAAAGGTGAGCAAACTGCATTGGAAAAATGGGACATCAAGACATATTTTAATAACAGTAAAGATAAAGTGGTGCGTAACTAAACACCAAGGAATGGAGGTATATAGCCACTCATTTTTAACTTCAGTACTACAAGGGAGAGGTCAGCTTACACTACCTACCCACCTCCCTCCACTCGCTTTAACCCCGTTTCTATTAAACAGGAGGCTGTTTGAACTCCAGGCTCACATCGCAGGTTTTGGAGAAAAGAACAAATCCTTGGCCCTGACGACAGTCAAACCCCGAACCCTCGGTCGTCCAGACTGTAGCCCAGTCCCTATACCGACTGAGATAATAGAAAATAAAATAGCGTGTTTAAAATACAATAAAATATCTCATTACGAAATACACTTGTGGACAGTCACGTTCATACCAAGCTCCTGTATCCCAATTTCTTGAAGAAACATTAAGTGCAAAAAAGGGGGCTGCTCCACCTTCACCGATTTCTACCACAAAATGGCCGTCGTCTGTAAAGAATTTCCATTGCATCTGGCCTAAAATCGACAGTCATTTTCGATAATTAGTCTTTCTGCCATATGCAATTCACACGAGATAACCTTTAGTAACCAACATAAAATAAGTCACTAATGCAGTACAGCCTACCATAATACTCTGGTTATATTCACAAATGTCACATACTGAATATAGAAGGAGTACGGAATTTTAAAAACTTTTACTTTTTAATTGAAGGCCACTAAGTCTGACGCAGTGCAAAGATAAATGATTATGCCAGCGCCTGCATAATCATCACAGAGTATTCCGTCCTTCGCGTCACTGCAAACACAGAGCTTAATATAGCCGTGTTTTCAAAATACTTAGCTAATAATCTACAAATATCTAACACTTAACACTTAATAGCATATACAAGCTCAGTTCCTACCTCGAAGTATGTCCCCATTATACATACTAGTCGGCTAATGCTGCCAAGGGAAGTAACTGCCGTTATTGTAAGAAAACATTTTTAAATGTTAGTGCAGATGGTACAACACAGTAACCAATACACTTTACAGGGTTAAGCCACGCTTTTAAAAAATGTTTTAAACCCCGAGCGCATTGCGTTAATTGCATTTGTAATGAAGTAACTAATGGTTCATTACATCTTTCGCTGATTTTGGAGTTTTCTTGCAGTGACAATCCGTCAAATAAGACGGTGTGATTGGTCTACAAGATTACTGTGGCTGAGTTGATACTGAAACACGACCATATGTTTCGTTCGCGAAGGACTAAAATAATACAAAAGTCACCACGGAGACATTACCAACATGAAATGTACTACAGCAGAAATTTATTCAATGTATCAATTACTGACAAGAAGAACACGTGCATACGTAATCACAGATGCACAAAGACAGAGCACTTGGTACTTACGACCACACAACCACGTTACTGGTGTCCTTTAGAATTGTACATAAAAGTTCTGCTTCTTAAAGCACAGCTGTCCACAGACTGGAAGATGCACTTTAAACCACTATTCTGATGTCGATGATGAGAAGGCAACTAAATTTTCCAACTCTACAGATAACTGCGTTGAATATACTTTTCACACTATTTGCTGTAAAGAGCACATTACATTAAAGCTTACAGCAGCGACGGACGCGTTAGTTATATTATTGTAACTGAAATGTGGAACGGCGCGTCCTTCGGCCTTCGCCAGACTTGCCTTGCCCCTGCGGTGCCGCAACCCACACTGCGCTATGTGCGCCTCGCTGTAGCTGCCACTGGTTTCTCCTCTATCCGCCCAGCAGCAGCCAGCCAGCAGTCTGCCAATACGCTTTCTCGATGGCTGCTACAGCATCCGATCCGATCCGACCTTCGTCCCAAGGTGTTGCTACAGTGCGGTATAATGAGAGCCCTGCTATAGGCTGTTCAGTATGGAATGTTACAAATCCATTTCAGCGTGACTCTGCTATAGGCTGTTCAATATGGAATGTTACAAATCGATTTCAGCGTCATTCTGCTACAAGCTATTCAACATGGAATAATAAAAATGCATTTCAGCATGACTCTCCTATATGCTGTTCAATTAGGCTCGCTACTCATCCAATTACGCGTGACTCTGATGTAGGGTATTCAATATGGCAAGCTGGAACTTCACTTCAGGTCGACTTTGTTATATACTGTTCAATACGGCAAACTATAACACAATTTCAACGTGACTCTGCTATAGGCTGTTCAACATGACATGCTATCAATCCATTTCAACGTGACTCTGCTACAGGCTATTCAATATAGCAAGCTCTAAATCCACTTCAGCGTGACTCAGCTAGGGCCTGTTCAATTTGGTGCTCTATATATGCATTTCAGCCTCACACTGCTACAGGGTATTGAATACGGAATGCTACATACAAGCCATTTCGTTGTGAACACACTGAACAAGACCGTCTGTAGTTGCAAACTCGTGCCAACGCCCCCTTTCTCCACTCGCCCTAATAATATGGATTAAACACATCCGAACGTCCACTGGAAAAATTTCTATATGATCAGTTAAATCTTACGATGGTTTCCAGATGCACAATACCTTACGTCATTTAACTACATTATGAACTATTCTCATAAAATTCTGTAAGAAAAATCATGCAAAAGGAAGTTACAGCTCAACCATGTTCGTTAAATTACGTTCACCAAATGGGGCAGCGCAAACTGTGAAGTAATGGATAGTTCTGAAAATATGTAGAACAAAATACTTTTACTGAAATATTAAACTTTACTTAAAGACAAGAACAAAATTCTGAATGCATTGATTTTATGGCCTTTTTTTCCCCAACGTATGTATTACAGTTTAAGACATTACTACGCTTCGGAGAATCAGTGTTCACATCTTACCAACATAAGGTATAACACATGTGTTATATTTCCTTTGTCTCTGCTTCCTGATGAAGGCTCTTTTATAGGTCAGCCGCAACAAGTAGTTTATAAATGTGAACTTACTACACGAAGATGTTGTAACTGACAATACTCTCCTTATCTCTGTGTAATTTTATATCACAGCGGAATGTAACACTTACAATATTTCCGTAAGTTAGGTTAGCCTATGGAAAGGGACTAGCGACAGTTGTCAGATAAAATGACGGCCATACATATATACATTTATGCATTACAGCGCACAAACACGACGACATGCGAAGTTAGGTTTCACAGAATACGCCGTGTAGTGCGGAAGGTGGGTACCGACATTTCAGAAAAATCTGTCCCTACCATCTTCACGGTACAAGAATTACGCCACAACGCACAAGACATTTTGACAAGGTTGTACAACCCTCAAGTCGCACAACGTTTTTCAGAACTGCACCTAGGTTTCGCCCATCTAAAGCTCTTGTAAGGAAGATTTCCCATTGGATAACCACACTTGAAGGTGGCGGCAAAATCACAGGAAAGGGTTTTAAGAGCCGCAGGACGAGCCAATTTGTTCCCGATAGAAACTAATACTGCAATATTAAAAATTATTTCATATTAAATTAAATGTGTTGTGTTCTCGGTCACCGGTAAAATTAACAAAAAACATTACGCAAGACCCCATAATAATAATAATAATAATAATAACAGGCCAGGTTGTCTCCGTCACGCGATGAAGGCACATAAAGTAGTGGAAACCATAGCTCCACTCATTCTTAACCTCGGCTCTAAGTATGGGCGAGTGGTCAGCTTTATTCCCACGCCACTTTACCCGCGGGTAAACAGCTCCCGGTATCCATGTCACCGGACACTAGACGGGCCTTAGTCGACCGAAGTAATCCTTTCACCGCTATATCGAAATTTAAATGGTCGTTCCATGCTTTGTGTCAGAACATGAACCTCTAGAACCTCTAGAAGTGGGCACGTTCATGTGGAGTATACGACGGAAATCATTGCAACAAGAATCAAAATTGCCAACGTAACTATATTTTAACAATTACAAAAACATACACACACATACACACATACATCACTGCAGAAGAAACAAATAATGAAAACAATGAACTAAACTACAGAAAAATGGGCAAAACCGTACGGAAGCCAGGCGATTTTAACAGTACAATAAATTAAGCACAGGTGTTCACAGAAAACACGTGATAAGTTCATACAAACGATCCACAATATCCCCTTGTGTGAGCAAGTGTCGTAATTATTACAACGAAAACAACGTAGTACCTATAAAAGAATACCCATATTTCATTATCCTCTTGTACAACGCGTTTCCTTCGTTTACTGGCATCATAAGGACAATTTATGTTCAAGTTCCACAATTATGAAAAGATTATTTCGTAGTTCTTTAATGTAGTACACATGTTCTGTCTTTCATTTTGCTCCATACTACCACGGAGTTGGCAAGTTAAATATGGAAACTTTTATTGATAAAAACCAAAGACCTAGTATTACACAATCATGTTTTGATTAGAAATCTGCATTTGCTTCCGAATGGCAGTAAAGATAAACACAATGGACTGAGATGAGATGTCCCTACCAGTAATGCGGTACGGACAGCAATGACATAATGAATTATCGGTAAAATGCTTTTCTACGCTGGTATTAACAAAAGCAATTAGTAAGTTGTGAATTTTACTCTGCTTCCATACAAATTTGATTTGCAACAGTTGCCCACATATCTTTCATTTTGGCGAACCAATTACTATCAATATTTGATCCAAACTTGTTCAAATATCTGCCCATTTAACAAACATTCTTTGCTGGTTTTGTAGCGCTAAACAAGCGAGGTGAACACGTGAACACTTACAAGATCGGTGGTACCATGTTGATAACAGCTAGCCACGGTAACAAATTCACTTCAGATGTTCACATCACTTCTCTGGCAACCATTTTAGTATTATCTATAAATCTACCGCTAGATTTTCCATGTGGTTCGTCAATTTTCCTCATCAAAATCTTGTAGTATTTCTCATTTCTCCCGCTCAATCAGCATAGTGACCAGTTATGGTTCGGGCGACTGATGTTCCATTTCCAGCAAGGACATAATATTCTTCCGTCCTTTTCATCAATGTGTGCAGACCGGCCCTGGGGCGCAATCAGTTCGCTTTGCCTCAGGGTACAAGCAGACGGAGTGAATTTGATCATTCATCTCCATCTACTGCCATAGTCAAGAATGTATACTTTCACTCCCACATGCTTGTTCATGGGATGGCTTTTATTTAATCACACCTTCATCACTTCACCCTAACTTCGGCACGTTATTCAGGTTATTTAAATGCGCATACGCTACATTAAAATATATAATATTCTCACATGGAAGCTAAATCAGCAGTCGCAAGCTATCGTGACATTCCTGCAATGGGCGAAATATGTACCATCTGCGTAACAAACAAAGGGTTTACAGCAGTGTGATGATATCACGAGCTAACGCACTTTACTTAACTTACTTCGGCCGTCTACGAAGACTACGTTTACTCAACCAAAAGGTTCTGTTCTCTAAAAGAAAAAAGAAGTTGATGGAACAATAACTTGGAGAGATCAGAGGCTAGGTCTCGTCAGTTAACGTACAAAACACTACGATCTTTGTCTATGCACTCCTACTCAATTTACATGGTCTACGGAACACCACTGTTTTTGTATATTACATATATATACACATACATATGCACATATATATATATACATATACACACAAATATATATATATATATATATATATATATGCACACACACACACACATTTGTGAGTTTCAACATTTATCCCTTTTAAGAGCATTTGGAGTTAGAAATGCAATTACTCAAGTGTGTGTGTGTTTGTGTGTGTATATATATATATATATATATATATATATAATGCAATTACTCAAGTGTGTGTATATATATATGGGACCGCGGTA
>Ga0123352_10015378_pt1 | contig 12181 bp, 12 predicted proteins | sample TergutLab28metaG_FD_89700 | JGI IMG/M metagenome (GOLD analysis project Ga0123352, IMG submission 89700) | Labiotermes labralis P1 segment gut microbial communities from Petit-Saut dam, French Guiana - Lab288 P1 | ecosystem: Host-associated > Arthropoda: Insects > Digestive system > Gut ... | reverse complement strand
CGTCTTGTTCTCCTGAAGATGGGCATAATGATGCCCGAAACGTGTTGAGATATTGTTAAAAATAAACATCTGTTGCATCTTGTTGGTTTTTTCTCTCTTATTTCACAATATGCTTTAGAGGTTGTGCATATGTCTTCTGTATGTTGTGTTGGTAGACAGCCCTCCCAAACATACAACACTCCACTTTTAAGCACTGAAAACCAATCAGATGCTTCATTTTTCTTCATTATTACCTAGAATTTGATGCACAAGCACATTCTTTAAAGTCTGCAACTTTATGAAGAAGCAGAAGTTGTAGAGGGCACAACACATGTCATATGTAATAAGGAATTTGGGTATGTGCAATGTGGAGCCCCGAATGAAGCCTAGCAGAAACCAAGGGTGTGCACAATGATGCCTGTTTCAGGCACATCTCTCCAGCTGAGTCATTGTCAAGACTGTCTGAAGTTGGCTTTGAACCCATGGTCTCTGAAACCAGGTGGCCAAAACCTTTGCCTCAGACTGCACAAATACCAGGACTGGTATAAACAAGATTTACATTGCTTATTAAAATGAATTAATGCTCATATCATTTTAGATATGATTTCTGTCTACAGTTTCAATGTAACACAATGATTATGGTGGTCTGGGTTGGCTTGACACCATAATCGTGGTCTGCAAAATATGCAGGCTATCAACTTTACCACATCCATTCACACAGCCCTCTAATTATTGCGTGGAAAACGTCCTACTATGGTGTTCTGTGCATGCGTGACTTCCAAGCAGGTTGCATATAGTATTGAAAAAATGCAAGTCTTAATTCTTCGAGCTACCAGCAAGCAGACCAAATTCGGCTCAGCTTCATCATGTGCACTCCCATTTAAACTACACTGTTCTAGTCTTCCTCCTAGGTGACCATCTAGGCTCCATCATGTGCATACCCTTACTTTACAGTGATGCAAGCTAGAACTTTGAAATCAACAGGAAATAATTCCACAGCACCTACTGTATGTGTCCATAACTGATGAGTTCTGTACTAACTGCAGTAGTGTTATCTTGAGCCAGTCCAAAACTCTCTGACCACACTTCACATCTGTAACTGTTACTTACTTCCACTGATATTCTCTTTTCTCCATAGACAGCCTCTCCTGGTACCATATTGAGCGTGACAAGGGCATCTTCCTTCCCTCTGGCAATGAACACACCCTCATGGCGGTGAGGTTCAATAATCACATTCTTTCCACCTTTAAATCCACCTACAGAAAGCAGGAGTATACTGGGGATTAAAACAACATACAGACAGTCCCTGTATCATACAATACTTTTGTTTGGAAACCCTTATGTATGTTGGATTATGTCAGATTTTAAGTGTTCAGTGCACACACATACAGAAACTTTATGCTCAACTGCCATGGCTGCATAAGGAAAAGTTAAATATTTTTTTGGAGGGGAGGAGAAAAAATGAGAGCTAAGCACAATCAACACAACAGCTGATAATGTGGAACACTCATACAGTGTGAGGAAGGCAACACCAACCTATGTGTATTCCACCCTGTAAGCAATATGCTTACTTGTAGACTTACACTTGAACATGATATTGAAACACACTTTTAGAGGCATTTAACTGTGTCACCCCAGTATGATGTGTACTTCTAAGAATATGGCAATGGTCACACACATACACACACATGTCTAAGCAAGACATAATGCAATCCTCATTAACCCTTTGGTGCTGGCAGTAAATGCCTGTAGTGATAAGCCAAAAACCTCATTTAAATAGCGACTGCATAAAAGCAAATATGTGTATGTGGTGTTTGGCACATTGAGTTACATATGTAAAACATTCAGTGCCAAATATTTAGGGTTGCATAATCTCTATAAGTGTGCCTCTTGTGAGTGTGTGACTACACATCTGGATATCTGCTCATGCTGTAAGCTTTACTGTGATGTAAACAAGTTTTATATTTTTATCTGACAAAACTTCTGTATGTGAGATCATCCACCAATGCCACTATCATCACCCTGAATGTAAAGTGCAAAGCGTTAGCTCTGCCCACTTCAGTGGCGCATATCAGCCTATGATCACACACCAAACCACAACAGCAGTCAGGAAAGCTAATGAAGTAAAGCAGTTACTAGAACTTTTTGTTACAAGCAGCTGCTAATTATGGGTTCAACTTTGCAACTAGAGTTCTAAAATCACTCCAAGGCATAACATCATCATTATCTACCAAACCTCCGTATATATGGGCTCTCCAATCTCTACCTTAACCAATTTTGCAGCTACCTAACCAATCAGTAATCTTCAGTAAATATTATAGGCACTCTTCTGCTATCTTTTGAAGTTCTTTCAGGTGTCCCACAAGGATGTGTCCTGGGTACCATGCTATTTAATATATTTATTAATAATCTTTGGAATGTAATTAAGTATCAAAGATATCTATTAACTGCTGATATCAAAATTTTAAATACCATAAACTCTGCTGTGAAATGCACTGTGCTATAATACAACTTGATGACAGCACACATCAGCAAATGCTCTGTACGATGTTTATAAAATATGCAATTCTTGTATAATATGTACAAATACCACCCAAGACTTGGGGATACTAACAAATTACAAACTACATTTTTTCCAACATGCACATTACATTTTTCTCCCAATCATTACGATGCTAGAGTTAATTCATACTACAACCTTGACCTGCTCTGCCCTTGATTCTTTACTGATTTTCTATGAAACACTAACTAGGAATTAACCTTAGTATGTGTCAACTGTTTGGGGCTATACAACATCTACAGACACAGAAAAGCTGGAATGCACCCAATGCAAGTTTTTAGCTCTATGTCACAAATGTTTTTTTTTATTTCCCCTAATATCAATTACAAGTATATTCTTAAATACTTAAAGTTACACATCTTGCATGACATAAGGCACCATCTTGACACACTGCTTTTTATCACTATTTATAACATCTGTCCTTTTTGGATAACATAAGTTATCTGGGTTCATAATCATAATTTTATGAACATCTCCATGATTTCCATTACATGTACAACCAGTTCTCCTGCCAGATGTGCTTCAGCCACTAAGTTGGTGTGCAAGGACACCAGATTTTATCTTACTTTAATACACTTTCACAGATACAAACGTATATTTTTGGTATGGGGCTGTTGAGAGAACTTGCTTTATATTTTGTTCATGCGTTTAATTTTGTTGTTTTATTTTTGTGCATTTGTGTTGTGTTTGTCATTTATTGTGTATGTATGTTGTAATGCTTCTATTACTGGCCACTTGGCTCTCAAGTCAGCACATTAATGAACAAGAACTGAATCACCCACATAATTATGATCATTATAATTATTTTCCATCACCTCCACGTCCTCGTCCTCTTCCTCCTCCCCCTCTTCCGCCTCCTCCACGGCCCCTGCCACCAAACCCACCCCGTCCTCCGCCACGACCACCAGGACTTCTGCCAAAGCCACCTCGTCCTCCACCACCACCACTATCTCGCCCACCACGAAAACCACCACCACGAGGAGAAAAACCTGAAAAAAGTAGTGAGTACAGTTCTGAAATCCAACGACAATGGAATATAATTATTGTTTTTGTGAGGCATGCCATCTGGAATTTGTCCAGTGTGTGATTAAGATATTCTAGAAAATAGGAGTCTAGAGAAATACATTCGACACGTATGGAAGGAATCCAAATGCATTAAAATTCATTTATCTATCACGATATGCACTCCTCCGAAACGCACACCACAAAACATCCGATATATTTACATACATATAACCACCGACTTGTCCCTAAAGCGGACCGGTATGCGTACCAGTTACAAGGCACTGCACCAAATAACACATTTGTAGTGGCAATTACGGGTTGCAAAGAAAATGTACTTATTCAGTTCAAGATTACGGAATAAAGAAATGACAATTAAAATGTGAACAAATGTACCCGGTTTACCCATGCCTCAATGTTGTAATATATACAACAACACCACGCATGCGACTGCAGCTTGACTCCCGCAACTGCAAATCACACTATTCATTCTTTGCCTCTGCACAAGGTTCCATCTATGTACTTTGCGCAAAGATTATAAACCAGAGGTTTCACGAAATATATAAAAACGACTTCCACAGAACAAATGGTACGATGGATAAAGTCTCGAGCATGGATTTCATTTAACCATGCTCCTGACCTTAGTTACGTGCCGAACGCAGATGATAGTGCAACCACGGATTAGAGCACAGATCATCTGATCCATCTGAGCCATGATCTAGGCAGCTGTGCAGACGACTTGCAGATTTTGGGTACTGGTGGTGTGATGAGCAGTTGAGTTGTGTTACAGTATGGCGATACTATGATAATATTACGTCATTACGTAATTCCATGACCTTAATTTACACATTCTACTGCAGTGCCAGTAACTGTGTTAAATATATTGTTTATTAAGTACTACACACGGGTAATTACTGCCATCGTATTTAGCGTGAGAAACTGGCTGACCTACTTCTGCTACTGTAGAAAGTAAAAGCGATAATGTTAGCCAATATGAGTAACAGTTTTATTCACCAGGATGCACCCGGAATGAAGGAAATTGTAAAAATCGGATCAAGAAAAAGTGAGGTAAGAAGTTGGAGAAAAACTTAACTTCCGGAAAAAATGGAGCGTACAAATAATTTAAATATTTCTGAGGTATTTTGATGTATTGGCAGATTTTGTTATGTATTGGTATTTTTAAAATAATTTATTTTCCTGCTGCTTAATTGTAACCATAGTGAGAAGTCATGAGGATCCCAGCACTTTCAGTGCGTTACGAAAATCATATTTTTTAAGTATGTTTTTATAGTTCATCGATTATTTAGTGTATTGTTATGGCTGTAGTATTATATAATATGTAGAAATCTTCTGTAGGTTTTTGCATGCAATTGTCGGTTGTACTGTTATTTATATACAGTTTTTTAGAAATTGAATGTATGGATTATTGATATTTAAAATTTAGGTTTATCCTGTTATTTAGAATTACAACTTTTGATTTTTTCCAATTTCAGTTAGCTCTAATTCAAACGAAATTTGTTATTGAGTGCTTGATGGAACAGAATCCTAAAAACAAGTATGAAATAGGTAAGTATCAAGTTATTTGATATTTTAAATAATGTATTTCAAGCAACATGTATTCCGAGCCAAATATTATAGCTCCATTAATCACAACACACTTGTATAGTTCTGTAGTAGAATATTTATATATGCAATATGTTTTGGCCACAAGGGCCATCAAGTTTTGCCATAAAAATAAATAGAGAAATTTGGTTTGATAGTAGGTATACAATAACCTATACCAAGATTGAGATCTCATTCCTGCACAAAAGGTGTATGTTTTATAATGTCATGAACTTACTCTATAAATATTTTGTGTTGCCGTGATTATGCTACAGTTACATAAAAGAATCTTAAATTTATCTTTAGAAATTAAAAATTAAGAACTGAAATTGGAGACATTACTCCCTTTAAAAGTTTTATAAGTTTCCAATATGTTTTTTATTCACCTCTGTTTTGAAGATACATAAATTCATTATATCTTTGGTGTAAGTTATGTGGTTTATGTTGTTATTGGGTCCAGTTATTACTTCATATTTGAATTTCTTGTGGGTTTAAATATTATCAGTTGTATACATATTGGAAATTCTTTTACAAGTTATTGGTTCATGATGACTTACTATGCATTCTGGATTTCAGTTAAAATGTCAACTCTAGGTGATCAAATTTTAGACAAACCCTTACCAAAAATAGGTGAAAAAAGTTTATTTACTAAAGAATTGGAGATTGCTTTGGAACATCAAGATGTTGATTTTGTGGTACACTCATTAAAGGATTTACCAACAACACTGCCAGATGGAATGTGTATAGGAGCAATTCTTAAGTAAGTAGATTGTAGCAAATTGTGATTGTGCCATCTGTAATATATGTACTCTGTTAATTCTCTTGCACCAAGAAGAAATAGGGAAAACACTTATTAATCTTCTGAGATGTATCTGTTTTACAAATCTGCATTCACCATCACCTTGAAACATGAATATTTCTGTACCCAGAGCAGTTGTTCAGTGGAAATGCTTATACAAATATACGAGAGAAAGTCATTAAATAACAGGAATTTTATTCTAAAGTGCATGAAAAGTATGCACAATGAAAAATCTTATTTCAGGACACAAAATGGCTCCTTAGCAGTATGCCATATAGGGGTTGTGATGATCGAGCAGTATGAGCCTGCGCAATTGCTAGTACAACATGGCCGCTCCACTGTCAACTTGCACCATGGAGGAGCAAGAAGCATTATTTGTTTTTTGTGGTAAGAGGGTGTGAAACCTTATGAAATCTACAGAAGAATGAAGGTTCATTATGGAGACAGTTGTATGAGTCAGGGGAGAGTGTATGAATGGGTGGAAAGATTTCAAAATGGAAGACAAAACGTCAGTGATGAACACCGGAGTGGGAGACCAGTTAGCGTGCAACTGAGACAGTGAAACAGCAGATCGAGCAACGAATCCGTGACTACAGTCGAGTCACTATTGATGAAATTGCTGTAGAATTCAACACGAGTCATGGTTCTGCATATGATATTGTCCGTGATGGCCTCAGGTATAGGAAAGTGTGTAGCAGATGGGTCCCAAGGCAGTTGTCCGATGATCACAAGCGTGCACAGCAGATGATTTGTCAGGAGCATGTGGACTGTCATGCTCATGAAGGAGATGCTTTTCTCAATCAAATTGTGACAGGAGACGAGTCCTGGGTGTACCATTACGAACCAGAGAGTAAGAGACGATCGATGCAGTGGAAGCACCCGTTGTCTCTGGCCAACAAAGAATTCAAGACACAGGCTTCCGCTGGGAAAGTCATGCTGACCATCTTTTGGGATGTCAGTGACCCTGTATTGGTGCACTTCCAGGAAAAGGGTCAAACTGTGACTAGTGCATGATACAGTGACATGCTAGTGAACAAGTCGAAGCCCACGATATGATCAAAATGCTGGGGACTTCTCTCCCACCCCCATACAACTGCGTATATGGTGGATCCAGTATGTGCTCTGAAATTTGAGGTGTTGAAACATCCTCCATACAGTCAGGACTTGGTGCCATCAGACTTTCACTTGTTTGGACCTATGAAAGAACATTTGCAGATTACAACAAGGTAATGGATGCAGTGCAAAGTTGGTTAAAGGCCACGCCAAAAAGCTTTTTTCTAGAGAGCACCCACAAGCTTGTGGAGAGGTGGACCAAGTGTGTTGCGAAGCAGGGGGACAGTGTCAAAAAATAAGACACAAACAATTTCTATAAGTTCTCTTGTAAAAAAGTTATTATAAAATTCATGTTATTTAATGACTTGCCTTTGCATATTTTGGTGGCTGTCATCACTACTTCTTGCATTTGTTCATTTCATAACATATTAAATCATGATTGCCAATAGACTGCAGTCACACACAGTCAAGTCACAGTAGCCAAGACACATGAACAAATGAAACATGTAATCATCCAAGGTTACACTTAAAGGTTTCAAGGTTTCATGTAGTGACAAAGTAAGTTTGTAGTTGTCAGCTTGTACATCAAACACGAACTATATTTCAGCAAGACTACACTTTTATGAGTTGTGGGGTTAGATTTTGGGGTTTATATTTGACAGACATTCTGGTTTTAGTCCTGGGTAGGTAATATGCATAATTGCTAAACAACAGATCATGGTTTACATTAATACCATGAAATGTTTCTACAACCTCACTGTCCTGCTGTGAAACATATTACTCTGTGTCACTTTTATTTTCAAACCATGCTTATTGCGTCTAAGCATCCTGGGTAGGTTTCTTACTTACCTTGGTGACCTGCGTTTGTATGTGTATATGTATATATATATATATATGTGTGTGTGTGTGTGTGTGTATATATATATATGCGGTCACTGTCTTCATTGGCAACCCACAATGAGTGTGATGTCCATTATAAGATTTCAGATTTTCACAGTGGTTGTTCAAATTATGGTTGTCTTTTGGGTTTTGAGACTGTGTAGTGTGCTCTGTTTTTTCCGGTGTTCGAGAAGAACTTTCTTCCTTCATCTTCAGGGGGTTGTCTAGCTTCAGATAGATGAAGATGGGCAATATACATATAATGTAATATTGAGGCATGTTTGCCTAACCATTATTGCCTTGGGAAGGCATTATTATCTATCCTGAGTGTGTGTGTGTGGAGCCTTAGTTACCCAGCAAGCAAGGCATGTGCACCACATTGTATTGTCTTCTGTGGCCTGTCTGGGTGTACTGCATTTTTCCACATTATCTTGTAAACAGAATGATTTTTGGGAAGAAGTTATTGTACATAAAATGTATGTTTTGATTTTCTCTGTAAATTTGTCTGAAATATTTCTCATTCTAAGAAGAATTCATTGAGATTTTGTTATAAATGTATGCAGTTCTTTGTGTACAGTACCCATTACCCTTGTCACATGTAAAGGAATCTTGAATTTCCCTGACAGATTTTTTAAAAAAATACTCAAATATCAAATTCAATGAAAATCCATCCAGTGGGAGCCGAGTTTTTCCATGCAGACAGATGGACAAATAGACATACAGATAGACGTGATAAAGCTAATAGTTATTTTTTTTGCAATTTTGTGAACATGCCTAAGAAGTGAGTGAGTTATATAGGAAGGAAGAGGGTAAAGGATTTGTTCTGAGCCAGTGGGAGTTGGTGGGGAGGGGTCCAGAAGAACCATTTTTATTATCCCAACCATTAGGAGATATGCAAATAGTGTGGTCTGTGGGGGATGGATGATGGTAAGAGATATGGTTTAGTCATGTGTGCATCAGTGTTGAAGTAAGGTATTGTTGCCATGGGAGGGGAAGTGTGTTTTATTAGCATTTCACTGTATTTGACGTGGATTTCAGGGCATATGGTAAATGTATTTTGATTATATTTACATATTTAATCACAAATATTGCCTCTGTTAAACAAATAACAGTCATTCCTCGTGTTTAAGGAATGTTGTACTGTAGACACGTATGTGCAGCAGTTGTTTTCCCTATTCTGTATTCAGTCCAAATCTTTGCTCTTCATAACTACAGTGATAATTGACATGTTTTTGTATGTATGATGTACAACAGCCTTGTCAGTTACAACCAGTGTTGTTAAATAACATACTTAAAAATGTTTCTGCTTTATAGGTTCAGTAACCTGAGACGAAGAAGGTGTTTGAGAAATGTGATGCTGACGATATTACTCTTGCTTTGTTTTTCATTTTTCATCTTCCTTGCTCCACTTTCTTACCCATTAAGTCTCAAATTTTATTCCCCAACAGTACAAGTAATCTATGCACACTACATTAGATTAGACATCTTGTCTCCTGTGGATGTCATGAGGGAACACAACTGTAATAATTTTATTAAGGCATTTGCATAAAAGAAAAGATCCGTATGGATATACCTGTTGCATATTTTATTTATGGAATGTGTGGTGTGCATGTGTGTTACATTTTTCTCCTTCTCATGTGATGAGAGGTGTTATTTGGTGCATATGATGCTGTGTGTAATGAGAAGTCACTACAAATTTCAGTATCCTGTTAAGTACTGTTCTGATCAAAAGTAAGGAAAAAGTGCTTGCAAATTGATGGCACTTATTAAAAATTTCACCATTGTGATATAATAGTAGTGGAGAAGAAGAGAAATTTGTACAGTAATTTATTGGGAGAGAGTTGGAAGAGCACTGCATGCACCAGGAATGAGTGGGTGTTAGTGAAATTGGTTGTGAGAATGAAGGGTGTGTGGAAGTGATGAAGGATTGTCTGCAGTGGCAGTGTTGCCTGCATTATTGTTGCCAGGAAGTTGGTTATGTGTTTCCATTCCTGAAGAAAGCATAGATCATAGTATGTGTTTATCTTTCCCCTGTTACAAAAATTTACCAAAATTTGCACTTAATGTATATTTTTTCAGCAAATATTTTAGATTCTGAGTTTTTTTTTTTTGTGGTGCTTCATGATTTGTGCTCTTCACCAAATGTTATTTTAGGGGAGCAAGTGGTATGTGTGGGGGGAAAAGAGAAATACATACATGGTTTTGGTAGGGTAATGTGGATGAAAGAGACCACTTGGAAGACATATGCGTAGAAGGGAGGACAATAATGGAATTGTTGTTTATGGGAGGGCATGGCTTGGATTAATCTGACTGAGGATGGGGACACTAGGCAGGCTGTTGTGAATACAGAAATGAACCTGTGGTTTGCAGAAAATGTGGGTAATTGCTTAAATGGTTGAGAAACTGTTAGCTTCTGAAGAGAAGGACCCAGCTATATGTTGTTCATTAGATGGTTGGTTAAGGTGGAAGTCACAGAACACAAATGTGTCAGAAGTCATAAGCTGAGTAGTGAGCAGCAGTGTATTAGACTGACAGTGTCACTTCCTTAATTAAATTATAGATGTTCATTAGGTATGATGTAGAATTAAAGCTTCTTTTTGCATAATTAATATTTTTTCTTATAACAAACTGGAATAATAACATGTGTCAGAAGTAAATTAATCAGCATTTATTATCTGTGTTGATTTTAGGCGAGAAGATCCGCGGGATGCACTTGTTTTGCATCCAAAACATGAAGGGAAAACTCTGAAAACTTTACCAGAGGGCAGTGTCATAGGTGAGTGAATTTAATTAATTTATACTTATTTAAATAATGCATTGTCACTTGTAAGTTACGTATGTTATATTTGTGACACTAGTTGGAATTTACTTCTTCAGGAACAAGTTCATTAAGACGTACAGCACAGCTCAACAGAAGTTATCCAAACCTCAAAGTTGAAAATGTTCGGGGAAATGTCAATACAAGACTGAATAAGTTAGATAATGGTGATACATATTCAGCTGTAGTTCTTGCTTCTGCTGGGCTTACAAGAATGGGATGGGAGAAGAGAATAGGTCAGGTGAGTACCGAAATGTGGATTGTTGTAACTGTGAGTGTTGCGTTTGCACTTACAGATGCAGGCTGTTATCCAGTAAGGTTCCATGAGAGTAGTAATACAAATTCTATTTGAGATATCTGCCTAAAAGGGGCTGAAATTAACTTCTGTAATCCACCTTATATTCTGTTTTCATTACACTGTTTTGGTTTTCAGCTTTCATGTGATCATGAAAGCTGAAGGACTGTCATGCTTAGGTCGTTAATATGCCTGATTTTTATTTGACTGGGGAACTGGGTATTCTGATGTTCTTTGTGGCTCTTTTCATTCCCTTTTGTTGAATGCTTGGATAATACATGAAATTTGGCTGTGACTGCTTTCTTGCACATCTGTCTGATGCATTATTCACCAATCACTGGACCATATGATGTGCTGTAATTGTTAATTAAACTGTAAATAAGGAAACATACCATGTTGCAGAAATTTGAGGCAGAAGAACTCTTATATGCTGTGGGACAAGGTGCCTTGGCAATAGAGTGCAGAGAAGATGACTTTGCAACTCTCAGACTTCTGGAACCATTATGCCATGGAGCTACGACTTTCCGAGTTCTAGCAGAAAGAAGCTTCCTGCGTACACTTGGTGGAGGATGTTCGGCACCAGTGGCTGTCCAGTCTGAACTGACTGATCAGACCCTTTCTCTTACTGGTGCAGTGTGGAGCTTGGATGGCAAAAGAATGCTTAAACACTCATCTTCATGTAGATTACAGTACAGGGAAGAGGAGGATGGAGAACCACCCAGGTAGGAGGTTCTGTGTATCGTGTTGTATCCGTTTGGCTATAAGGAAGGCACAGAATTTTATGTATAGTAGCATAATGTTCATTACTACCCTTCTAGTGTGAAGTGGATCAGGATTGGATTACTGTTCATTGATTGTTTGGGGTGTGAGGTTGACATTGGATATAAGGTTAGTTAACTCAGTGAAAAAATGACTGTAAATCTAAATTTAAATTAATCTGTCATGGGACTTGTACAGATATATCTGTATATTGCTTATTTTTATTGTTACACCGTGCATGTTGTCGAGTTACTCAATTATTACACCAACCACTGCACATATATAAAATTTATAAAATTTACACATTAAAAACACTCCGACATGTTTCGGTCCTAAGACCATCATCAGGGGGCTATATATTCCTTGCTAAAGTCACACTAGAAATAGTCACATATTAATTTCATTGTACAAGTTGGGTGTTGTGGCAGCATGCCG
>Ga0123352_10015377_pt1 | contig 12182 bp, 2 predicted proteins | sample TergutLab28metaG_FD_89700 | JGI IMG/M metagenome (GOLD analysis project Ga0123352, IMG submission 89700) | Labiotermes labralis P1 segment gut microbial communities from Petit-Saut dam, French Guiana - Lab288 P1 | ecosystem: Host-associated > Arthropoda: Insects > Digestive system > Gut ... | reverse complement strand
TTGTGAGTGCGGTAATGAACCTTGGGGTTCCGTGAAATGCGGGGAATTTCTTGACTAGCTGCAAACCAGTTAGCTTCTCAAGAAGGACTCTGCACCATGGAGTAAGTAAGTAAGTAAGTAAGTCTCTTTCCTCCAGAAGTTAGTTAATTAGTTTACGGATAGTATACAAAAATTTGATTGCCATATGATTTACATCTGTCATTAGATTCGGCCTCGATATAACAGAAATCTTAATGTAATATGTCAATCTCATACAGAGGGAGAAAACCGTAATCTGTTTTAGTGGGTGTCCATAATAATTGCTGTCAACGAGAAGGCGTGTAGAGTGTCAGCAATGTAAGAATGAAATGGGGACTGGACTCCTATTATGTAGGAACGGGCGGCCACACTGGTGAGCTTTTTCCTGTGGTCACAGAGCAGTTAATTTGCAAAATTAGGCACACATGCTGGTGCTGCAGCGATTCTTTCCCCTAATTGAACCCGGCAGGATGAAACAAAGCATTAGACTGCCCTCCAAGTTAAGGAAATTCGAATGGTTAGACTGTGTTCGGGTACAGCCGCACAGGTCGCTATATCATTGGCGCCTCTTACAAAAATTTGTGCCGGAAACCTTTCATTACTTCATACACCGCATTAATTTAAAATAGCATTATTATCTGACACAAGAGAAAGTCACGGAAAGTTAGAGCTATTACAGCAACCTTAATAAATACTTTTCTCCTTTGCTCTTACTATGAATGCAGGCCAGAACTATTTGTTATCTCATGCAACAGTTCAAAAAAAGTTGCACTAAGACCTACACACTGTATTCGGTTTTTATCCCTTCGCTTACTTTCTTTTCATGGTGAAATAAATCGAAAGTTGCTTCTTAATTTATTTTCACGTCCTTCACAAATATTTTAGCTATTTTGAAGTTACAGTACCATATTTCATGTGGGCCTAATAAAAACTAAAATTATTTAACAGAATATGTGGCTTTTACATATATTTTATGTTTTGTTGACCGTACTTCCGTGTATAATCTTGTAAATAAAACTAACTTGATGCACAATTTATTCTTAGTATATTTATCAATCTCTACATATTTCGGTCGACTGTGTGTTTATCATCAGGAGAAATAACTGCGTTTATGCGAAAATTGGTACTTGTCATTCCACCCTGCATACCAGACAGTCACCCATACAGAATAACAAGTAACAAGTGTCGCATAAACACAGTTTTTTCTCCTGATGATGGGCACATAGTCGCCCGAAACATGTAGAGATTGATAAATATACTAAGAAACAAATTTACTAATAATAAATTGCGCACCAAGTTGGCTTTATTTACAAGTGACTTTACATATTAGTACTCATCGTAGAATTAATATTTTAACATTTTAGGCGTTTTAATTCGCCAAGCCGTTTATACGTACTTTGAAGTCTAATTTTCTACACAATTAAAATCCCACAAAATGGCATTCTGTATTTCAGCTACAGAGGTGTTGGGATATAAGCATTAATACATGGAACACAGGAAGATTTAGTGCAATCCGCAGAGCAACCAGCCGGTGGGATTAACCGTACATTTAACAAAAATTTCACCCTCAGTATTTTGCTGCTTGTCTTTGGGGATGCTCACAGAATTCAGCCCTTAAAAGTCGATACTTATAACACGTTAAAGAGTTTTATTTAGTAGGTAAGGTCTGTTTTGACAGCGAAATTTGTGTTGTGGTTGTGTTCCAGACTACATGCTGTCATATCCAAGAACACAGTACAAAAATTAGAACTGCCAATTTGGTTTGTCATATGCTGTCATGAAACCGTAAGAACAAAGATATCACTTTGCGTGTAATTCAAGCAATAAACACGAAATGGGAGATTGTTTCTTCTATTCACACTTACTGTTGCTAATTAATCTGTAATTTGTTTTATGACAATCTTAGTAGCTCAGATTACATAATGTCGAATGATGCGTTGATTGGTGAGAAACGGATCTGGAATGTATTTTGAAACTCGGGATCTTGGGCTAAGTTTAGGAATAATCCCAGAATTTTCACCGGGAAAGTGACAAATATAACGAAATTTTTCAGCCAGAATAGTTGTGTACTATTCAGGCTATGAGTCAGGGATATTCAAAGGCGAAGTCAAGTGCTGTTAATTTGTTCAGATTGTTCGGTGCCGTCCTGTTCTGCTGCCAGCACAACTGAATGTATTAATGTTAAATTTAATATTTAGGATATTGGTAAAATGTGCCCAGAATATTTAATTTGCTTCTGCAGGGCAATACAAATTTTTCTTTACATGAAGCTTTAATGAAATTATTTTGTCAAAAACAGCTCACTGTAAAATAAACATACATAACTTGAGATCCAGAGAACATTCAGCAGCGACGGCATCCTTTTACATGTGTTTAAAAAAAAATACAAGGAAATAATTTCAGCCCTTGCCCTAGGCTTGTGATTTCAGCAGTGAAATAAGTATTCCGTAAAACGTTTTTGTTTCATGTCTGTTTAGAGGCGCTGTCGATATATAAGGTTACAAAACGTGGGTGATATATGGAGTAAAGGGTACTGGTGAGATGATACTGGCAGGGGAAACCGAATGTTTCCAGGAAACTAGTTCCACTGTTACCTGGACAACCACAACTCCCACAAGGAACTTTGTTGGATGTAACTTAAGAAGCTTGTATCTGGACGTCTGAAACATAGCATGGATTCAAAGAGTGTGTACGCATAATTCATGCTTCAAAACGCACAATAAAATACGTCGCAGTAATTTTTCATACTGTCGTCTTTTACAAATATAACCGAAGAGAGGTTAGTGACACTATTTCAGACGTGAAAAAAGAGGCATTTTCTTTGGTAAGCACATTTAGCTACAGGCAAGTATTTGCATTATGGAACTGTGAATTCTCTAATCCTGTATTTCTTTGTAGCGTTCGTGAAGACAATATTAGAGAAAAGCCTGAAAATAGAAGTGCAAGATTGTGTAAAGTTGGATGAAACACAGCGAGTCCACTTAGTTCGAGAGGCGCCTCCCTACGGCAGCTTATCCCATTGAACTAAGTGGGAAAGTGGTTGCTACATAATTTACGCAGTCTCAGAGTAAGACTGTAGATCTCTAAGTCTGGCCCCACACGAAAGAGGCCTTTCATAATTTTTCTCCGTTTTTGTAGAAGGAAAGGAAATAAGATATATAAAGTCATAGCTAAACTCTTTCATTGTGCTTGAGGTTGAATTTCTGAATCTCATTTGGCGATTCCAAAGATCCTACTCAAGGGAGATTTATTGTCATTCGACGGGTGCCGAATTAAGAAAGTTTGTTACATAATGTGATTGCCGTAATATATTCTTCAGGCAGCAATAAACCTAAAAATTAAGTAACTGTGTAGCATACTCAATATTTAGCACCAATTTTACCTCAAGATCACGAAAAATCATTTGGTCTGATATCAATAATTGTCCAACGAGATGCAACACGAAGCAGTCTCTTTATTATTCTACAAGTTCAATCTACATGTTTCGGGTGTCAACCACACTCATCATCAGGAGTACACAAAACTCTTAACTACAGCCTCCGGTACTGGTCATAGGCTTGGCCACGTTGGAAGGAAGTGGCTGCACAAAAATATGACCAGTAACGGAGGCTGTAGTTACAGTTTTGTGTACTCCTGATTATGGGTGTGGTTGTAACCCGAAACATGTAGAGTGAACTTGCAGAATAATAAATAGACTGCTTTGTGTTGCATCTCGTTGGACAATTATTGATATAGATCAGCGATGCGCGGAACCATAAACATAAAATTAATTTTGTCTGAGTAAATATGTCAAAAAACTGAATAACTTACAGATGCTGAAGCATTGGAACTATATCAATGCAAAAATGGATAAATATGAGCAGTTAATAACATCTGCTTTTTATATTTTACTACATACTATAATGAAATATGTTCGTTGTGTCGTATGTGAGATTCTTTTTTGTGAGTATTTCACGTTGTTTAATGATGGATCCGAAACAAGAAGCAATATAATGTACTGGAAAATACTAAATATCATAGTTGTGACTGGTTGGTTTTATTTCTCATAATTTCCTTATATACTACAAAAGGTGGTCCCACGCAAAGATGTATCAATATATTTAACTGCACACAAATAAAAAATTTGCCATTGGGAAAAACACGACTTTGGTTGAAGGAATATTCAGATAACAACTTAATTTAATTTTTTTAATAATGGAAATTACTCACTATAAACCATTACTCTTCTGCACCATTTTCTTTGCTGAATTATATTGTAAATACTTCTGTCCTTCCCAAAAGCATCAACTTTACTATGCCGATTTCTTTTGAAATTCATCACAACATTCTTTCGAAATGTATAAATTTCGAAAATCGTTGCTTCGCACGTCGTCTCTATTTCCGTCCTTCATATTTCTGTGCTTTCAGCGACACTAGTGCATTATTTTAGTGTAATGCGTGAGTAATGATAACATTTTAAAAATACGTAATTGCTACAATTTTCTTTTTTATTGAAAGCGAAAAGCCATTACAATCCTGTACGTGCATCGATAGTGTGAAATAGAGAATTTCGTGATTTCATGATAGACGAAATTACACACAAGAAATAATTAAATGGAAAAAATAACGAATTATTCTGTAACAGTCTTTTCATCACTTCCACACATTTGATACAACAGTTTAAAATCAATACTTAACAACAATTCTGAGCCAGCACCAACAGTTTATAATATCCTTAATTTGTAACTGCTACACCCAGATTTTCTGATGATTAATTACTGAAGTTCTTCACAGAACAGACTGTAAAAAGTCTACTTAAATTTTAAATAATTAAAGAATAGAGAGGAAAACTTCTTCTTTGTAAAACAAACTAATTATCATTAGGTATCAAGTACAAAGCGATTATCACGAGTGCTTATATTCCTAGCTAATTTGTCACGTGTTTTACAGATCTTCAGACCGAAAACTTAATGAAACAGGCAAATATGTCGTTCCTGAAATTTGTTGGTCGCTACTTACACACACACACACACACACACACACACAAACAAAAATGTCAAATTCTGCCAGAAACAAATGAACTTAATCGGCAGGGAGATTGATCAGCATGTTGTAACTCTGCAGGTAGAATTTGCTCGAGTGTCGTCACCGACGTAATGCAGAGACCCAGATAACGTACTAGAAGGAGTTCTCTTAAATCACAAGCACAGTAGGACCCTCTAAAAATAGTGCAGCACTTCCTCGGCTAGTGGGTATGGTGGATAACTGAAAATATTCACATAAACGGTCTTTGAACAGTTGTTCGGGAGAAGACAACCATTTCGAAGATGGAGAATGGAGCTCTATTTTATCCATAAAATATAAGTTTTATATTTTTATTTATAAGGTTTTGATTCATCTGAATGCTGTACTTAAGTATGATACAATTTAACCTTTTGGCGCCGGAATGATTTTTTTTTTATTTTAGCACACCCTGTATATAAAATGTGAATAATACAGGAACCAAATACGTTAGAATTATGAGACAAACTGCATTTTGAAGAGAAAAAAAGGAGAGTATACACCATGTAAAAAATATTTGTTGAATAAATATTTAAATGCAACTTTAGAGGTTAGCGGTGCGGTACGTCAACTATAGTTGACGTTAGGCGTCTAAAGGTTAAATCACAAATAGAGGTTTTACATTTTCCCTCATTGACTATTTGGATAAAAGTAGAAGACCTTAGTGAACAAAATAATAAAATTTCGGGTTCCGTAAAGGGACTCTTCTTATGCAGCAGAAACTACTAACAGCTACTAACAGCTACTAACAGCTTCTCAACAGAATACTCTGTGGAGATAGTTGTATCTTTCAGCCCGCTATTTATTAGGATACGTACCGCAGATTTTAACACTCAGCATTCTAAATATTTGCCAAATGAAGTGTTTACGTGTTCAATACCATTCTCACAACAGACGATACTCGTTGTTCCACGTAACACTCACCGATTTGTCTCTTTAAATGAAAGCACATTGTATTTTCTATGATGTATGAACTGAACTAGTATATATAGCTTATATTAATTTTAGTCCTCAGAAAGTTTATCTCGATAGTGTTTACAGAACGGATAAATAAAAGTAATTTAATGAATTTGACATTCAGGTGACCGTGCATCGTGATAAATTCTTATAATAAAACCAACTAGATGAACTAATTTCTCAAATTTATTTTTGAAACAAAACTCTACGTGTTTCGGAGAGTTCCTCTGTCCATCATTACGAGTTTTTCACTGTACACACAGCAAACGTGTATGACATATACCATTGCTGTGTGCACAGTGAAAAACTCCTGATAGTGGACAGAGGAACTGTCCGAAATATGTAGATTTTTATTCCAAAAATACATTTGAGTAATTAGTGCATCTTGCTGTTTTTATTTTAAGGAAGTAATTTAGTGGTAACAATTAAAATAAGTTTCATAAATGGTTAGGTTTGAACATAACGTCGAAACAAAGGATAAACATGCTGTATTTGTATTTTGCCTTCGTTTTTCAACTTAATAATCATACACTAAAGACTACAAATAGATTGTATAAAAAATGACATTACTAACAGAAATGTTGACTTTTTGTTGACCATGCATCTCAGTATATTTGTCTCAGTATTTAACCAACTTGATGCACAAAATTTGTTTCACAATAAGTTTTATTTCATACCTCTACATGTTTCAAGCATGGTGGCCGTCTCGTGCACGAGACGGCCACCTATAGGTGTGATGATACCTGAGGCTGTGTAATGCAATTTTGACCTCCAGATGATGAGCACATGTGCTCGAAAAATGTAGAGGCATGAAATAAAACTTACTGTGAAACAAATTTTATGTATAAATTTGTTTAAATACTGAGACAAATAACAGAAGTGCGTACGATTCGAAAATTATTTTTCGTCATTTCTAATCAGATATTCACCTCAACGAAAACTGACAAAATTTTGGAATATAATTACACATATATTTTATTCAGCACTTCAATGCCGGTCTCGGTGCACTGCACAGCCCTTCAGTTCCTCACATGATGCTTGTCTTACTGCGCCGTACGATCGTGAGTGCATTTATTGTTGCCATAAACTAACAAAGGAGGCAATATACGTGTCACGAAATACTGAGTTGGGTTCGTGCAGCAATTGTTGCAGTGGAAAAGTATTACATTTAGTCAGTGCGTTTCTGTAGCTTCAGTTATTCAGGATTCAATTCACATGAGCCATATTTTTATCTGTAGCTTGTCCGGCTTTAGCTAATTTTTCCAAATTGTCTCATAAACGGCACGACTTTCTAGAAAGAGTTACTGAACGTAATATGTGGGTTTTGACTTTATCGACAAATTTCTTCTGAAACATTTCTCATTTTAAGGAGAACTGAACGACATGCGATCCAAAATGTATATTGGTCTTCATGTACATTACCCGTTATAATTTTCAGATTTTAATGAATCTTGAACTTTCTCGACAAATTTTCGAAAAATAGTCAAATTTCACATTCCATGAAAATTCTCTCAGTAGGAGTCAAGTTATTCTATTCGGACGGACGGGCGAACAGAAAAAGAAAGAGACACGTGGATTGATATGACAAAAATAAAAACTCTTTTAGAAATTTTGCGAACGCGCCCAAATACCCTTCCATCTTGTACACTATTTCGAATATAAAACCCATTTTCAATGAACGGTAAATGTCGTAATTTAGAAAGCTCTTCCGGTTTTTGGAAATTCTACTCTATTGGTTCTTATGTTTCAACTTCGCAAGATCAATAAGAATGAGAAATAAATACGTATGCAAAATTTATTTCCAATCAAATGCCGAATTTAATGTAAACCTGTCGAAAAATTCGGGAAAAGGACTATGAAGAAGGCAGGCCAGGATATCACCTCGCCAGCATGCACAGTGTTTAGGTACTCCGTGCCAGTAACAAATAAAGTAGGTCATGGACAGGAACTAAATCGAGAATGAACGTGGGTTGAATATATTATAAAAGAAAAAAAATTAAAATACAGTAAGCCGCACAAAACGTTACGTGATTTTCGGTTATCATTATTTAGTATACCGTCGACTTCATAAGCGGTATAATAACCGACAAAAATGTGGGGACATTTATGCCTTTTCTCCCTCTAGATGAACATGCTGGCCTGGAAAGAAAATCGTGATAATTCCGCAAGAAGAGCTAATTTTACTCTAGTTTTCAAATTTATCTTTCTCACGTTTTCAAACTTTAATGCATTATTCTACTTTTGCTTTCATTATGAAGTGCAAGTGTTCATTATTAATGGCGCTGTTTAATTAGACTCTCGTAAGCACTTTAAATTACTTCCGATCTTTCAGGTTTCCGTAAACAAAATGCATATTATTCCTTTCGATCTTGAATATGTAACTGACAATTTAAACACTGACTGTAAACCGTCACTTCCCACATCTGATCGCATTACTTTTATGTACACTTCTCTAAGCAACTACAAGTTTCAAAATTATAGAAAATTTGATACACGTGACGGAGGATTGTTTGAATTGGCTGACATTTAGAATAATTTATGACAGGTGTATGAAACAATTTTTTCCATGAAATAGATTTACTTAAAATAGTAGCTCATATCTAAGAGTGTGATATGCACTTAATAATGCAAATTTTAACACACAAAGAGCAACCAAAATTCTTATTTTATATCGACAGGAATCTTATTCTGCTATTGTAAGGAAAGAAACATAATTGATAGTATCTGACAAGAGGTTACTGAGGAGAATATGTGGACTTCATGGAGCTGAAGTTAGGGGAAGTATGATAAAATTACATTAGAAATAGCTTCAGAATATTTAAACGCCAATCTCATTAGAGTTATTTATTTAGGTTTGGTAACATATGTAGTACACGTTTCACGCATGGGAGGAGCGGAATCCTTATTAATATTTCAGTCTGAAAACACGAAGAAAAGTAACCACCTGGTTGACCCAGCAACAGATAAATTATTAATACGAAAATTGATCTTAAATTGTTGTAAAGATATTTTCTAGATTCATAGGACTTAGGAGATGATCCAGTTGGCTGTATGTTTCGAACATGGTAACTGAATCTCATGTTTATTGGACCGTGCATCATTGTGATAACTGAAGAATAATAAACCAAATAGATGCCACTTATTATTTTATTGTACTTCTTATAGACTCAACATGTTTCGAACACTACTATGCCCATCATTAGGAGCTCGCGACTATATTGTTGATTACCACGTTGGTCGTTTCGTTCTTGGTTTGCTGTATGTTGGAGGTTAGGTGCGGTTAGGCTGGAGTAGTGTCCGGGCTGCAGGCTGCACTACTTCAGCCTAACCTCACCTAACCTCCAACCTACATCAAACCAAGAACGAAACGACCAATGTGGTAATCAACATCATAGTCGCGAGCTCCTGATGATGGGCATAGTAATGTCCGAAACATGTTGAGCCTATAAGAAGTACAATGAAATAATAAGTGGCATCTAGTTGGGTTTTTATTCTTCAGTTATTGTAACTGAATATTTGCGTTTCATAAAATCAGAAAAGTTTAAGAGCCCATACCAATTCCATTAAGCTACTTATTCAGCAGTTTACCAATGAATTAACAATCTGATACTGTATTACTACTGATGCCATGAAACATTTATTTCATTAACCAAGTAAAATTTAGATATTTTTAATTATTGATATTTTACAAAACCTTGCCGTTTGAAAACGTAAGCTTGTTATTAAGGCTCTAATTACAAGAGACAAACGCCACATCAATGGGAGTTTCATGTGCATCAAAATCTTCATTTATCAACTACAAAGCATTGTAATTGCATAATCCCTCTTCACCAAGAGGCCTGATACGCATTTCAATTAACAATTCTGACTGGGTATCGGCGGGATGCGAACCGAGGACAAAGAGAGAGAGAGCTGCAAAGCTTAAGCCATACAACAAAAGATGATTAGGTCACGGTTGCCCTAGTAACATAAATCCATCAACAAGGATTGTTATTAGTTAAGTGAGAGGGTTTGCAATTTAACTCTGTACTACTCGCAAGGTTTGGAATTAATATTTCGACCAACAGATCCCTGCTTATTTTTTAGACACAGATTTAAAATAGCCTCTGGAGAGGAGTAAATAATTAACTGAAACATTTTTTTGGATCGCTCATTAGTGTAGGCCTAAATTTTTAAAAAATATTGAAACTTAGAGACATGGACGTTTAAAATACATCCTGACTTCACATTACTCGAAAGTTCATTACCAAATTAACAAAAAGAAAATCATTCATTCCATTCTGAGCCTATTAATTTTGGCCCACAAAACTGAGTAACACAAATGAAAGATTTACGTTTTAGTACTGCCCTCCCATCTATTCCTAGTCCTAAGTTACCCAATTCGGTTCTTTCCATCAGCATTCCAAAACCAAAACTTTGTGTGGTCTGGAATGCTGTGTATTTGCGGCAACCATTCAATCGTCCTTCATTTTGTCATTCTAATACTGTAACATGAAAGATTACAAAATTCGATACTCTTAGCTGCGTAAGGGAATATGCAGTCTTAGTACCGATAACAAATAGTTATAATAATATTGCTTATGTACAGCAAACTTATGACACAACAAAAGGGAAAGAAAGTCGTGGACTGCCGAGGAAGAATTGTGTGAACTCTGAACCCGGAGGAGGATTGTTAGTTGTGGTATAAATGGAAGCATGAGGAGGAGGAGGAGGAGGAGAAGAAGGAGAAAGAAGAAGATGCTTCGTTATATTTACAAACAGTTTATGAAAATAAATAAATTCTTCGCTTTATGTTTCACAAGTGCAACGATAATAATTACTGAACAAGAATGCCGTCAGCAACCGAATAATGACTTGTACGTGTAGGTCAAAATTTATGTTTATGAAGTTATATTCATATAGCCAACAGAAAACCAAACCCTGTGTCACCTACTTGCCACACAGACAACTTGCCTAGACCAGTCGCAAGGCCCATTTTAAATGCAACATTCTCAACTACGCCAAGGTCTCCCCAAGTTGTCTCTTCTCTTGTGGTTCTCCGACCAAAATGTCCTGTCTGTACAGAAGTGCGACAATAGCCATGAATGCATAAAATTATAATATCGTATTCTTTCTTACTTTACTTCTAAGTGTCATTAATTGCACCACATGCTGCCCGAAACGTTCCTATGTTTGAATTTTCTATGGTCTTTATGCTTGCGGTTTATATCTTATTCCAAGTATTCTAAACGCACAACTTGCGCTAATATGAGTTTAGTACGATCATATAAAGCGCTATATTGTTGTCTATATAGCCCAAAGAACTTCTTTTTATTAAGCAGTTTTATAAAATTCTAGCTTTTACATATTTGATTTAGATGAAAACTGATATAGATAACGTATCTTTACTAATAAAGATTCGTAATGGATCATTAGCGACAGGCATAGTGTTTTTCTATGTGTCTATAAACAGTGTTACATCTGAAAGTTAAGATCTTCTACTGCCTTACAGTGTTATCACGTGTATTGTGTACGAAGTATATGAAATAAAGTGATTGATGAACTGCACATTCATCGAAGCCGCTTGTTAATTAACACACTTTTTGTTGTTCTTCACCCAGTGACAATAAGTATTTTTGTATTTCAGTAGAGGACTTTGCATAAGAGCGCGCAGATTTGTAATCCGTACTGCAGTTAGTGGGCAGCAGCTTGGATTCAGCAGTTCCTCTACGTGATCAGTGCAAGGGATATCCAAGGCAGAAAGCAGAAACTATGTTTTGGTACGCAACATTTGAATCCACTTTGCTTTTTATTTATCAACATATGCACAATTTTCTAAAATACGATGTAAAACCTCAGTTGGTTAAAACATTAAAATTACATTAAGGGCTCCGACATGTTTCGGTTTTTTCTTTAAACCATCATCAGAGAGCTACTTTTTACACTAAAGTTACTTATATGCTGTACTGTTACGAAAGACACAAGGAGGACCAGCAACAGTAACATTTACATCCGAAAACATCTCACATAAGACACGACATGCTGCCATCACGCCATCGCAATAAAACATAACAGTACAGCATATAAGTAACTTTAGTGTGAAAAAGTAGCTCCCTGATGATGGTTTAAAGAAAAAACCGAAACATGTCGGAGCCCTTAATGTAATTTTAATGTTTTAACCAATTGAG
>Ga0123352_10015372_pt1 | contig 12187 bp, 8 predicted proteins | sample TergutLab28metaG_FD_89700 | JGI IMG/M metagenome (GOLD analysis project Ga0123352, IMG submission 89700) | Labiotermes labralis P1 segment gut microbial communities from Petit-Saut dam, French Guiana - Lab288 P1 | ecosystem: Host-associated > Arthropoda: Insects > Digestive system > Gut ... | reverse complement strand
TCTAAAGTTGCATTTTATATATTTATTCAACAAATATAGGTACCGAATATTTTAAACATGGTATATACTCTCCGTTTTTTTCTCTTCAAAATGCAGTTTGTTTCATAATTCTAACGTATTTGGGTCCTGTGTTATTCATATTCTATACACAGGTGTGCTAAAATTAAAAAAATAATTCCGGCGCCAAAAGGTTAACCATGTTGGACAAAGCATCACTGTACATACATCCCTACACCATCAGCTTTTATATATGGCAGATTATAATTAACCTGTTTTGTTTTCGCATTACAATCCTAATTATGCCACTAACACAGTACCAACTGCAAGGCCTCTTCATGAGTATGACACGATTTAAATAACCCTTGACAGACAGCAATCCCGTGTATTCTAAAAGACAGGCATTCCTTTGCTTGCACTTGCTTGACACTGCCTGCTTCACTGTATGCATTTTAGATACTGTTGCACATATTCCCCAAATACTTCACTCCTTTATGACTCTATTCTACCTTAAGCACATCCTGATAATTGGCCCTAGGTAATTAAAGAAACCAACATTGTGAAAAACAATCAGCATCCAATTATTGTATTTTATAAAAGTGTTATTCTTCAGTTCTGACAAAAATTTCTGGTTTTGTTGCCATGCTAGACCAATAAAATGGCTAAAGTGTGCACTTCTGATCAATGAAGGCACAAATTTCATCACCATTCAATTCACCTTTATTTATTTTCGGGACAGTTACAACAGGTAATGTTTGGCTGATTCCTGGTTCAGGTTTTGGTTGAATTTTAATGCTTTTGGTTGAGTTTGCTGCTTGTGTTATCACAATTCTTGCACCTCCTCCTACCTTAATACCTGAAAAAATTAAAATGAATAATTACAAATAAATTTACACAGCTCAACTGGCATGGTTACAATAGTTACACTCAGCAGACAAGAAATGAACATGGGCACTCACTGCCATACAAATCTCAAATCTCAACCTCACACTATGTCTACCCACCGACCTTAGATCATATATGCTAGATAAAAAAACAAACAATAAATCTGTCTCCCTGGTTGTACACAGGATCTGTCTATTTATGGTTAATAATACATGAAAATCAAATTTCTAAGGTGTGTCACTAACTTGGGGTAGCCAGACATTACAGAATACTGTTTCCTACTTACCATTTTTGGACAAAGGCACAATTTTAACTGGGGACATCATTACAACAGGGTCCTGATTGTTGTTCACAGTACCGCTATTTGGCTGCGGTGAATTTGGCGGACTCCCATCACTCATTTGTGGGGGTGATATGGGTGGTGTTTCCAACACAAACTGAAAACAAAACGTTTCATTAATTTTTGAGATATTTGTAACTTGTATTACTGCTCCACTACTGGGAACGTTGAGAGGGTTCCCTGTCACTACTGCATGGCACATCCCTGGATGAGACAAGGGGAGAGGAATATGGCAGCCAACAAGGGGTGGTCCTCCAGCTTGGGCGAAGGTGTAGGGTTAGCCACTATTCACTGCAGAATGTTGTGTGTCCGAAACCTACGTGGACACCTCAAAACTGGATGGGTTCTTTGAAAGCATTAAAGTGATTTTCATGAAATTTTATACTATACAGTTATACAAAGAACTGTCAAACCACGTAAATTTTCATTTTGGACAGACCATTTTAATGACTGATTTTCATAAAAAATTACATGCAATTTTCCAAGCACTGCTGATCTGCACATGCATGGTTCCAATTACTCTTTGAACCCACACACAAGCTAAGGTAATAAAATTATACTTTGTATCATTATCACCCATGGGCCAAAATTCACAAAGTTTGTGTTTTTTAATATCCCAGCAACAGCACCATTAACTAAGTGTGACAGGAATTGCACACTGAATGTACCACTGTTGTTCAGACATTGGCAAACCACAAACTATCTGTGTGCTCACAATAATATTTGTCATATGTGTAGGTTTCCTAATGTGTATATAGAGCAAAGCACACCAAAGTACAATACACAACACCCTGTAGCAAAGACTCCAAACCTGCCATACATATATGTAACACATCATCATATTTTCACAATTCACAGGTACATATTATATCTGGTGATGAAACATAACTTCAGAAATGTTCACTTTAATGGAATAACAATGTTTTTATCAAAAGATATGATTGTGTTTAAGGAAATAAAAAACAGACCAATTTTTTAGTAATGATAAACAAACTCTTAAATAAAATTATTTGTATTTCTTTCTGAATGCTCACCTTAACTTCAGATAATGACTCTCCACCTACCCATGTATCTGAGCTGGACGAACTTGATGGAGACGGTGAAGGGGGTAAGAGAGTCAGTGGTGACACTGGTTCAATCTTTATTTCCTCCTTAATTTGGCAGACTGAAATAAACATTTAATAAATGATTTAATATTTGAATTCAGAATGATACATTATTGTCAACCATAACAGTATTCAAGCCAATATAAACTCAACAACTATAAAATTTTTATACATTTCTTAAACCAGCCAATGTTTAAGCATAAAGATCACACAAATACGAAGGCGAATTTACAAATTATATACAGAAAAACATGGATGTATTAACCTTTTGATGCCTAATGTCAACTATAGTTGACGTACCACACCGCTAACCTCCAAAATTACACGTCATATATTTATTCAAAAAATATAGGTACTGAATATTTTAAACATGGTATATACTCTCCGTTTTTTTCTCTTCAAATTGCAGTTTGTTTCATAATTCTAACGTATTTGGTTCCTGTATTATTCACATTTTATATACAGGATGTGTTAAAATTAAAAAAATAATTCCAGCGCCAAAAGGTTCAACAACAATTCTGTGACAATACAAAGTGTACCTGATATCACCACCAAGCTATTTCAGGAACAAACACGTTCAAATTCCAAACCACAAGCAAGGAAATTAGGCAGATGTACAAGGCGTATCTAAATGGCATGACAAGAGCCCTGCTACAGCACAGCTAATGGAGCCCATACCACAGGGAAAACATTCGTGAGAGTAATTTTTATATTGTTTTATAAAACACCCCCATAATATGAATTTTGAAAATGAACTAAAGTCTTATACTGACATGATAAATTTTATCACATGTTATTCGTGTTTACAGACGCAAATTAAGCAAACAACACTGCTATGGACCTGCTATCAATATTGTGACCAGAATATGGGCTGGATGACGGAGGAATTGAGGGTGGTTTAAATGAGGAAGAAGAGGGTAACTAATTTTCACTACCTGATTCACAACATACATGAAAAACTATGTTATTTCATACTGATTCTGACAGATGAGAAGAGTTCATATCCGGCCGTAACCCTTTCATTATATACCATATTTACCTCCACATAAGACAATTTTTCATAATTATCATCTAAAACTGGTGGGGACACCTTATAATTCCACATGAAGTCAAACACATTCGGTATATGCATTTTCCTGAGAACTGAAGACTGTGAAGTAGAGCGTCATTTTACAAGTATGGTCATGTTATTATTCAAGTAAATAAGGCACAGATGTAGGTGAAGGTGACTCGTCAACTTCTGGGACTGTCTGCACAACCTCCATTTAAAATCATGCCACAGCTGTTACAAATGGGTGTGCTTTAGTTGACTATTTGGACACTGTTGCTGTTTCCCATTCAGCCTTAACACATTTTGCTGTTAACTGAAAGACACATAGTTCAATGAAAGGAAATGTGCATAGTCATTTTTTAAAAATATCGTTAATAGAAACAGTAACTCAAAAATTCTACATGGCCACTGTACCGCATATACTCATATGAGAAGCACAGTGAAAGAAATTATGGCGACTATGGCAGGAACAGAGCTGTTTTCTTTACCATGATGGCATATCCATGCACATAGCATTCTCCATCAAAAAATTTCATGAAAAAGGAAAAAAGAAACCAAAACCAGTGCCACTTCTGTTCTTCTGGGATATGAAGCTGCATGAATAGATAATCTGATTCCTTCACTTTGAAGCAGCAATGACTCCTCAGCTTACAGGATCTATCCATCCTGATACATGAGGATATTAAGCTGCCTCATAATGTTGAGATCCAACATTCAATAACAGCAGCATCATATCCCAGTAGCAATGAATCCTCAGTTATACTGCTGGGGAAACATCAAAATTTGCAAAGCTCCATTGGTTCCACAGCCATGCTACACACCTGATATCTCACCAGCAGACTTTTCCTACCCTGAAAACTGAATGTTGGTATAAACAGACATCTATCTGAATCAGTAGAAGAAATGCAAGAAAAAAATGCTAACCCAACTAACCCAAATATCTTCAGAATTGTATATGGAATGTTGGGACAACTGGGAACATCAATGGAATCACTGTATTAATGAAGAAGGGGAATGTTCTGTTTGGGATAATGTTCAATCAAATTTACCTGGTATGCACCATACTTTATTTAGTCAGTCTGAAACTTTTTGAACTGATCTTCTATAGGTGTGCATGCACAAGGAAAGTGTTATTAAACTCCCTACGTGGTTACTGTAAGTACCACCAGGTTTAAAAGTCAAGAACTGTACACTCTGCCACAGAGTATACGGTATGTTCCATAAGATTCACGCAACAAATGCCAGTTACTTCTCTACACAGGAGTAATCAGTTCACTGCTGTAATAGAGACGGTGTGTGTTTACAGTGCAGTACGAACTGTATCTTTGAACAATTCAGGGTGATTTTGGTCTTAAAAGAGTTCATATACATTCCAAGTATCAAATTTGTTCATGTCTGGCCTCTCTTCAAAAACAAAACTATCTTAACATACCAGGTGCATCTGACAAAGGGGAAATATCTGGGAATGTCTCAGGCCCCCACTGCATTGGATCAACACCTCCCAGCTCATCCAGACTAGGATAGGAGTCCAAAATGTCTTGATGCAGTGAACTGTCTTCCACCAGATCATCAGCACAGCCATTTAAAATGTGTTCAGATGAATCATCCAGTAACATTGGAATCTGAAACATGCATAAGTTACCATCATCACATTGCTGTTAAGTGAATTACATATTATTACAGAAACGGAAAGTCACTATATTGATAATGCTGCAATTACTACTACTACTACTGTGCTGTGCTACAAATTGGAAGGTCACTGGTTCGATCTCAACTGGTGTCGGTGGATTTTTCATTGACATAAAATCCAAGATCGCACTATGGCCCTGGGGTCGACTCAGCCTCTGACAGAAATGAGTACCAGGAGCATTTCCTGGGGGAAAAGGCGGCCGGTGCGTAAGGCTGACAACCTACCACCATCCTGTGCCATTGTTACGAAATCTGGGAACCTTAACTCCTTAACTGACATCACCGCCGCTACTGCCGCTACCATCACCATAAGACTATTTCTACTTAACCTTCTGACACCTAATGTCAAGTATAGTGGTCGTACTGCACCGCTAACCTCTAAAGTTTCATTTTATATATTTATTCAGCAAATACAGGTACTGAATATTTTAAATACGGTATATACTCTCCGTTTTTTTTCTTCAAAATGCAGTTTGTTTCATAATTCTAAAGTATTTGGTTCCTGTATTATTCACACTTTATATACAGGGTGTGCTAAAATTAAAAAAATAATTCCGGCGCCAAAAGGTTAATTATCAATACTACTGCCACTATAACTGTTACTGCTAATGTTTTTAAATATTTTGCATTAGTAGAATATTTAAGAACTTCATGTCATCAGGTAGAAGGCTGGTGGCTAATTGATTAGGTTAAAAACTGCTAATCAAACTTAATTTAGAATTTCCAGGTTTGTGTCAAAATCCACTGGCAGACACATGTTTGGATTACTCCACATAATGATGTTAACAGACAAGTTTTCAAAATGCACTTCAAAATAGCAAATTATTACAAGTAACGTGCCACTGTTAACAATGCTATACTGTCGTTCTTCCAACTGTTTTACAAATAATTTTCAATTCAATTTACATTACACTGGACTAGGCAAATGCTAACAGTTCTTGTTATTACGGAAACCTACACACGTCAAACACAACATGATGCAAAAAACAAAAAGTCAGTTTCATTTATTTAAGGTATAGATAAATGTAAACTAGAGCTCAGATAATATATCGGTACTAACAACCTAAAAATACTGAACTGTCACTATTTCATAACTTTTATCAGTGTGTTAAAAATAAATACTCTCATATCTGCAACAACCACATAAAATGAAAGTAAAAAATTTAAATTACATTCTTATACTAAATAAAAAGGCTAAGATTTTGATGGCATCTGATGTAAAAGGCAATTTAAAACATCTTTATAAAGTGGAATGAATGTTTGCTCTTAATAAGAAGTGTTCACTACATGACACATCTATGTGCGAAATCTTCCCCACCACCCCTGCAGAAGGACAAAATGTTAGTTACATCTATCTCCTTTAATGGTTTTTAATTACTGCATAATGCTGGTTACAGCTACAATCAATTAGAATGGTTAATATCTCTGTTTTTACAACTGTGCTGCTGTGTTATCAGGCATTCTGAAAAGAGCACACGGCCATGCTGTACTGTGAAGTACTCCACAACTTGAGGTAATGCACACAAACCTCAGGTCAGGTCCCACAATCTGACTAATGGTTTTACAACTGAGACAGGTACTTGGTACTCATTACCCTACTGTTGTCTATTCCCAATTTAAAGTCACAGATATTACCAAATAATCATATTTCAATATTGTTTATGACTGACACTTCCATGTACACTTCTAAAAACATGTGGTAATGGTACATTTTTATATCTTGCAGTGTTACTTCAGTCTTCTTAAAATCCATGTAATTTTTGCCTACAGATACCCTCACCACACTCTGAATGTCAGTAGCATTTCACACAACAGTCTGTGTTGACTGCTGACCAATCTCAGGCCAGTCCATGTGGGACCTGTGGCGTGGGTAATGTGGCAAAGGGGTAGGTATTTTTTCTGACTACTTCAGTTTTCCAGTGCCTGTATCATGCCACTAAAACTCCATACTCATATTTCATTCATCTGCTACCACAGCTACTGGTACATAATACAGCACTGTTACATAAAGAACCTGACTCTCTCATTCAAAGTATTTACATGACCCCTAAACGTGTGACCAAAACCACAAAGTTGTTCCTGTGCTTGAGTATCATGACACAAAGCACAGACTTTGGCGAAGCTGGTCAGGTTCATCATGCAGCCACTTTGCTATATTACTCCTAACCCACTGGATAGAAGACTGAGCATACACAACAGATGTTGGCAGAAACACGGCAATATTGAATATCCAAACACTACTGCCAGCATTTGAATCACTGTTGTACAGCCCACTGCCCATCTCCTTGATGAGTGAGCTACTGATACTCTAAAAGATGGCCTTATATCTGTACCAAACAGCACTCTAAGCACTTTCCATTAGGAAATGTCTATTAAGAAATATGTAAGATAATTGTATTCTATAAATTTTAACAATCAAGAATTAAAAATTAAAAGAATATACAACAATTATTTATGCATTACATCCAGTATGAGTTGAAGCATGTACATGTCAATTTTATATACTACAATACATGATGGCCAAGAAGCAAATACAACTATTTAACTAATTAATTCCAATGAACATTGTCATTCTGTGAATTATGAAATGCCACACCTTTTATGGAATAGAGTTCACAACTGTCTGCTATTAGACACTATACTAAGCCAGCTGAATCTACTCTACCCACACATTTCTGTAGTTCCTCATCACATAATTTTTCTAATCCTCCCATTACTTCCTGCTTTTCGGTTCCACAAACAGACATTTTATAAATACGAGCTGTATCTTTCCATTTTAAATGAACTGAAATGTTGGTACCAATAAATAATTTATGAATGTGGATAGAAACAAAGATATGACTCTTGGATCCACATAAGTATGGACAAATCACAGTATATTTAAAAATTCTGTATGAACTACATAGTTCAAGCAATAATGGATAACACATTGTTACAATTAATTCAGAAAAAATGGGAATTTGGTAAGGATAGGGTAAATGTATTTATACTTGTAGATTCTGAAACAGCACACAGCAGCATAGACAGAAAATATTTATGCAAGCTTAGGAAGAAAAGACCAAACACAAAAACATTAATATTTGCAGATGGCCATTTTTCAGATTGTGCTTTTATGGTGTGATAACATGTAGTCCCACAAATGGATACCAACGTTATGGAGAATAACGCTGCCTCCATCTTCAGGGTCAAAATAGGTAGGGTTAGCATTATAAATATGGTGAGAACATTAACAGGACTGTATACGTCACAAAACTGATTACAATGTAACCTCCTGAACTTCCTGCTTCAAACCATTTCACAGTTAAAAATACATCTAACATAAAAATGAGAAACCTGACACAGAATGAGAATTATGTCCATTGTAGTTTAACACACTTTTGCACCAGATAAATGGACAACAGGGCTAACAATAAATTCTCAAATGGTAAGGATAACATACTGTGTACTTACACCCTGTCTTTAAGTCTATACCACATGCTGGTATGGACTCATAAAACCTCTAGATAATGAGCCCTGGCCCCTTGCAGCCAAGACTGACAAGCTATGCACTAAGAATAGTCTACATTTCTCCTCATGTTAGTGCAGGAAGGAACATTCCTGATCTGTGCTTGTTTATGACGTGAAAGATGTACTAAGGGTTAATCCAATACCAAAAAAATTTAATGTCCAAAAATTTGCCCTCATTTCAAACGTTTTTTGTCTTTTGCTGTCCGTCTTTCTATAGAATTAGAGTTTTGCGCAAGACAAAATGATAAGAAAAATTTAAACAAAATCTTGACATGTTTACTAAATTTTTGTTGGAATGGAGGAGCATGTTATATCCATTTCAAGGGCTGTCATATTTAACTATCACACCAAAAGCTTTGTAATGAAGCCATCAAACTACACAAAATGTAATCAAATTACTCTCAACCAACTTATAGTATAAAAGTTTCCTTTCAGTGTAAAGAGTATTGAACAATACAATGAAAAAGACCATACCTCAAGATCATTTGAGAGTTGATGTAAGAAGTCATCTTCAGAAGGTAAGGAACAGTCTATATCTGAAAGCATACAAGAAATTGTAATGTACTGTAAAATAAAAACATGCTTCACAGAACTAACAAACTCAAGGAAGCGTAAAGCAAAAGATACAGTGAACATTCGTTTAAGTTTTGTAGATATGATGACCTTCACGAAGGATGTAAACAGGTTTACTGTATGGACACTGTCAGTGCTGAGTAACAAACACTGTGTGCCCGGTAAATAATGCGACTACATTTATTACAAAACGAATGTATTTAGAGGTTTATATTGCACACTTTCAATAGAACCGCCCCCCAACTCCACAAAACGCTGAGGATCATTTCTAAAGGTCCTCGTTGGCGCGCTGGAAGTCCTACAATGAAGCCCCTTTCCGTAGCTCGATCGTAACACGTTGGACGTCGCTGAAACGCTCTCCATTTAGGACCAGTTTCACCTTCGGGAAGAGGGGGAAAAAAAAGTCTGCCGTTGCCAAATATGGGTATAATGAGGCCGTTGCATCACACAGATAAATCTGGAAGCACATCCGATGTGCGATGAGCGGGCGCGTTTTAATGCAACAGCAGCCAGTTGCTGTTTCGGAACTGCTCGTTTCTGACATGACGCATGTGAGCGTACAAACGTTCCATTACTCCTAAATAATGACGGTTCACTGTGGTACCTTCAGGAACAAATTCGCAGTGGAGAATTCCGGCAGCATAAAAAAGCGATCAGCACTGTCTTGACACGCGATTTTTGCAACCTGAATTTCCTGTTCCGGGAAGAATTCGTTCCACGCCATTTCATGCTTTGTTATTTCGCCACAGGCTCGAATTTAAAATACCAACTTTCATCACTAGTCATAATTCTTTGCAACGCGTCACGAGCTTGGTAAACAAATTCGATTAACCTTTTGGCGCCGGAATAATTTTTTTAATTTTAGCACACCTGTATACAAAATGTGAATAATACAGGAACAAAATACGTTAGAATTATGAAACAAACTGCATTTTGAAGAGAAAAAAAAAACGGAGAATATATACCGTGTTTAAAATATTCAGTACCTGTATTTGTTGAATAAATATATAAAATGCTACTTTAGAGGTTAGCGGTGCGGTACGTCAACTATAGTTGACATTAGGCGTCAAAAGGTTAAAGTCGTGAATTGCTGACAATATTCCAGCTCAGAATCTCTCGTGTTCCGCTAACTAACAAACCAATAAATACAGTGTACAGAACAGAATGTTGAGAATCTTAGAGCGCAAAGAGTTTCATAGTTCGTACTCGACATTCAGTGCTATTAGGCTGGTTAAATCAAGGAGCATGATATAGGCAGGACATGTAGCACACATGGCGAGAATGCGAAGTTCATTCACAGATTCGGTCTGAAAAACTGAAAGAAGGAAACATTTGTAATACTAAGGAAGTATGCGAAAGGGAAGTATGTGCAATTTTGGATCAATCTTTCCTGTAATCTCTTTCCCTTTCTGCTGCCTTATACGATAATTTTCTATGTAACTATGTCTGAATGTACGTACAAGTTGCGTGGTACTCATACTCGATATTTCCCAGTTACTTCCAGCATCTGATAACAATGAGTCTTACACGAAGTGAGGAAACAAGGAATTGCACAATTTAGCTTACCCCTTCCACTCCTTAAGAAGATGGGTTTAATATCTTAATCCACAGCTTGTAAGAACCTGGTAGTGGAAGCTGATTATCCATGTCAAAGGTTAAAGTTTCGAATGCAGGAAGGAGCAGTCGAGTAAAGACAAGATGCTTATCTCCACACACACACACATACCAAATCTCTCTCTCTTTGCATAAACCCATGTGCCTCACTAGACACTGGACATTTTGGACATTCTGCTCATTCGTTGGGGCACGCTGCTGGTGGCGCAGTTGAGTGAGGCACTGCATTACAAGTCAGAAGGTCGCGGGTTCGATTCCTGATGTCATTGGAATTTTTCATTGACACAATTCTGCTGTCCGCACAATGGCCCTGAGGTCGACTCAGCCTCTAACAGACATGAGTACCAAGTATATTTCCTGGGGGTAAAGGCGGCCGGTGCGTAGACTGACAACCTTACCACCTTCATGTGCCGATTGTCAGGAAATCTGGAAGCCTCATCCTCCTGGAAACCTCAGGGCCTGTCCAGGCCTATAATGGAATTGCTTTCCCTTTACCTTTACATAGTCGGCTTTGGGACCGGTATTTGAGAAGGGGACATCTAGAATAAAAAGCTGTTCTCTTTTACATAAATGCTGGATACTGAGGTTAGAATGGTGGGCCCGGTAGCTCAGTCGGTATAGCAACTGACTACGGGCTGGACGCTCTGAGATCGAATTCCGGTGGGGGCGAGATTTTTCGCCCGTCCAGACCGACCCTGGGGCCCACTCAGCCTCCTGTACAATAGGTACCCGGTCTTTCCCGGGGGTAGAGTGCGGCCGAGGCGTGCTTCTGACCACTCACCCCCTTCTAGTGCCGCGGTCATGCAAGGGTAGAGCTATACCTCTACCCACCTTCTGGGCCACACCGGGCCTGTAACGGGATCACTTTAGCTTTACCTTTACCTTTGCTGAGGTTGGAATGACACTGCCGTAACAGGTTACAGCAAATGACAAAAGCTGCGATAAGATTGTAAGATGTGTGGCTATTCCACTGTCTTTGCATACGTCGTTGGGACTCACGCAAGCAATCGACGCTACACAATATATGAGTCTAGAAAAGCGTCGTTAAGCAACCCAAAAATTTTATCAAGATACATTTCAAAAAACAGTTAGCAAAATCTTTTTAATCCAATGAATCTACATCTATAGAGTCACTAAGACAAACCCCTATTTACGTCAAATCTTTATGTGCAGTTCTGTACTTACTTACTTACTTACTCCATGATGCAGAGTCCTTCTTGAGAAGCTAACTGGTTTGCAGCTAGTCAAGAAATTCCCCGCATTTCACGGAACCCAAAGATTCATTACCGCACTCACACGCGTCCGCCACCTGTCTCTATTCTGGGCCAGCCCAATTCAGTCCATATACCCACATCCCACCTCCTGGAGATCCATCCTAATATTATCCACCCATCTACGCCTAGGTCTCCCCAGTGGTCTCTTTCC
>Ga0123352_10015371_pt1 | contig 12188 bp, 7 predicted proteins | sample TergutLab28metaG_FD_89700 | JGI IMG/M metagenome (GOLD analysis project Ga0123352, IMG submission 89700) | Labiotermes labralis P1 segment gut microbial communities from Petit-Saut dam, French Guiana - Lab288 P1 | ecosystem: Host-associated > Arthropoda: Insects > Digestive system > Gut ... | reverse complement strand
CGCACCCCACAACGCAGCACAGTCGAACAGTAACCTTCACAGTGCTCGCACCCTACAACGCAGCGCCCCACAACCGCTACCAACCACATCCAGCAGAACCAGCGCAGCACACCACGTGCAGTACCACACGTCTTGTTCTCCTGAAGATGGGCATAATGATGCCCGAAACATGTTGAGAAAGTATTGATAATAAACATCTAACTGTTGCATCTGGTTGGTTTTCTCTCTCACTTCACAATTTGCTCACGATGCATGGTCACAGAAACCTAAAGCTTAAAAATTAAAATGGTTGTTTTTTGTTCATACTTACAGGTATTGAGGAGTAATTTTTATATTTTTTTGTATACCTGACAACCACATAACTGTCTAAAGGTTCAAGTGTGGCCTGTTAAACTTTTTTTAGACTTGTATGCATGCATTCACATTCCCAGATTTGCACACACCACGTGTTTTTAGCAGTGCAACACATACAAGTACGTTATGTTGCAAACATTTACATATCCCAAGTTTTCCATGGGATATGGAATTCGGAAGGACATACACAGAACTGAATTTTGAATGTACAGGTTAAAGAAAGGGGATAGCAACCGTAATGTTAGATTAAATGTCATTACAGAGAGGAGTGTGGGATGCCACTCAAAGTACCATGGGTAACGAACAGTAAAATGAGAAGTATTACAAATGGCTAAATTTTTGGAATTATTGCATGCATTGCAGGAGTGTATTTAGTCATTTGTCATGTGTAAAACCAAGCATGATAAAATTACCTGTTGAAATGAAACAAATGGAACCGACTTTCACATTTGGCCATGTACAGGATGGTTAAGAAGTCACTGTACATAAAGTAATGTACAGTTGTAATCAATCCTAATTAATTGAATCACTACTTGTATACTTGTCCAGTGGGTCCATGTATGCACCTTGATGCTGGACTCGCAAGCGAATCTGCTCCCATATACACTATCTTCAGCGTTGTTACCACACTGCCATTGTACATTGTAGTGTGTGCTGTGTAAACTTAAATTGATTTTGGGTGTGTATTGTGTGGGTGTATGGTGACTTCTTGCCCACCCTCTAGATCATTTTCTTATTAGAAAGTATGTACTTGGAAATGAGGTGCGTTTACAGCTTTTATCATATGATGTGGGATTGACAAGTTTCTGTAAACATTTTCAGAGAAAAGCCTTTTTGGAGGAGTCTTTAAAATCAATGACACTTGATATAATCAATGTGTTGCTGAAGGCTATTGATGTCTTGAAGACAGCGGGAAACCTTGAATTAGAAGATGACCCCACTGAAAGTGAAGAAGCTCTGCAAGAGATTGCCACTTATGTGGACAGCATGGATACTGCTAATGGTTGGTGTAATTGTGTTTACTGCAGTGGTTGACAGATTATCCAAAAATCTTTGTGCCACCTCCGAATTATGTGTGTCAGATGAGTGACATGAAGGAAGGTTCATACCGAGGACCCACAGTCCTGGAGTAAACTTATGAACATCAGTGTTATCTGGCACCTGCTCAGTGCATGTGAATTGATACACATTTTTGTATGTAAGGGGAAAAATTGCAGTAATTATGCTTAACCTTTTGGGGCCAGAATAATTTTTTTAAATTTTATCACACCCTGTATATAAAATGTGAATAATACAGGAACCAAACAAGTTAGAATTATGAAACAAACTGCATTTTGAAGAGAAAAAAATAGAGATTATATACCATGTTTAAAATATTCAGTACCTATATTTGTTGAATAAATATATAAAATGCAACTTTGGAGGTTAGTGGTACGTTAACTATAGTTGACGTTAGGCGTCTAAAGATTAAGATATTTTGTGGCTTTGTACAAAATGTACTTGACAAGGTACCCAAGGTTTGTGTACCTTTTGTTGACTGGTTTGTTATTGAAAACAGAAAAAAATAGTCTTTGTCTTGTTACTCAGAATTAGTATTTTTTATATGGAAGGTACCAGTCCTCAAGTGTTTGAGTGTTTCAGAAGGCTGTGTTTTTGTGTCTTTGTTAGGTGACAAGATTTTGTAATGCAAGACAGTATGTATGCCCATTGTTGTTCGCAGCGTTTGGAAATTATTCGGTGTGTCATACATTTACTGTACCGTGCCATGGTGCTAAATAATAGAGCATTGGTCATTGGAAGTATATATTCATAAGACTGTCATAATAAATAAACAATTCCCTCTTTTCAACTTGAGATCAATAATAAATGTGAATTGAATAATGAAGCCCCTTGCTGGACATTTAAAATGTTTGTTGTATATCTGGGAATGGGATTTAAACCTTTCAGATTACAGTACATTTGAATTCCTTCAAAAAATTGAAATGTATTTTCAACCTGTAGACCAGATTAGCCAGTTTTGTTGTCCTGATGAATTGTACTTTAACCAGAATGGAGATGTGGTAAGAATGTTATAATTTTATGGTGTAGGACTTGCCAATTTAGAAGCTGAATTTGATGTGAAATGCCTTCAAGTAATTTTTGCTTCACTATTAGGGCAAACAAAACATTGCCATTGTGGCCTTTATATTTTCTTTTTGGGTGGAATTTTTTCAGTCAGAATGAGCTTCTTAGGTGGAATTATGGAGAGTCTGCCTGCACTTGTTTTCTGTGGTACATTTGCTGTTTATGTCTGACTTTGGCTTTCTGAAGATCATGTCTGAGTGATAGGTGTTACACATTTCTCTGTCATGAATTGTATGCTATACAGTCATTTCATGCTTCACAATGTTACACATTGTGAAGTTTAATTCATATGAACTTTTAAGTGCAAAACCTGCACATCACTCATCATTTGAATGCAGAATTGCTGGTTTGAAATCCCATGAACAAAATTGAACAAATGTTAATGAGAAAGCAAACACGGTTCACAGCATTACCTGATCTGATAGTGGCAGACGACAGAACCAGTTTACATTACATTGATAATTTCAACAATCCAGACACTTCTTGTCTAAAAACAAAGTGACTGAAACATACAGAACTGTTCCTCCCTTGCATGATTCCAGTCGAATTTTATCTCCGTCTGATTGTTTATTTCACACCTTTTCATATAAACTAATATTAAGTCTTTGTTTAGATTTTCACAAGATCGGAGGGTTCTGCATATTTCGTCCATGCTTGAACTCAGCCCATGGGAGTTTGCGGTGGAGAGCAGCAGACATTATTGCTGAGTTGACACAAAATAATCCATATTGTCAGGAGAGAGTTTTGGAAGCTGGTCTGTTACCTGTTCTTCTCTCACTTGCTGATGTTGACCCTGTTCAGCAGGTTCAAATAAAGGCATTATATGCCCTTTCATGTGAGTTGTACTCTGAAACCATGGGTTTTTGAAATGCTGTGTGTACAAGGGGTCTTCCATAAGTAACGTCACACAATTTTGGCATAAAATTGACCACCACTCCCCCACCCCTTCTTGGCACATTTCATCACAAAAGTTTGTCCACCCCCCCTTCCAAAATAACATCACTAACTTATCCCCCCATCCCCCACCTAGCCACAAGATAACGAATTGCTTATACAGTAGTTGCCACTGTTTGAAGCCAAAACACTTATCAGTATGTACTAATTTACTAATGTAAAACATTCTAAAAACAATGTGCACAACTTAGGCCTGCTGGAAATGATTACAACAGGCCACCTTCAACCCACTCATCAGTAACTGGGGACTTGCCACCTGGAGTATGGGAAGTCTAGCCAACTCTGCACAGAATCATACTGGTTATATTAAGAATTCTGTGGTGTCACAATATTTTAAACCCCCCTCCCTGCTCATCACACAAATGTCTCATCCCCCACCTCCCCTCAGAGCTTGACGTCATTTATGGATGACCCATTACTGAATCAGAATCTGTTATACTCTCTACTGTGGTAAGCACTTACATTGATTCAGACACAATTCTGAGATGGTACGTTTTTGTGATTTTTGCTGGGATGTACAACAGCCTTTGCATGTAGAAACATATATTAAAAGTTTCATTTAATTTTTCTATTATTGACAACCTGTGAATGCAGATAAATACTTCCACACACTTTCATTTTTCATCATCACTTGTTGGTATGGGATGTTTCCTGATTCTGTGTCATGTTCGAGGATTTGTTATCGGAAGTACATTACAGTAGGTGGGAACAATCAAACTGGTGGCAGTGTGAGTGAGGTAGCTGAGAGCAGTCAGCTAACATACAAGATGTGGGAATTCCAATTCTACTGCAGTTGAAACTGGTTTGTAATTGAGATACAACCTGTGGTGCTTGATTTGAAAGGCTGATGGTGCCACAAACAAGTACAAATAGGTGTGTAGAATAAAACTGATTGGCTGCTATGCCACTTGCTCTACTGTAGCCCTTAATCTACATCATGCTGAAACAAGAATTTCTGAAACATGGCTTATTGTTTTGAAAAGTAAGACAAAACCAATCTAATTAAAGTCTAAACTGTTTACTTCATATGTTTATTTTGCATGCTGTCAGTGTAGATCCCAAATACTGAATGCCATTTAAACCTTTTTTTATAATTCTGGAGAGTAATGAGACTACACGTTACCTCTGTGTCGTTTGCTCAGTTCATTTACGTTGTGTAGAAGATGCATAAGAATTCCTGCTACCACACAAGATATTGGACAAATGTATTATTTAAGGTGATGCCTTTTGATCTTCTTTAAGGTCTAATTCGAGAAAATGACCATGCACTGGAAGAATTTGGTCATCTTCAAGGTTACTCAGTTTTATTGCGAGCCATGCAAAGTCATGTTGAGAAACTGAAGATAAAGGCTGCATTTCTTCTGACTTATATTTGTAACCGTCAGTCTGCTGTCAAAGGTAATATCAGTGTCTAAACTGTCGGGGGAAGGCTGGGAATGCCCTTGTGTGTGGAATTGCAAGGGTTTAAATCTGGTCCAGCTCAGATACTATTATGTTCTTGTTTCCATTTAAACTCTCTGAGGCTTCCAGCTGCATCATGAGATTGAAAGATGAATAAATGAATGTTTTTCCTCGTCAGTTCCCTGAGATGGTTCTCAAAATATTGATTGATTCACCTTTCAACAACCTGATGTTTCTGGTAGCCCAAGAGATTTTTGTTTTTTGCATTCTGTCGCCATGGAAGCTTCAGATTATATATGTGCTCTGTTTTATTTGGGTTACTGGTTGGAGAAGGTACCAGGGTTTTAAGTAATGTTTGTTACAGGCTGGTTTGAAAAGCTTAGGTCAGTACAGTTTTAGTGAAATAAGTAGACTGAAACAGATCCACTTGAATAAAGTCACATATTTTAAATGGTCTGTCCCACTCTGTAGTCTCTGACCTGGTCACATGAACTCTTAGTCTACTTGCATTATGCCAGACAGGAATAAGTATTCTCTTTTGAAGTACAAGAGTGAACTAGTTGATGGAGCAGAGTTTTTCCTTTTACACAATGTAGATATATTCAAACATGAATCAAATTCATGTTGAAAAAGATAATTAAATATGAGGCATAGGTAATTCTTTTATGTTGGAAAACTGTTTTGTGACTGTGCTATCAGTGATAACTGAATGTGGAGAACAACAGTCCTTACTTGAACCAGTACCTCCCTTGCAGACTTCTGATAGATATCTGTTCTGGTTTTTGCTTGAAAGGGCACATCAACAAACCAGAGCAGAGTCAAATCAATGAAACTGTTAAAAACAAACTCCACAAAAAAATATCTAAACTCATTATCTTTACAAGTTATAGAAAGACAGCTGCATTTGTACTAGAAACTTTGAAGGTTACGTGTGTTTCATGCATGGGCCTTGGGGTCATGCAACAATTGCATGGTAGTACTTAAGTTCTTCCTCTGTGCACTGTATCAACTGCAGCAGTTGTGTCTGAGATTTCATCTTATAACTCTGCTGGGGACAGTGGTATTGGTGGTGTGTAGGTGTGACTCTTCATAAAGCTTGAAGAGCACCTGTACACGTGTCAAGTTATTTGATTGTTGTAACTGCTTCATTGCATTACAGGTGTAAAATTTTGACCATCCTAATTATTTTGGGACATTCTATGTAATTTTATTTTAGTATTTCAACTGTCAGAAGAACTAAGACATGGGATTTTGTTACAGATGAATTGTTTAGGATGGGTTTTGTAGAACAGTTGGTAGGATTGGTGAATGAAGACTGCCAGCCAGCCTTGGAGCATATACTGTCAGCATTAAAAGCCCTAGTCACAGATCATGCACCATCTTTAAATGAATGTCGTCAGCCACATCTACAACTACATTCAATTCTTCGTAATTTATTACAGCAGAACCAAGGAAAGGAAGATCGACAGGTACTACTGGCTTAATGAAACATCCTCTTATATAATTACAGGACATATTCTAGCCCAATTGTAAAGTTTTGTAAATATTAATCTTCAGGTTTTTATCCAGGACCCATGAAGAATAAGGTTTTGAACTAAATGATGGTAGCGTTTCCCAAATTTAATGTGATTTTAATTCCGTTACAACATCCATCTTAATTTGTAACTGTTCTTCAGTTTTGAGCTTTTGCTACATTGTAGGGGATTAAATGGGTACCCTTGTATTATTGTTTTGTCTGGCATTCTGGCCTTATGGTGATGAGACATGCAGGTACATATACTTTGTTTTATATGTCCATATTACTAACTTAATGTCCTTACTAGCTTGTATTGGGGTTTCTGCAATATGCTATGTGGTATTTATGCCATCACCTGATAAATGAATATTATCAGCGTAGACTGTAAACCCATATCTTCCATCCCTCTTATTTTCTTTGAAGTGTTATGTTAACCAACAGCATTTTTTTTTTAACTTTAAAATTTTGACATTTTTGTAAGTATGCATGGTTTAATTCTCCATGCTACTGGCATTTTGATGCTGTGTGATCTGGTGGGTGTTTGTCGTGACTGAGGAGTCTGCTGCTTCCATCTTCAGGCGTGAAGTACCTTGAAGAATAAAGCAGTGTGTTCCTCTGAAAAGCTGGTGGTCATCTTCAGAGCAATCTGTCACAAATCCGTCAAACACAACCACATTTATTTCACTTAAGCATGACTACATGTGTTGGTCTACACAGACCAACATCAGGCCACTATTACAAAAACTTTCAAAATGAGGTAAAAATACAGTGCAAATATAATTCACACTGTGGGATCGCACATTTGTTGCAGTAGTAATGTAAAATTTTATAAAACTGTGTAAAGTTATAAAGATTTATAGTGTCCTTTCCAGTGGCTGTGAAGTGCTAGTCTTCAAGTTGTATATAGATAATATTAAAAATGTCAAAACTGTCGAAGTAAAATTAAAGATTATTAAAAGTTAAATAAAATTGACTTGTGTGTATGTGTATATATATTTATATATTCATTCATTAGTATTCAGCCCTATAGGCCAGTCCGGCAGGAACCAGAGCCCGGTTATGGAACCGATATGGCTCTTGGCACTGCATCCTAGGCAAATTCTTGGGGATAGTTTGCCATTGCTTTTCCCCACCTTAAGAGGTTCCCACTTTCACCACCACGTGCCTCTGCGTCCTCAGCAACGCGAGAGATCCTAGTAGCGAAAGGTGAAACTGTGGGCGAGAAAGATGTCCGGTAGTAATTTTGCCTAAATTCCAACTTCACGTAAATTTGGGGATCTTTTACATGCTGCAGATCTACGACATGGGACCGACAGCTTTACTTCCCCTCCGAAGGAAGGCGTGCTGAGGATTTTTTCGCCCTAAAAATCCGATGGCTTTGGCTGGGTTTGAACCCGCAAACTTGGGTACCAAAGGCCAGCACACTACCTCTAGACTACCAAAGCCCAATATATATATATATAAGAATTAAAATCACATGCAGTGATGTAGAAGCTGGTGTTATGTTATGAAATATCATGCCAGAATGGTGGTAGGCAGTATAAAATCTAGATGTATAATGGTATATGTAAGTGTTATTAATTTGTCATATTAAATAATATTGATAAGGTGTGGACATGACTGTAAGAGTTGATTTTTTAGGCCTATGTGATCAAAAAAGTTCCTGTCAACGTGGGTTCTTTTCTCAGTGGTTATGGTGCAGTAGGTTGTTTTTAACACACTCCTGTGACCCTTGGCATCACATCTAATGGAGTCTGTTATATGCTTCTGCCACAGAAATGGATGGAGTTATATAAACACATTTTGGGCTTATCTCTAACACTTCCACACACACCATTGACAACTGAGTGATGGGGTAAGATTTTAAAAAATCTGCCCTAAGCACAGGTCACTATAGATCAAAGGCAGTTAATTTCATGAAGTCATGTTTAGACATTAACTTTATCAAGTAATATGTTTATTTAGGATTACTTTCCATATCTTTGCACTAATCCATACCTGTATTCTAAGTTCCAAGTGGTCATAACTCTGTAACCCTTCAAAAACATATGCATATTTATATGGATATCCTTGAACACAAATACCTAGGAAGTCATATCCTACAGTAATGTTCATAGCTTATGAATCACTCTGTACTTATACTGAGGGCATGTTCGATTGTTTGTGTTATAATTGCTTTATTGTAAATTTTGTTTTATGTACACTTTTATTTCAGGAGGAACATGAGTATACCAAGAATCTTTTAAGCATAATTTTCAGTGGAGAAATTGAAGAAGAAAGATAGAATGAATCTTACTTTGTGCCTTCAGGGTCTTGGGGTCAGAAAACATGAGAGACAGTACTTGATGCAGAGGAATGAAATGGCAAATAGACCCAACTGCAATGAACTCAGCAGTATTCTGACTGCAGCAGTAACAAGTGAAGTGCTTTTGTTACATGAGATTTTATGTTTTTTCTGTACATTGATAAGCAGAGCAATTGAGTGACAGTCAACAGTAATATTACATGTTTTGAATTGTTGTGTATATATGTACATTTTGTAGTTTGAAGACCACTTTAATTTTTGTTCTGTGCTATATAATCTGTATCTAACAATATTCTTGTTTTTAGGAAATTAAAAGTCTTAAGTTGCTTTCAACAGATGCCATTGGTAACCGAGACAATGGCTAACTTGAATTAAATAATTTTATTAGAAAATAAATTGTGGACATTTTTATTTTGAATATATAAATATGTATGTTTAGGGAAACAAATAGCCATATCCAGTGTGTTTCAAAATACCTGTGAAAAACTCTGTAAGACAATGATGCACATTAGTAAAGTCTGCTGAAGTAGATGCAATTAGTGAAAATAATCTCATATATAAGTGGCAGTTTGATGTAATTATGGTTGCTTGTTTATCCAGAGGATATAGTTACTCAGTGTCTGACATTGGCATTAATTGTCGCTATCTTGACATAAAATTCAATAACATGTTTACAGACTTCACACCTGTAATTATACCTAAGTCTATGTGTGCGAGCATGCAGCTGTACAAATCAGGTTCAGAAAATTCCTCTGCCATATCTTAACCACTTACTGAAATTTCTGTTTACCCCCATCCCCTTTTAAGTAGTCCCTTTGGCATTGATACAGTGATTCCAGTGGGATTTCCATGATTGGAAGCACTTCTGGAAGTCATATAGCGTCAGCGTCTTCATCACATTCTGCGATACGGTCTGGATCTCTTTAATGCTGTCAAAACGTCACCCCTTGAGCTTCAATTTCATCTTTGGGAATGGGAAAAAAATCACAGAGTGAAGTCTGCTGAGTAGGGAGGGTGGGGATGACTGTTGTATTTGTAGAAACCAAAAACTGCTGCACAATGAGCGACACGTGAGCCCGAGCGTTGTCATGATGCAGGACCCAGGAGTTGTTGGGCCACTTGTCTGGATGTTTGTGCCAGATGTTTTTCCTCAGTTGCCTCAGAACATTGCAATGTAATTTTCCATTCACCGTCTGTCCTGTTGGAACAAACTGCTTATGCACAGTTGCACAGTGCCTTCAATCTAAAAAAAAAAAAATCAGCATTGATTTGACATTGCTCCGAACTTTTTGTGCTTTCTTCGTTCGCGGTGAAGTTGGAGTCTTCCACTGAGCTTAGTCTCAGCGTAGTATATAAACACCCAAGATTTGTCACCAGTTGGAGATAAAGTTAGGGTCCTTTTCGGCCTGTTCCTTGAGCTCAGTGCAGACAGAAATGCGGTATTCCTTTCGATCACTGCTCAGCACCCTTGGCACAAATTTTGCTGCAATGCGCCTGATGTTGAGCTCATCCGACAAAATTCGCTGGCACGCTCCGTATGACAGTCCAACAATGTTGTAAACATCATGAATCATTCATCATTGGTCTTCCAGGATAGCCTCTCGCACTTTTGCCACATTTTCGGTCGTGGTTACGACCGAAGGTTGTCGAAAATGCTTTTTTTCTCTCCCTCCACACAAGCTAAATTAACCCTTAGTGTACTGGCTAGGTACAAGACGTGCCTAGGCATGGTCTTGTCTTGAACATTCCTCAGTGGTGTAGAGTAACAGTCTTACTAGTTTTTCTGTGTGTGTTCTTTGATTTCTCCGTGACACAAAATTATCATTGTGCAGTGAGTATATTTTTTATAATATGCCATGTTTTTTGAACTCTTGACTTGACCATTTTTTACCATGTTAGTAAGAAATCTCTCATATACATGTTAATACCAAAACTTATTACATAAATCATCTAACACATAGGAAACGCAACAGCTTCAAAAATAGCTCCTGTACAGTACTGCTGACTGACTAATGAGATCAGATTTTGCAGTCACTTGTTGGTAGCCATCACTGCTGGAGTTGCGACTCATGATTACCTGTGGCATTCTGAGGATAAAAAAAGAAGCGGTACCAAATCTGTAGACAACAAATGCTGCCTATGTCAAACTGATTTTTCGTGCAACAGTGGCAAGGGATCAGCTATTTCAAATTCTGTATGTCATTTGGGGTCAATGACAACTACAAGGAATCAGCAAGATCAACATATAAATTAGCTCCAATCAGAAATGTATTTGAAAGCATGATCAACAGATTTCAAATGGCATACACACCTAATGTACACATAACTATCCTTGAAGAGTTGGTGGTTTTGAGAGAGAAATGTCCATTCTACTTGTTTATAAAGTAGCTGGCAAAAAACTGATGCAAATAATTTTTATACCTACAACATGCAAGTGTACACTAGCAAGACTGATGGAGCAAGGAAGAAGCAATAAACTTTGTACTCTACATATTTATCACGGAAACCAGTCACATGGCTACAAGTGTGTGAAAATTGGTATATGAGATGTTATTGTTATGACTTAACTCGTTGTCATACTGTACACTGGAAGTGTCACATCATGCAACACAGGTACCTTAATCTTTGACAGATGAACAGAACAAATTTGCCCCATTCAATGTACATTTTTTTCCTAAAGGAAAATGTACCATAATGGTTATTTAACAGGGTGTGCATGTCCCATTGCATATGACTCTTCATGGCTAATGGGGAGAAAGCTGTCCTGTGCAAGTGCGGGCATGGACATTTAAAAACGAAAATAACTGATCGTGGCAGCTACATTGTGATTTTAAAGCCAAACAGCTTAGGTTTAATTGATTAGTGCTCTGTCTGGAGCATAAATCTGGCATTTAAAAGAATGTGCAATAAAGGTTAAGTATCACTGTTCTTCTGTCAGACTGAATGAGAGCAGCCAGTTTTTTTGTTGGTGTGTGGTAAAGATTTGATTATCCTTAACCTTACGTGGGAAGTGTGACCATATAAAACAGGCACAGACCACTCTAACCACTTTGACTCTCATTTTCAGATGTGGTTCCTAGTTTCCATGTCCTACACAGTGTTTTGTGCTATTAATTCCCTTACACCTAATTCAGTTCAAAAGTTGTGTGCCTTAGCGATATGTTGCAGCCACACGGGCAAGTGGATGTAATTTGCAACTGTCACATGCACCTCTCTTAGTATGTGCTGCTTTCTTGCATAATAAATTTAGACCCAGAACACTCAATCATACCTTATGTATATGTCAAACTGTGTCCTAAGCAAGTGTGGGTTAAACAAACAAACTCCGTGGCCTTAGTCCGCACGCGAACTATACCGACAGAGCGGCCGCCGCCAGTCGGCGAAGTTGGTTCCAACTTTTGCGGATAGAGGGGTGTCACGTGGTCAGCGCAACGGGTCCCCACAGCCGTTAATCTCTGCTACTTTTTTCATTCAAGTAGCTCCTCAATTGACCTCATGAGGCTGAGTGGACCCCATTCCAGACCCACTACTACT
>Ga0123352_10015370_pt1 | contig 12188 bp, 7 predicted proteins | sample TergutLab28metaG_FD_89700 | JGI IMG/M metagenome (GOLD analysis project Ga0123352, IMG submission 89700) | Labiotermes labralis P1 segment gut microbial communities from Petit-Saut dam, French Guiana - Lab288 P1 | ecosystem: Host-associated > Arthropoda: Insects > Digestive system > Gut ... | reverse complement strand
TTTCATTCAAGTAGCTCCTCAGTTGACCTCACGAGGCTGAGTGGACCCCGTTCCAGACCCACTACTACTCAGAAAATCTGGTAGCGCCGGGGATCGAACCCGGGACCTCTGTATCTGTAGCCATATATATATATATAATGTAAACACACAAGCACGCTGTTTTATGTTCAGCCTGAAGATAGCTTCTAAGAGCCGAAACCTGTCGCTGTAAATTCTGAAAAAGAAAATCAAGTTGTGTTAGATTATGTTTTATCACTTTATTTAATTATTATATCAAAACACAACGGGGATGCCTTGCCTAAAAAGTTACAAATTTGAACCAACGTGTTGGTGTTTAAACTTTAGCACATGATTCGTGATAAGTGTATTATTTGAACAGAGAAAGGAACTTAGGAAATAAAAAAGCATTTTGTACAATATAAACAGAGATTATGCAACATGTTTTAATAAAATGCAGAAAATCTCCTTGTTGCCTAAATATATAAAATGAATTTGTAGGGGTGGTATTTACGTACAGTAGGGACTGCAGACGTACTTTCTTACTTACTCCATGGAGCAGAGTCCTGGAGAAGTTAACAGTTTGTCAGCTAGTCAAGAAATAAGACCAGGTTTCTCGACAATAACTAGGTGGAAACCTCAAATCAGTGTTTTCGTAATGCTGAGAATATATTTCTGGTTCTTGATTTTATATTACATATTTCTGGTTGTTGACAGAGTACAACCAACAAGATGCAGCGTTTCTCAATTTATTTATTTATTTCTGTAAGACGCTCTACATGTTTCAGACGGTGTTTCCATCCATCATCAGGAGCTTAAAACTGCACATACAGCGTCAGGTATTTGTCAGACCAATCATGCTACCTGCTGCTAGCGGCAGGTAGACTCCAGCTGAAATATGATGGCACACGGTGACGCCTGGGAGGGTAAGTGAGGGGAAAACTGGCGAATGCAGTGGATAGCCAGTACCCTTAACACTACCTCGGAACATGGCGCTGATGCACACGCGTCGGTTGCCAGTAGTCAACTGAACTGACGCCCCTGCTGATTTAAATGAACTCGTCCGTTTCGCCGAAAGACGAAATATTGTTTCTGCGCGTGTGCCATCACATTTAAACTGGCCTCTAGCAGTATTGGTCTGACAAATACCTGGCGCTGTTATGTGCAGTTTTGAGCTCCTGATGATGGACGGAAAAACCGTCTGGAACATGTAGAGCGTCTTCCGGAAATAAATAAATTGAGAAACGTCGCGTCTTGTTGGTTGTACGCTGCGAATATGTTAGCGATGCACGGACATACGAATGTTAAAAATATTTCTGGTTGCTTTATTATTATTATTATTATTATTTATTTATTTTTTTGAAAGATTGAAATGGTAACAGTTTTCATAATATTTGGACGTCGGTCTCTGTGAATACGTAGCAGTGTTACTTCAGAGGTAAAGATAAAGGGGAATATTGTTCAGCATTAAATGCCGGTATTAAGAATTATAAGAATGTGGCTGTTTTCACTGAAGGATCGGCTGTTGCTGTCCAAGTGCCTACCGACCCAGTAGACAGTGCCGTCATGTACTGCTGTTGTACATTTCTATGAAATTCATTCTTGTTTATTGCATTGAAACATCCCCATCGTTCCAAGTTAGAATTTCACGAAAGGGCATTTTTCACAAACGTGTACGATCAGTTTTCTTTCAAGAGGTCGCTGAAGTAAAGACAAAGTGAATTTGGTTTTGTGTTGTGAGGTTTTATACGGCTGCACTACTGTGCTACAGTGAACTATTTTTGAACGATTTTGGTCTTTAATAAATATCCTTCTGACTGACGTGTTCATAGTTGACAGAAGCGTGATTCAGGACTTATCAGGAATGCCATTTTTTATAAAAAAAAAAGTGTAAGATATGATAAAAGGTGCCCCCCCCCCAACCTAAAGATTATACATAAGGCCAGTAGGAGAGCCGAATTTCATTCTAGATGACCAGCGTCTGTCACGTAAGAATTTCGGAGTTCTGTCTTTCGCAGATAATATTTACTATATTGTTTATTGTTACCTTTGACATTGCTGGATGATTGACTTTTAATTCCCTTGGAGATGAGGAGGAGGGGCTGAAGACGGCAGTCTGTACCCTTCCGCATTACCTGACTTTCAGATCAGGATTTGCCATTGAACCAACCAACCAACCAACCAACCAACCAACCAACCAACCAACCAACCAGAGTTTGTTAAACGTTCGTTGATCAGTTTAGACGTACCCGCGTACTGAACGCATCGCTGGGCTTGTAACAGGGAAATTTTATTAACTTGGACTTCAGCCCACCTTAACAGCTTCTCCGGCTTCCCCGAGGGCCTTGGACGTGTCCCACTAAGGACTTGTGCCTCATGGTCTCGCACATCCTCAATATACTGACGTTTTCTTCTTCTGTATACTAGTTGGAACCGTTATTGGGGCCGCATCGACTGCGAACGCAACTGTTGTTTGATGTGGACTTACAACATGCACTAGTAGTTCTAATAATAATGTCGAATGTCGTCTTACATGTCGTAAATTGTTTTTAGATATTTTGTGGGCCGTATTTCAGATGAGGGCTTTTCAGCAGGGTGACATTTGGTGGTCTGTTGGCAGTGTTTGCCAAACATTTTGCTCGCGAACCTTTCTGGCTTCGAAAAACTTAACCACGGACTCGCATCCATACCAAGGTATACTAGATATCTAAAATTAAAAATTTATATATCAACTGATTTTGGGTAGCCACCAACGCATACCAGTAGCATACGTAACAATGCGCCGCGTGATTTGACCTTGATTAAAATGATTGTTGCTCGCTTCGTGGGGTTAGGGGGTTTCTTAATTAGATATTATAACGGTTATACGAAATAAACATATCGCCAGTTATATTATTTTTAACAAAATATTATTCCTATAATTAGGACATAAGTAAACTTCAAAGTAGCTAATACAGCGATGTATCCACGGATTCCCTGGGAACTGGTCACGGATCCATTGGGATCTGCAGAGCACAGTTTGGTCTATAGTCATTTCGCCGCGCGAGTGTATACCCCAACTGTTGCTTTGACCCGGTTTCTGGAAGGTGTTGAATTATTCCAATCGCGATCCAGTAGTGCGTCGACTGTTCACAGATTGTGAATTTGTAATCTTAATAGCATTCATAGCACACCACACATAGGGCCGGCCTGAGGTCGATTGGACCTTGTCACAATCGGGCCCCGCCCTCCTGGGGGATTCGCGCCTTAGTCATTTTTAAAATAATACACTGTGATACCACACAAAGCTGTCGGACCGCTATTATATTTAATTTTAGAGAAGATGGTGGAAGATTTTGCTGAACAAAAAGCGAGAAAAATGTAATTAGGTGTGGTTTGGTTTAATTTTTTTATGAAATAAATCATATGTTTGACTAACTGCTTGATGAATAGTAAATAAAAAAAGGATAAAAAATTGAGTGTTTTAATTTTCCATGGAACTTCTGTGTATATACCAAAACGTTAGTCCTCTCTCTCTCTCTCTCTCTCTCTCTCTCTCTCTGCACAATGAATTTTAGGGGCCCACCCTAAGGATCGCAGTCGGCCTGCCACGTATCACCTTTTACGTCACGTAATGGTATTTTGTGGATTACCTTGCGATTTTCGGCAGGTAACACGTGTTATGCTTTTATTTTTCATAAATAGTTCATGCAAGTGAAGGTGCAGCCCTATACGGTCCTCGAGGTAAAATCAACCATACTGTAATGGAATTACCAGCATTTTGTTCAACGAACATCCGAGATATACACTGTGCTACGTACTAATATATACTTAACCCGGTTGTTATTGATTTTAGAGCTGTCTTTGCTCTGTTTATAAAACATTTTTTACAAGCAAGTGGTTGACTTGGTGGGAAGATATCTGCTTTTGGTTAAACGTATCGTTTATGGATTTATGCGGACATTCTTAACTGTCTCATTTTCCCATTATATTATGAACTTGATTTTCCACCCCACGTGAAGAATTTAAAGTAGTGAAGCAAGGGGCTGAGACTCACAACTATTTCTTTGAGACATTAACTCCCAGTTTCTACACACACACACACACACACACAAGAAATGTACCGTTAAAGCGAACCGTTGTTACCCTTTCCAGACTGGATTGATATGGGAACTAATCTCGGTTGTTTAGCGGTATAGCTTGTGCTCTTTGCGTGCTCTGTAATTATGTCATTGTTGCTTTGTTCTTCACTATGGCTAGCCCGGAACTCGGGTCTCAGCCGTTGGGCTGTTTGCCAGGTCTTAAGGCAGGAAGGTGTCACGTAACGTGACGGCTGTTTATACGTCTTAGAACTTGTTCACATGAATCGGCCTTCGTCGCAGAAATGTCAGTGTTACCCCACGTTAAAACTGTGAGACGATTCGCAACTTTGTATTACGGTCTGCCTTAGAGCCCAGTGGCGTAAATAAGGGCCCCGCTGACCCCTCGGCGCGTTTGGTCCCAAGGGCACCGCTACTCCAAAGTTACAGAATGCTAAGATTGACGGTGGGCTCTTTCGCACTGCATTCAGCCCTTATGAGAGATCTGGAAATAACTCGTAATAATGGGTGGCCCCAGTTACCGATTCGCTTGAGGGGGGCAAACGATTATCTATGTCACTGTCAGAGCTCTTTCTTATGGTTTGAGTGCTACAGCAACTGGATCGGATTTCGTGTATTTATGCGTTTTCAGACGAGTTTCGCAGCACTAAAATTCTCTACTACAGTTCCTTTATATCACTGATACACCGAACGTCTGTGTGTGTTTATTACATTTGCCATTATCCTTGAACGTGAATAATGTGGTCTTGCTTTCCTTCTCTCATGCCATTTGCTTTGTCTTCGTTCTTTCCTCCTTCCCTTCATGTTTCGTCCATCCTTTTCTGGCTGTCAATGAACATGCCGTTAGTACTGCTGTCACGTCTTTACCTCGTGTCATGGCTGTTCTTGTGTGTAAAAGTTCAATAACATGGAAGACTCGTGGTTTGAATTGTTACAAAGAAGTTTCTTTACTAGGCGTGCAGCAAGAAATGTCTCTTTATCACAGGTTTTGTTCTTCCCCTTAACAGAATTAATCTTCTTTTGTAGACCTATACTTCCTTACTGATCCAGCCGAAGGGTGGCTCAGGGTCGCCTTAATTTTTGTCATAAAACGCATTAAGTATTAGGAAGGAATTTAAAATATTAGTCCGAAAACTTGAAGGATAAGGCCGTAGGTATTTAGGGATAATATTAAAACTTCTAAAAATAGGGGTTGACGTCGCCAACGGATTAATGTGGCTCAGGTTGGGTACCAGTGTAAGGGTCTTCGTGAACGCGGTGATAACTCGCCTTTTCACACTAAGCGCTGGATAGAGTGACTGGCTGGCTTGTGAAGCACGATTGTGCTCGTAGGAGTTGTAACATGTACCATGAGTCAGCATGATGCAGATGCCAGCATGAGGTGATTGGGATGACGCATGCATGCACTGCCCTGCATGGAATAAGTGTGTCAAGTTTTTATGGTGTCTGTTCATGGTTCAGCGTGCGCTGTGTTAAGTAGCCGTGGACCGTTATTCGCCTGTTCACGAAAAACTAGGGTGAAGACCGAACTAGAGCTTAGTAGTGCTGGCTTGACTTTACCGTTGATGATCTCCATTACTTCCGGATAAAGCGAACCGCCTTTGATAGAGACTTGGAAGAAGGTTGTAGGAAATGTGGAATCAAGCTTTTGAACAGTGCGACCATCACTGTTGTGAATTGCATGTGTTGACTAAAGCACCCTATGCACTCAGTTAAACTGCGCGATTTTACTGTGTGACGTCATACCTGACGGAAAAAACGGAGTAAACTGCGTAGTTTGGACAGACAATAGCGCAGGACTCAGAATTGCCCCTTCCAGTCGTCTTTCACACAGAGAAATGCGCAGTTCACTCAGGGAATTCCACAGTTTCCTCAGTTTACCTGCCGACACCACGATAAGCATCATCTCAAGGCACATACGTTTCTAGCAATTCATTGAGTAGATGAGCATCGAATGATATATCCCTTTTCAAATTCCACTTCTTACTCCACATTTTACGCTTTATTTTCTTTTTTTCGAATAACATTATGGCCGATGTTGTCAGCAAACAGCAAAAGACAGCCTTGTTTTTATCCACCACAGTCACACGCACAAGAAGACACACAGAACTGACAAAAAAAAACTGACAAACCTGATGGGAAACCGGTGTTGTGCCAGAGAAAATTCAATTCAGTTTTAGTGCAGTTTTTTTACACAGTTAAACTGCACTGTTTAACTTGGAGTGTATGGGCCCTTCAAGTACGGAGCCAGGACAGCGTAGCTGGTAAGGTGACTGGCCTACCGGCTGCACGACGGAGGAATCGTGGTTCGATTCTCGACTGAGATTTTATCTCCTCCCATCATTCCTGCTTATTGGGTACTGGGGTATTGACTTCCATCTAGCGCCTACGTTAAAATTGAGTGGTGCTAACTCGGTTCACCGATATTCCTTCGTGGCGTGCGCATGGTCAATTTATGTTGCAGTAATGTACTGTCTCATGCTGATTTCCTTTGCTGATGTCAGTCTGATCAAGTGCACGGCGCTGTGTAACGTTTCATAATATGCTGGTTTTTGCGTCAAGGAACACCGAAGGTATTCCGACAATTATTGCAATTTTCCTCAGTATCGTCAGTTTTATGTAGAACATATCTTTAAGGATGTGCCTACTTCATTTTTCTGCGCCATTTTAAACTCGTCATTCATGATTACTTCGGGCGTTTCACGCTGTAAACACAGCGCAGTAGGAGCCATAAGTAACCAGTACGAGCAAGATTTAAGTTCCACCGACAACTTTTAGTGTGCTTTCCAATACCGTATTTCGTCATAATGCGTCCCGTAGATTCGAAGATGAAACACGCCAGTTCTATTGATCAGAGACTGATAGTAGCTGGCCATATGGAACTCGAGGCACTGTTACCGTGTTTAGCTCGTCCCGAGCTAACATACCGGCAGTAGAAAACATTGATGAAGCTCTTGTTTCTTGCGTTTTGAGCAAAGAACACGTGGAGACAATTGTGTAATTGGCTACCAGGTCACAGGAGTATGAAAGCGATATTGATTGCATTCAGCGTAGTAACACTTTTTTTTTTCCCGGAGAAATCTGCTGAGTGTATCGCGGAATTCTTTAACCACGGGTTTGGGAACAAAGAATCGTTGCAGAAAATATCCGCCTCGTTTGCGAGGGATTTACACGTCCGTCGGTGATGGAAATGTGTCTGTGGTCTGTCGACTCAGAGATAATGACTTGCTATGCTGCTAGTAGAAATGAAGAGAGAAAGTGGCTGGATTAAGTTTTTTCGTCTGTCCCGCCATTTCCTTCTTTAATCAAATAAGGGCTTGTCAGGTTTGTCAGACCGTTTACACACTGTGAAGAGACATTGGATTGCATTGGATGTTGCAGTTCGTCGAATCCTGTAACAGCACGCGGATGTATACACAGTTATCTCCTTATAAGACCAAGTTTACTGTGATTCACGGCTGAAGTGGAAATGACCCATAACCGCATACTGGTACTATATTTTTCCTCACAGATCCGTACGAAGACCCTGATTGTTCCGTTTTCATATATCACTGGTGAATATGGCGGTGTTAAATTGACGAGAAGATGATTTTCATATCAGAGTTCTGACTGAATTATCTCAGTATTTAGGCCTGTTAGAATCACGTGTTACGTCACATTCCGTCGTCATTAAGATATCAAAATATCTCCATCTTTTGGAATTGTAGATTATGGACATATGTGATGGTTTGGACTTGAAAAGTGTGTGTGCAATTAGGGTGTAAAATATCTTCACGCATGTAGATCTGAGCAGTCTTAAATTTTCGAAAATTAAGTCGAAACTTGTCAGCCGGCCTGACAGTAGGGTAGTCCAGGGTCTGTACAGTTTTCATATGCAGGAGAGCGAAACGTCGAGCTACCCGCTAGATAGGTGGAGAGGTTTTATGTAGCGGAACTCAAAACTTGCTGTGTGTGGCGACAGTGGCAGATTCGCCAGTATACTCTGCTGTCGTCTTGAATTTGAAATTTGGCTCGGGACATTTGAATTGCAAATACGGGTTTTTGCACGAGTCATGAGGTTGTTGGTGAACAATACTTGAGATCAGAGTTGTACGCAGGGTGTTATTTAGGCGCGGGCTTCCGGAGTCTCACATTCCAAATCATAGGTATCCAGTGTGGTCGTTCGTGTTCCTGGAAGAGGTAGCGCGGGCGACAAGAAACGATGCGGTGGGTCGTAGTTCTCACCGAAAAACATAGACCGATATTCACTTTTAACACGGTCACCCAGAAAATCTACCGGCAGGCTGGTTTGACCTTCCGAAGTCCGCCAAGGCGTACTATGCAACTGAAACTTGTGCCGAGTCGGATTCACCGGGCGTAGACAAAAGGGCGCGACGTCGTGAATTGTTCGGCAGTTCATTCCGAATGGTGACATCTTGGACCGAGTTCACGTTAACAATTGAAGCGTGGTTCCTCGTGAGTGGATATGCAGTCGCTCCTTGACGTATGTCAGGACTTGCTACCATGATACAGACGGTGATGATGTGCACTTAGTGGACAGGATTACTTACGTACGTACTTACTCCGTGGAGCAGAGCACTTCTTGAGAAGCTAACCGTTTCTCTGCTAGTCAAATTCTCCGCGTTTTATGGAACCCGAAGTTTCTTTCCCACATTCACAAATGCCCGCCACCTGTCGTCCTGAGCCAGATCAATCCAGCCCATTCTGCCACACCCCACTTCCTGAAGATTCATCGTAATATTACCCTACCATCTACGCCTGGATCTTACAAGTGGTCTCTTTCCCTCAGGTTTCCCCAACAAAACCCTGTATACACCTCTCCACTCTCTCATATGTGCTGCGTGTCCCGCCAGTCTCAATCTTCTTGACTTAAACACCCGAACAAAATTGGGTAAGAAGTACAGATCATTAAGCTCCTCGTTATGTAGTTTTCTCCACTCCCCTGCTACCTCGTCCCTCTTAGGCCCAGATATCCTCCTCAACTCTATCTCATACACCAACTGACGTTCCACCCTGAATGTGAGCGACCAAGTTTCACACCTATTTGAAACAAAGTGTACAGTATTACATTATTTAAATTATTATGTACAGGCTTTTAATGTTTTCTTTCGCCAAGCCGAAGTAAACAGTAGAAGCCACCCAGTATATGATTATACTGGCATGTAAGAATGTAGCTATGATGAGTAATGGTAGTGGGCGGTTGATGTGTGTGTTTTGGGTATTTCTAACTTAACGGCACCGTCTATGTACGATGTGGCCGTCGGAATGGAACATGTTCGCAAGTCCGCCAGCGTCTGTATTAACAATACTAACGGCAAGGTATTGAGTAGCGTAAATCCACATGTTTCTACCATTTGCCTTGCACAGTGAAAGCATCGGCATATAGTGGGTGTGGAGTCACGCTTCGCCGGAAGGTTGGAATTTTTTTGTCGGATGGTCTGTGACTGCTGAACGTTAGCAGGAATTGGCCATACACATGGACTACACGAAACCGAACGACACTGTGTGTCCGCCAGCACAAGAGGAATGAATCCGTGTTTTGGCGGTAGGTGCATACTAATTCCAGATGCGCCGTGACTGCACATTTTCGGTGAATTGGCGGCCCCACTTAATGTAGTGGCAGTGGCCAGATACAACAAAGGTTGCTTAACCTTGACTCACCCTATGGAATTATTCAGCTCTTTCGGGGTCTGTATGAAAATACGTATTTTGAAACGTGTTAGTAACGATATATAGAAAAATGTGCTTAACAAACAAAACCCAGAATAATTGGAAAGAGGCCAGATAATGTGCATGCACATGACAGGCGCCCAAGAACACCTGTGTAAATTGTGTAGTTCTGGTACTCTGTCTGTAGCACAGAACTTCGTACGTTCGTAGAAAATCATATGGAGAAAGAACAAAGTGATTTTCGCAAAACCGTCGCTCTTCCAGATTTTTTTAATGACCTGTCAGTTGAAATGTGAGAGTCTTCAGATTCTAGACTCCAGACTGCCTATACTTGCAATGTAGTTTTCTTGTGGCCGTGTGGTCTTCCTGTTTCCTGTGCTGTGTAATGGTGATATTGCGACGGCAGGAATAAGTGAGGTAGTGATAGGACAATCAGGGATGGTAAATGGACGGAGGTTAGAGGCAGGATGTTTGAATATTAGAAGTGGTGTTAGATGGTAATTATTTTAGGAGCGCACGTAGAAGTGATGACGGTAGCGAATTGCAGAGATAACGTGTAGCGGCGGGTTGTTATTGCTCACAGATGCCAGTGGAAAATGTGACGACGTACAGGGACGGCTGCAGTAGTAAACGGAAGGGTTTTGATGTGAAGAAAGTATTGACGTGGGGTAAGTTATTGTAATAATTGTTTTGTTAGGGCTGAGTTTTCTGTGTTTTAAAATGAAAGTGTAAATGTGAGAGAGGAACTTAAATTCAGAGTCGTGTAGTGTGATTTTTTTTTTACAGGGGGCATCACGAAGTGCTCTAACGAAATAAATAACAAATTGACTAGTACACGGCAGCACAACAAATATTTATTGGAGTATATAGGCTACATGTTTCGGCCTGTTAACAGGTCATCATCAGGCCTCCAGCGGAATAAGTCTCAGGTGCTGTTTAGATATTGGGATCCGTATTTCTCAACAGCACCTGAGACTTATTCTGCTGGAGGCCTGAAGATGACCTGTTAACAGGCCGAAACATGTAGCCTATATACTCCAATAAATATTTGTTGTGCTGCCGTGTACTAGTCAATTTGTTAGTGATTTAATTGGGTAAGAGAAATGTATTGCTAGATGGTTTATACTGTGGTTATGACGCAGATGCACGAGATGCTGAGGAGTACTTAATGTTGATTTATTGGCCTACTGATTAACAGTATTGGTTATTTAGCGATAAATATTTGATGATAACATTTAAGTCGTGTGATGGAATAGTATGTCTGCAATCCATCATTTTGTGAGCTGACAGCCTGAAGTCATGGACGGAGGGCATCGTGCTGATAAGCCATCCGTTCAGTTAGCTGCACAGTTATCTGTCTGCAGTCGGCGAAGATTCCCACGCCGACGGTGTGCCTGGTTACTTTTGAAGGACATCTCTAATTTGTAGGGATTAATGGTTGCTGGGCTTACGTACTGTTGGTGCTTATTACATGGATGGTCGCGGGGGGGGGGTGGAGGGGATGGTGAATGTATGAAGAGGTGGATAGGTTGTTCTCTTCGAAGTCATAAACGGCAAACTTCGAACTGCACGAAACAGCGTTCTTCTGTAATTACATGTCACTGTAACGACCAATTATTGTAAAATTTGATTAATTTAAAAATTTTTAATTACAGTACACATATCCGTCTTTATACATCACACATTGGCGAACTTACGACAATTCCACGTATTGGAGATGATAATGAGGTCTGACGATTGTCATATGCAACTGCGCACTCCCAGATGATGGGCCAGAGAGGCCCGAAACATGTAGGAGTTTATGTATATTAAAACGTGTACATTGTGTTGGTTGGCATTGTAGAGAGAGAAAGTTGAGGTATCAATAAATCAAAATGAGTTAGGAAATGCGCCGCTTCATCGAACACTACGTGCCCAGGCAGAAACAGTGTCACTTTACCACTGCCGAGCCACATTAATATTCAGCTTAGACAGCAAATTAGGAACAGCTGTTTCGCCGAACCTATGCCTCCCTGCTGGCTAGAAAACCAGATTCCATTGCCTTGTATTTTGAGTCAGTCGAACACGAAATACGAGGAATCCATCGCTCGGTGGACATCTTCAGAAATGCTATCACAAATACTTTCGCACGCATTAGGTCCGCATCACGACTCGGCTGGAAGGCTTACTACGCTAATACACGTAGGCCTAAATGTTATTGTGTCTGCCTTCAGCTTCAAAACCACAATAAGCTGATCCTGGCTTCAGCATATCTCCCGCCATCATCCACTTTATCTCCCTCGGATCTAGAAGCCATCTTCGCATCACAAGACGCAGTAATCCTCACCGGCGACCTCAACTGTAGACACGCAATATGGAACAACGCTTCCACGAATAAGAACGGTAATACTCTACTTTCTTATTGTCTCAACAAAGCTATCACAATCAACTATCCGAATCAAC
>Ga0123352_10015369_pt1 | contig 12188 bp, 4 predicted proteins | sample TergutLab28metaG_FD_89700 | JGI IMG/M metagenome (GOLD analysis project Ga0123352, IMG submission 89700) | Labiotermes labralis P1 segment gut microbial communities from Petit-Saut dam, French Guiana - Lab288 P1 | ecosystem: Host-associated > Arthropoda: Insects > Digestive system > Gut ... | reverse complement strand
GACATTAAAGCTAATATCTAACTTTCCCCGCTTGTTACAGCGCAGCACACCACATACAGTAACATACGTCTTGTTCTCCTGAAGATGGGCATAATGATGCCCGAAACATGTTGAGAAATTGTTAAAAATAAACATCTAACTGTTGCATCTTGTTGGTTTTCTCTCTCACCTTATAAAATATTTTGAAAATACCTGAAGTAGGTGATTGCTGTTTTCTCTTCGTCCCTAGTTCATATAACCCATAAATATTTTTAGTAGGTGCGAGGCCTGCTTATAATCTGGAGGTCAGCACTTCGAGATTTTTTAATGAAATAAGTTAAATTGAAATGCTGGAGGAACACGGAATATAATTCCTAGACGGAGGCAGTTTTCGTATTTGATAAAGCCCATTCGATATATGATGTGCTGAGATTGGAGATTAAAGGTATGCCACGTATGGAAGCATGTTTGAAATCCATTCCACCATCCTTCAGCAGTAAAGTCGGTGTAGCCGGAAATTACATTTGGTGAGGCCTCTTTTGACATACACTTATATATCAGTCACATTTCTGTGGACAGTAATTGGTTGTAGCTGTTAATATTAATCGCGAACGTGGCTGAACCGTGGAATCAAATGTTAGAAGATGCATTGAACAAGGTAGGCCGTGATATATATCGTTATTATTAACCATGAAGAACTCTTGACGCCTCTTGAGACGTCGTCATCTGAAATTATTCCATTTGAATTGGGTTCCCTGTGGGATGGGTAATCTTGTGTGTAACTTGTATGAATGTAACGGCAGGAAATGGGGCTGTCAGGGAGCCAAACGTCGGTTCAAGTCAAAGTGTTCTGATGGCTTTGGTTAGTAACGTTGCGGCCTGATAGATGTCAGTGGCGTTAAGTGAGCTTCTCCTACGTAGCACGGAATGCAATACGATTGTATACGTAGGGCTCTGGAAGACCCTCATTCTTTATTGACTCTTCGACAACCGGCAGTGATGTTCATCATAGACATAGTATATTCATTACAGATCAGAACGATGGTGGCAGAATTCGAAGATTCAGCACCTTCACAAAAAGCCATCGTTGTTTTTTTTTGTTTGGTGCGTTCGCAAACATTGCGAGAAGCGACTATTATATTCGTCATATCTGTCTGTCCGTCCGTATGAAACAACTCGGCTCCTACAGGAAGGATTTTTATGAAACTTGATATTTGAGTATTTTTCGAAAATCTGTCGAGAAAATTAAAGTTTCTTTCAAATCTGACAAGAATGGCGGGTACTTTATATGAAGAACTATGTACATTTATATATCCCTGAATTCTTCCTACAATGAAAAATGTTTCAGACAGAATTGTAGAGAAAGTCAAAAGAGTCGTTTCACGTTTGATAAGCTTTTCCCCCGAAAATCGGAACTTTTACGGGATAATGTGGAAGAATATAGTAGAGCCAGACAGGTCACAGATGCCAATATAATACGGCGCATGCACGTTGCATGTTAGGTGCCAAAGGGTACCGACACACCCTCAAAACCTATAGTATTTATTGCGTTTCCACGCAAAAGTGGTTGCGCGAACGCACCAAAGTGTTACGTTTATACGTACATTGCCTCTCTTGTTTAAGTTAAAATCGTGTTTCTGTTTATACATATCACCAACATTCATGATTAAAATTCTAGTATTCTGGGATATGACACTGTGCCAGTGTTATTTGTTTATTTATTGACGCAGTGTAATATCTCACATTCCTACCAAATGATCCTGAAAATGAATGTACTTCCGGCTATGGACTAAGTCGAATTTACCGCGCGCGTGGCAAGCTGCAAACGTTATTGAAAACTTCCTTTTATAAAACACGACAGTTTGTACATAAAGTGCAGCCCTTTCCTTGTACCTCTCAAACACTACAGTCCGTTGTGGATCCTGGCTTCCTGTACAACGCCGCTACATTCCTACCGGTCTCTGACCGCTGTAAAGGTAAATCAGTCCCATTACAGGCTCGAGGTGCCCAGAGGGTTCCAGGAAGTTAAGGTTCCCAGATTACGTGGCAATGGCCCAGGATGGTGGTAAGGATGTCAGCCTTACGCACGGGCCACTTTTACCTCCAGGAAATATTCCTGGTACTCATTTCTGTTAGAGGCTGAGTCGACCCCAGTTTTTCACTGTACACACAGCAACGGTATATGTCATACAGGTTTGCTGATAGCAAGCTGTCAGCTGTCAGCAAACCTGTATGACATATACCATTGGTGTGTGTACAGTGAAAAACTCCTGATGATGCACAGAGGAACTGTCCGAAACATGTAGAGTTTTATTCCAAAAATAAATTTGAGAAATTAGTGCATTTAGTTGGTTCTATTATAAGAATTTATAACGATGCCCGGTCACATGAACGTCAAATTAATTTATTCATTATTGAGTACTTGGTGTATAGCTAAACATAGAGCTAATATGGCCAGGTACAAAGATTGCAACAACCAGGTAATTGTGGCAGCGTTAAAAGAGGATCAGGTTCCATTGTTAACACCATTCTATGCTTATGCACCTGTTATATATGTATTTTGTTAGAGATTGTATGGTTCCAGCCCGGAAGAAGAGATATGTGAGTTCATGTTACTGTCGAAATATTTGGTTCTGAAACTCGTCTCCTGGCGGACCATTGTTATCTACTGTACTACTAGCAAAGCCACCTGGAATGATGAGCTCGAGCCGGAGGTGGTTGCTACGCTACTGCCTAATCCAAACGCCTACCCGTTGGACTGTTATTCTCTCTAAACCAAAGCCACCTCAGACGGCGAGACTGGAGTTTTATGTCGGTTAGTCAGTTTTACACAACTCCTTAGCTTCTTAGCTCTCATTTCTCCTGCTCGAATGATATCTACTGCACACTAGCCAAAGCCGCCACAAAAGCTGGAATAGAAGCTGGGCTGAGGGTGGGGGCTGCTCCAATACTGTATAGTCCAAATAGCTTAATAATATCTATTGGCTAGAAAGTTATTATCTATTTTACTCCAAACAAGACTATTTCACACTTTGAGACAGGAGCCGTAGGTGGGTGCCACACAACTGTGTAATCTCTGTACTTTAATAGCTGCTTTTAGCTGCCAGACAATTATACGTTGTCCAATTGGCTGCAAGCAAAACAATATCAGATGCTGGACTTGGAGTTGTAGGGCGGTGCTACAGTATTGCCTAATCCTAACAAGTATAGGAGCGGTTTCAATCGCATTCTGCAGGGAGAGCAGAATGTTTTATAGATGAAAGGAGTTTATCTATTCTGATTATTCACGACCGTTTTACATTTAAACAAAAGACACAGGACATAACACATTTTAACCTGAAATAGTTGCATATTTCTACAGTAATTTCGGCTTGGACACAAACTATCATAATTGAAATGTTTTCATTAACAACCTCATTCTCTCGAGGCAAATGACGGGATATTACCTTGCAGCAGGCAACGGCGGTCTTTTTCCACATTCTTTCTATTTCCCTACCCACAAATTTTATAACTCGATGCTGCATAATCTAAGCAACCGGGTAGCGTGTTCAGTGTAGCGACTCTATACGGACTGAACGGTCCGGGGATCGAATTCCGGTAGGAGCGAGATATTCCGCGCCTTTCCGTAAAGGCCGTGGGGCTCACCCAGCCTCCTGCACAATGGGTGGCCTTAACTACCCACCGCCATCTATCGTCAAGGTTAAAGCAAATGTAGAGCTGAACTTCTCCACCACCCTCTGTGCCTTCATGGTCTGTTCTAGGGTGAAATTCACATTTAGCTTAATCGGAGCAACCAAAAGACTTAACAAACTACGAATAAATATTACTACCTAATTACTAGAATAAGGAAAGCAAGGTTACCTGGCTGTAGTGAAGAATCTCTCTTTCGGTGCCCTTCTGATATTGGGATAATAGATTGAAGCGATCACCTGCACGACAAGCGGGAGAGATTAGGTCGCTCTGCGATATTATGACCGGTTGTCTTTGTCGTCGCCGTCAGATTTTCATTTCGTATACAAAAACCCACCGTCACCTTCATCTCTGTCCACCTCGGTAGAGCAGGAAATTTGGTAATTTACCTAGAGGTGTTTCTTACACTTAAAATAATATGCAGAATCAGTATGTGACTGTTTCTTTAGAGAATCAGCCTGAAGCAGTTCGGACATTTCTTCTTCACTCTTATGGTGAAGCTGACACGGCAGTTGAAGCTGCAGTGCAGTGTTTGCCATGTCTCCTAATGTCTATCCTTCTTCATGGACAGCCATTCAAAATGAGCTGTGATATTTCTTCTGACATTCTCTTTATATTCTCTATCCGCTGTTTATTTACATTTTTTTCCTCTCTTGTGAAATTTATGTTAATCTTTTCTTACAGCCCTGTAAATCTTCATATAGATATATATAAGTCTTCAGTTTCGTCTAGATCGTTTGACATTTATTATTGCTTTCATTTAAAGCAGGGTTTAACGTACTGGCGTTTTTCATTTTTAGTTTTAACTTCGTCTCCTCTACAGTAAAGCAGAAACTGCCAGTCGCAAAGGAATTAGATTAGGCAGCAGTATGCAGCCTGAAGTCGGAACGATATCTGTGTAGCTTCTCCCCCCTCCCACCGCCGCCCCTTCCAGGATTTAGAAATAGAAGGCTCGAGTCTATGAAATGGAAACCATAAAGCAGAAGCGTACAGGGATTTGAGTGGTTGTGTGTGTTGCAATTATGCTAATTGCAAGCATATACAAGGGTAAAAGGGACGGATAGCTTTTATAACAACTTAGGCTACCTTATCATATTAAACCTCCCCTAACACCCCTATAATGAAACCACAACTACTGCCTCCCTTAGGGCCCCAAGGTAGGATTGAATTACATAAAAATGGCAGTGTATTACGAAAAAAGGAAGCATATCCTGATATGAATATTGCTGCTATAGAAGTAATTATTAATACTGTTAATAGGAGTAGACATTATTAAGAGCAGGCAGGGTGTCGACCATCAAAGTCAGTTCTTTCAGTTGTTGCAGAACATGGTCCTGATTCCGGTTTTGATGAAGTAGAGTGGGTTATAGAGGTTTTGGGCCCTCCGTCTGCAAGAAACTTGGACTAAAGTTAAAAAATGCGGTCACGAATATCAGAAATTATATGAGCTCTACCTTCAGGGGGTATTTAAGTGGCATATTAAACTTGAGAAGAAAAAGAAATTTTGTGATGAAGGTGATTCAAGGGTCCATTAATGGGTATGGAAGAAAGGAAGCATGTAGATCGTCATTGAAATTGGCCATTATAATTCTGCATTCTAAAGGATAATTGAAAGGCTCGACAATTTTTTTTATCGAAATTTCTAATACAAAATTTCATGAAAATGCATTCTGCCGTGATTGGGATGTTAAGCGAGTAAAAGCAGGTAGACAAATAGGCGGATAGAAAAATTTTAGTTGGCGCTCCGAAGGGACCCGAATACTCCTGTCATCGTGGACGACTATGACATAGTAAGTATGGCAATCGGGACATTATTTTCTTTGCAGTCATTGTTGTCAGCCTGTACTTCTTAAAAAGTGACAGACTAGTCTACATTACCTTGTAATGTTCAAACTGCCTCCGTGTACAACAAATAGGTCTCTAGTTTCCGTTGACTTGGTCGTTTTCACTGCCAAATGTGGGTGCTCTGAAATTGCGAAAAATGCTCGTGGTACTTGTTTCTAGTCTTGTTACACTGTCATAAGTACTTTTAAAATGGAGAGAAGTATGATAGATTTGTAAAAAGTAATGTGTTCCTGTCATTTCGAATAATAAGAATGTTATTGAAGTCATTTTCCCCCTTATTTGTTCTTTGTTTCCAAATTCTGCGACACTCACTTTCTGTGATAGCTGGGCCCTGCGAGCCTCCTGTTACCTACAGACCAAATTCAGCTGAGAATAAAGGAATACAGAATAATAATTACAACAACACATTGAACGTTTTTCTACGATTTTGTTTTCTTTTAATTATTAAGGAATTATTATATTTTATTATTAGTTATTATTATTCATCTGAGACATTAGGTGAATAATTGTATTTTCCTTTAAAAACACTTCTTCTATGACTTTTTTGAAATATGGCTTTTTAACTGACTTACTAAGTGTTGATGGGCTGCGGTGTTTTGATCGTAGAAGTTAGTGTAAACTTTGGTCCTTTATTTGTAGTCTGAGGTGAAATGTGTGATAAGATATGCACTGTCTTAATGAAAATGACTTCTTTGTTGAATGTGTTTTCTGAATTAAAATTCTTCGATGTATTTAATCGGCGAGATTCACTGATTTTCTGAAGAGATTTCATGAGTGAGGCACACAAGACACATAACACATTATAGGGTTCAAGCAGTAACTGCTAAATCATAATTTACCCTTCTAATCAATTATGAAATATTCGGAGATTTGTGTCTTTTAGGATGGGACGCGATGTATTTCTGTAAATAGTTCCTGTCGGAGAAGATTACTGCGTCAACCTTCAGGATCTTTGCAGTTTAAGCAAGGGGAGCCGAGCCGAAAAACGGTATGTTACCCACTCTTCTTGGACTGCAGAGACCAGGTAGGCGGAGACAACAGGTTTTCTCTCGAAACGGTGGCAACTTATTACCAGTCGATACAGTGTCACATCCCACAGAACTTGACTCTTCATCGGCACCTCGCCGAGAACTTAAAATCTCTCATAGTAATTTATTTTCGAGGGGAACTAGAAGAATAAGGTGGCAAGCTACTCATACCATCTGCCATGCGTGTCAAACATGAACACAGCTTTACTTCCGTGATTTTATACCCGTTCACCGCAAGATTTTGTAGTCATGGGATTAAAATGTGTTTATACAGGAACAACACGCGAAGTTTACTGTAATATGAAAGACGCCTTCCGGATTCTATTTAGACTGCATGTCGTACAGGAAATTCAGAGAAGTTACCAGACGATTAAGGTGTGTTCATAAATTTGGCTCCTTTTTTTTTTCTGTCTAAGTTTGTCAGAAATAATTTGTATTTTTTTCCTATGAGTTAATATAATTATGGCCAAATGTTACTATATATATTAACCCAAATGCCCCATCTTGTGCGAAAGTACAGGGTTATGGTGTCATCTTTCCATACTACATACCTTCTTCCAAAAAATTCTCAGCTCTCATTGGTTGGCTTTTAGCCTAAGTTGTTTTCCTCCATAACCTTCCTTTCCTAGGTCAGTACGTATTTACCGGACTATAAAGTACCACATATCTGAAGACAGTAATATTAATAGTTTATTGCTTAACGAACCGAATTTCATGACATTAAATATTCTTCTTGTCATTGGAGGTCAACCCACTTACGAGTTTCTTAATTTATTCTTATGAGTAATAGCAAAATAGTTGACTAAGAACTTTTTGAGGTCAAAGAAATGCTTTGGCCAATTTTTTTGTCATGACGAATTTTAGAAAATAGTAATGCCTTATGACTTTTGATAAATATGATTGTTAAAACATAGTATTTCCTGTTCAAACGTTCTGGCGGATTTATTTCTTCAATTCAGAGCTTTTTACAGTTTAATTGAAAACACATTTCAGATTACCGTTTTGGACTTCCATGTTTTTGTATCGGTATAACAGATAAAACTGACAGAAAATATGACTTTAAATTGGCGATGTTCCTTTTTTTTTTTAAGCGGGCGTCACGAAGCGCTCTAAAGAAATAAGTAACAAATTGATTACTACACGTCAGCACAAAAAACCACAAACTCCAATAAATATTTGTTGTACTGACGTGTACTAATCAATTTGTTATTTATTTCGTTAGAGCACTTCGTGATGCCGTATTTAAAATTAGCAGCTAGTCAAGCTAAGAGCATCTATATATACAAGAACTTAAGAGCCAAAGTCCAGAGGTGGTGTTCTAATACATATTTTAATCGCCAATGTCTGAAACAAGGTCTTGTCCCCAAGTATGCTCAAATCAAAATTCCATACACCTCACCTGCCTCTATAATTTTACAAAAGTACTCCAATAAATATTTGTTGTGCTGACGTGTACTAATCAATTTGTTATTTATTTGGTGATGTTCTATTATTATTTTTCTTCGAGACTCAGAGTTTACTCCAGCTGTTTAGTACGTCAGATATTTTGGTGGTTAACATCTGAAAATCTTGAGCAGAAATAAGTTTTATGGACACAGAATAAAGGAGGTAATAAGAACGAGAATGAGTAGAAAAGTATGAAAGGAATTAAAGAAAACGCAAAGTAATGGAAGGGAGAATAAAAAAAAAGAGATAGTAAATGATTATGCCGATAGCAAGTGAAGAGAAACTGAAGGAAAAATTAGAACAGTCATTGCTGAAGGCAAGAATAACCTAAGGAGAGGAACGCAAAGGGAAAAGGAAATGGAAGAACGTCGTGATAAATGCAGGTAAAAATTAGGTAAAGGGTAACTAAAGAAACTTAGATAAAGAAGTTGACAGGTAGGCTGTAAGACGAAGAACAGAGAATATTCTAGTTATCTTTGTGGATCAAAGTTTGTGCTCTATTATCCAACACATTCGCCAGGTGACTTGTGGTTGTGGATAATTTAATTCCCCTGTCGTTTCCTTCTCCCACGTCTTAACCATATTTTACTTCCCATTACTAGTTGCTTTATTAACCGAGTTGTTGACCTGGAAAACACATAATTTTCCCTGCTGACTGTACTACTGCAATACCTAAGGAAGAATTAATGAGATTAATGGAATGTTTTAATTACTGATGGGTAGATGCAAAGTTGGTGGAGAAAGACTTCTCTCTTTTTTTCAAAAAGTTCTATCCGACTCTCAAGAGAAGCGCCATTATCTGACAAACACACGCTCTATCTGTCTCTCTCTCTCTCTCTTTGCACAGAAATTCTTCATTACTTATTCCTTACTCCTCTTACAGAAGGAATTCTTAGCTAGTGACATCATTCTTCATTTGGTATAAGCCTGTAACTGCTTGCCTCCTTTTGCGGTCTTCTCAATTCGAAACTTGGACGAGGAAAGTTTCAATTCGTTTGGTGCACTTCACGTACCTACTTCCGAGGCTTCTCCTTTTTTGCCGTACCTCCATCTTCGCTACATCTTCCTCTTCTTCCCCTGGAAACTGCCACTTTATTCCACGCAAAACAGGTACAATAAGCCATCACAGATTCCTTCGCAAAGTTGGGTTCAAACTACGCCTCGAACTAAATCAGTATTTCCTAGTGGATTAATTCACGACCTGTTAAGGAATTCGGATAGTAAATTTAGCAACTGTTAGGCGCACTAATGATGAAATTGTGAAGGCTGAACTAGTATATATTTTAAGCAAGCCTATTTCTTTCGTTGCCATGTGATATTGGCTATATCCGACATGGTCATACACGGATTTTACTCTTATCCACTGCTTGTGGACTTGTTCTCATGCGAAAAGAGACTATCGCCCAATATCTGCCATAAATTTCCCTTCGGGGCTAAGCGAAAGAATGGCGAAGCATGCCATTCACTCACAATTTTGTCTACGCTAAGAATACATCAGGTCATGTATTTCGGCAAGCACAGATACAATTCTGCTTGTATTGTACAATGATCAACACTCGCCGACCTCAGTAACGTAAAGTGTGTGCCTTTATTTGTTCTTCTTCTACAGACAGACAAAACAACTTAACATTACGGAAGAGAAGTATTTTTTGAGAGACTGGTTGTCGCACAAGTAGTCAAGAAATTGCGGGATTTTATGGAACTGGAACTTTCGTTACTGTTTTCACAAAATTTAGCTGCAGTTATTATCCTGTGTCAGATGCACTTGGATCTCAATCCTATTATTCAATTTAGGCTCTAATTAGTGTTGTCCTCCTTAAATTTGACGAAACTTTGTGGAATATACTTATCTGGCTAAGGACAGGGACGTGTAAACACATTTATGACCGCTGACGAATAAAAAACGAACTAGATGTCACTTGTTGCTTTTATTTTACTTCATAGAGACTCAACATGTTTTGGGCATGGTATACAGACTGCCGGCTGAAGCACAGCCGGCAGTCTGTATACCACCCTAGCCGAACCGCACCCTAACTCCAATACACATCAAATCAAGAACGAAACGGCCAATGTGGTAGTTCAACAACATAGTCGCAAACTTCTGAAGATGGGCATATTAATGCCTGAAACATGTTGAGTCTCTAAGAAGTAAAATAAAAGCAACAAGTGACATCTAGTTGGTTTTTCATTCGTCAGATATCACAATGATGCACGGTCCAATAAACATCACATTTATGACCCTTTGGATTCTAGGAAATGCGGGGACTTTCTTTATTATCTGAGAAGCTATATGTCTTTCGGAGACTTTGTTCCACGTAATTGGTTGTCTTCTTTTAACGTCTGGGTCTTCTGTCTAGCCCGTTCTCCTCAGTTTTTCGTATTACGTGCTGTATAAATGCTTCAGTTCTCTAATGCGTTCTACATGTTCTGTTCTCCTCTAAGTTGGCAAAATACTTTCGAAGCATACTCACTCTCAGTGAAGCTCAACGTTAGATAACTTGCTTCGTATTATTTTCACAATTCAGACAAGACGTGTTGTGGGTGCAACATTCAATAAAGGATACTTAAATTTTACGTTGAATATCGTCCACTGCCTGAAGTACGTATGATTAGCAAGACATTTTGGCAGTTGGGTCTGCTTCTGTATTCGGGTGATCAGTAGGTCTGTTTGTGCTGACAAATGTTTGTAACATTTTAGGCGTTTTGATGTGATGCGAAAGTGTCCAAAACGAAACAAAGTCTCAGTTACAAGTACCAATACATCAAAGCGATGTAGTTTGAGAATCGCTCGTAATGCGAAATATGTTATGCCGGTAGAAAGCCGATTTTGTTTAAATGTCAAAGCAGATGGTACAGACACTCAGCGCTGTGCTTTGAAGGGTTAGTCTGGGTAAACGCGTTTGAATTCGAGACGTCCTTGTACACAGGTTTGAAACACAAGCGATTTTAGCACGGAAGACATTGGATGAAATAAAGGTCAGTGCTTATTACCGAAGTGGAAAGTTCCCCGCTGCTGTCTGTGCTCCCTTTTTTGCAGACGTTGATACCATAACGAAAGAAGCAATTTGTCCGGCGGGGTAATTCCTGACGCAGCCGCTTACTCATCAGTACCATATTGTTTTATTTAATTGAATAGAGGTCATTCCGCTGTGTTATAAACTAAAAACTTGAAGAAAACAGCCCTGTATATTTTCATGAAAACAACCAAGTTTTATTCAAGTATATCTACATGTTTCAGTCTAAAAAGACTGTCATAAGGCCAAGATTACAAAATATTTTTACGTCAAGGTATAATATAGTGCAAATATAATGGATTGTTTTTCGGTTTTTACCGTATTGTTTGCTACCCAAATTAAAATGTAGTCACTCACGAGTCCAGCTTGTTAGCAGCAATGAGTAACCCCCACTTTTGATTTTATTCCATGAAACGGCGAAATGGTTGGAAGTTTGGATTTCGTAATACCTAAATACACATGATCTTAGTAGGCTACTTGGGTATCAGAGGGTTGACTCATTGAGGCTGAAGGTAGAAGCGATTCGATCCTTATCAGTCTACAGACCTAAAATTTCAGAAGACTTGAACCTTCATAAACAAAGCCTGTGCATCTCAGATATTTTTAAGTTGATAATTTTCGGAGCGTGAATCTTAAGGTAGTAGATCTATATCACGGGTTTGTGCAGGAATGTTCAAATTTATTGACTGTCCTTATGATCTTTTCTGAATACCGTGTAGGGAAGACAGAAGCTCTATTGGGAACAGCTGAGATTAGTTTCTTGAAGTAAAAGAAGAAAACAATAAATAAATGGTCTGTCCCAAAAGTAATGAGAATTATTTTTTTTTGCGTAGCGCAGAAGGGCCAGGAAAGGAAAGTGGTGGTCGTGGCAGGCGGAGGGGGAACCCAGGTATACAGTTCTAAAATGGGCCATCCCCGTTGTGTGTATATAAACAATAGGTGTGAGATCAGTCAATAACACAACAATATCTAAAAAAGATGTTTTATAAAGGATGAAGTAAACTACATGTTTCGGCCTAATGTGGCCATCATCAGGTTTTCATCCGAAAGTATAAAAATAGCATATAAAAAACATCACAGATGCTGAGATCTCACCATCGTGACATACCCATACCAATCCTGTAAAGCACTACCATCATACTTTCGGATGAAAACCTGATGATGGCCACATTAGGCCGAAACATGT
>Ga0123352_10015368_pt1 | contig 12188 bp, 3 predicted proteins | sample TergutLab28metaG_FD_89700 | JGI IMG/M metagenome (GOLD analysis project Ga0123352, IMG submission 89700) | Labiotermes labralis P1 segment gut microbial communities from Petit-Saut dam, French Guiana - Lab288 P1 | ecosystem: Host-associated > Arthropoda: Insects > Digestive system > Gut ... | reverse complement strand
TTGCATTTCCAATTAGTGTTTTTTTTTTTTATTTTTTTTTTTTTTTTGTTTGGTTTAACAGTTGGCCCCCCCCCCCCAATGTTAAGGTTTATTAAAGTCGAAAATGTCCCCCGTCCAGTAACGCATATAAGTTTATTGTTGGACCACCCTACCTGTCCGTGATGGGATACACTGGGGAATTTACGTGCACAAACGGAAAATTGTGATAGAGAATTGGTGGGGATACAGAACGTGGTAGAATCAGATAAGACGTAAGAAACTGATTGGTTACTGCACAAGTAGAACAAACGTTAATGATCTGAGAGATTATTGGACTCTCAAGACGGCCTTACAGTAGAGAGAGAGAGAGAGAAAGAGATATACAGTTCTGGGGCTGGCAGCGACAGATGGTCGGAGAGGAACGATTCTGTGAAGTCAAACTGTCGCAAGTGATACAAGGCCTTCGTGAAATCCAGGAGTGGTTAGTATGCACGGAGACTAGACGAGATACGTTGACTGCATGAACAGATTTGGTACCTTAAATTAAGTTCCGAATACACACACACACACACACACACACACATATATATATATATATATACATATATATATGTGTGTGTGTTAACATAGTTTCAATTTCTGGATGTTGCTTTTACTTACCTGTTTTGTAGTAAATGGTAAGACGGAAAAAACAAATGAAAACCGGCAACACTTTTTCCGAATATTGCATAACATCAGAACATCATTGTTTACGAATTAGTAGAGTTCTTCTTTTCGGTTTTTAATTTATACAAGATAATATTTTAGGAAACAATCGGAATTACAACAAAGTAATTGACTAAATAAAACAATTGGACTGCTTGGAATCCAGAATGTCGAATATAAATAATAGACGATAAACTTGACAGGTTTCAGTCTACACTTTGACATACTCAAACAAATAATCAGAAAACAATTATGAAATTATAAAAGATAAAAGAAGTACCAGCGCCCTTTTTATGGGTGTGAGAATTGGACTGTACAAAAGAAACACGGACGAAGAAAGAAACGGCAAAAATGAAATTTTTTTAGATCAGTTGCGGGACTTAACGTCATATTAATATACAACAAATGAAGTTAGAAACGAACTGTACTTATACAACTTAAGTGACGTTATTGTGGATTATGGACGTAAATGGACACGATGTTTATTGGGAATGAACGATTTGCGCGTTCCCAAGTTAGTTGGAGCTGGCACAAAAAGTGATTGACGACGAGGAAAAGATGGACGGATCAATACCTATGAAGGTGGATCAAGCCCTACACCCTGTGGCTCTTGTTGTTGTTAATGATGATGGTGGTGGTGGTTATGATGATGATAACGACTCCCGCAATGTATAACTATAGATACATGATGATTACAAATTGAGAATTATTGTAAGTAATTTCCGTAGGTGTACTTACTACCTAAACGGAAATATAGTATAAATAATAAAAGCTGTTTTTCACCCGTACTGTTGAGTTGCTAACCTTGTGTAAAGGGAGCAAATTTGAAGATTTTAGGACTGAACAATTTCGTGGTTACCACTTTGGCCTACTCTTGAGTGGGCGCAACTGTGAAATTACCTTACGAACAACTAATAAGTCCCGAATCCCACGTGGCATGCGACAGTGTATGAAGGTTGTTCGTCTCAAACAACATCCATTCGCGTTTCTGTGCTGCCAAACCACAGGACATACCGGTTTCGGTGCTGTCACAATATAATCATCATTGTGTACGTACGTTTAGCAGCAGTACTTGTCTTGTTTTGGGGGCACGCGGTGGTGCATTTGGTTGAGGCACTGAACTACAAGCCGGAAGTTCGCGGTTTCGATTCCCGATGTGTAATTGAAATTTTTCATTGACATAATCCTTCCGGCCGCACAATGGCCCTGGGGTTGACTCAGCCTCTAACAGAAATGAGTACCAGGAATATCTCCTGGGGGTAAAGGCGGCCGGTGCGTAAGGCTGACAACCTTACCACCTTCATGTGCCGATTGTCTTGAAATTTGGGAGCCTCAACCCCCTGGAACCCTCAGGGCCTCTCCAGGCCTGTAATGGGATTGCTTACCTTTACCTTTCACTTGTCTTGTTTCGGGTGCTTGCAGTGCTCACTGTGCAAACAAACCAGTGTATGAACTGGCACAGTCTGTGACAAAACTGCAACCTCTAAAAGCCGAAACTTGCGTTCGGAAATATAAGAACATTCTCATTTTCATATGGTAGCACACCCTGTACACTGTGTTTATGATTGTTTATCAGTACATATTCTTCCTTGCCCTATCACACGGCTTGATCTTGTTCTCAATTTATCAAAGACACGTGCAAGTAAATGCACTTTTGTGTTTCTTTGTAGCTTGTCACAGAGAACCTCTGTCACTTGTTGACAGATGGCAGCACACTATTTGCTCTCCTCTACTTCACTTTCATCACCGTGTCTTGCTGGCCATATGTCTTGGGTACTTCGCGATAAGCTAAGACCACTTCTCCAAATCATCGACCGTTTACTCTTCGTGATCACTCGAAGTTATAGAATTTTAATAAATTAATAATGATTAAAATAATATGATTGAATAACATTAATGCTAAAGATAACTTATGTTCTGTTATGTATCGCTATTATGGAGCCAGTTACATTCCATCTCCATGACTGCTGTGCAGTAACAGCACGCTGCCCACATTTCTGTACATCATCTAAATTCAGCCGGATGTACAAATGGCTCGGCACTTAATGCTACCTTTTGATGACGCCTTATAACTTGCGAGTGTTTGAGAACTGCTTGATGATACGGTATTTATACAGCAGAACCCCACTTATTCGGATTGATTGGGACAGCGAGCTGTCCGGGTATGGAGAAAATCCGGATAATTGGATTTTTATTTGAAAATAGGCTCCATGGGCAGTTTGATTACTGTTTACAGTATGTGCCTGCTTCTAAACCTGTCGACCACGCCTGATTTGAAATTATCTAGTCACAACACCGTACTGTACTTGATCCGATCACCGGTAATTTCAAGGCAAGTAACTTTGTAGAATCCTAGAAAAACTTGCCCGAAGGGCCAAGCCGGTCGGGATAATTGGCGATCCGCATAACCAGCGTCCGGTTAAGTGGAATTCTACTGTGCTTACTTACGTAATCGAGGAAGTGACAGGAGGCAGGTGGAATGTGCATAATGGGGAACTCCATAATTTAAACTTTCCGGCACATGTAATTTGGGTGATCGAATGGTGGAGGACATCCGAGCCACTGCAAGTGTCCCTACACAGACCGAATATATACATTTAAATTCACGAAGAAAATTAACTAAAGAGGAAGAAAGAGTTGCGGGTGATATTTCAATATACGTCTGACGTAAAAAGATGCACGTGTGTTTTACGACAAATCCATCATGGAAAGCTATTTGTAGTGTTTTTCTTTAATTACAACCAACAAGATGCAACTTTCTGATTATTTATTTCTAAAAGCTCTACGTGTTTCGGGCGGTTCCTCCTCCCATCATCAGGAGCACGTAACTGTACATTCAGCTTCATGTATTGTCAACCAATATTACTACAGGCTGGTATCGTGGATGAGATGGAACTCATGAGTTCCATCTCATCCACGATACCAGCCTGCAGCAGTATTCGTTGACAATGCCTTAAACTGAATGTACATTTATGTGCTCCTGGTGATGGGCGGAGGAACCGCCCGAAACATGTAGAGCCTTTTAGAAATAAATAATCAAAAATAATTGCATATTGTTGGTTGTAATTAAAAAATCATAATAACGGTGCACAGACACGTGAATATCAAATCTATTTGTAGTGGTTACTAATCTACATTACAATTACATAATTATACCGAATGCTGTTTTGTATTATAAATGGCAGTAACGGCTATCTCTGTAAAAATGCTGTGTCAGAGAATAATTTAATTATGTGGGTCTTTTCAAATTAATTCTGTTAAGAGCGTTGGTTGTTACAAGCAGAAAGGCACGTACGTCGGAAAACATGCATATAAAATTCGTATTCAAAAAAGATCATTTATATGCTTTTCCGTCATATTGTTCCGGTGGTTGCCTACATTAATTTGCAACAGAAATGCTAGGTAGCACGGATTAGTGAAGTAATAAACGCATTTGCATGGAGGAAAGCTTGAAGTGCATTCATGAAGCTGTCGAGAAAAACATCGAGTTTCCGTCGCTCCGTTCATCCGCACGAAACATCACCACTTCACGGGAAGAACTATAATGAACTTTCATCTTTAGTATTTGTAAATACTGAAATTGTTGATGTATTACAGTTTTATTTAAAATCGGACAAAATAGCGTACACTTTACCCAAAGACAACTATTAATTTACGATATCTCGCCCTTTACTGTTCACCTCTGTGATGTACGAGACGAGGCCGAAGTAAAAGTTGACACCCTAAACAGAAACTTCGAATGTGATCGACAGTAAATCTTACCGCGTTCAGAAGATACAGATTATGATTTGTTGTTTATCTGTTGTGTAGGAAAGAGAACTGCATTACTATGTTTTGTAGAATGCGAAAAGCCCCATTTAAAACCCTCCCATTCCAGTGTACATTTTCTAATTATTAACGAGACTAAAATCCAGAGTCCGTAACGGATGAATACGATGGAAGTGTTACGATCTGTGGACATTTCTTAACTTGCTTAGAGGATCCACAAATGTACTTGTATACAGGTAGTTGGCTACGTCAACGCATAACTCTTGGAGTCTCAGTTGGAAGACTGCATCAAATCGATTTATAATGAAACAGGCTTTTTGAAAATAATTCTTAATTATGCTCTTATTGTATATGGTAGCCAGTAGTTACGAACGATTGCAGATGGTGACAGCAGTAGAAGGTATGTTAAGTCCGTGTAGTGTCCATCTTTTTCAAAAACCTTATTTCTAAAGAGCACAATTTTTTAGTGCATTTTCGTATGCTGTCAAGTTTAGTAGTGCCTGAGTACAAGCCTCAATGTAGGGTTTTCCATAATTTATTATTCGTATACTTTCAGGTCAGTTACTTTTTACGTATTTTAAGTTTATAAACTTACCCTTAAAATTTTTGTGACTTTGAAACTAGGTACAAATTTCATGTGAGTGTATCATTAGTCAATACCTATCAGTGCGAACCAGATGCAGTGACATCACTCGCAACCGGTGTACTGTAATGGAGCATGAAGACGCCGGAGTAAACAGTTTCCAATACAAAGGAACTTCTGAACCATTACTTACTTACTCCATGGTGCAGACTCTTTCTTGAGAAGCTAACTGGTTTGCAGCTAGTCAAGAAATTCCCCGCATTTCACGGAACCCGAAGGTTCATTACCGCACTCACAAGCGTCCGCCAACTGTGTCTATCCTGGACCAGCCTAATCCAGTCCATATGCCCACATCCCACCTCCTGGAGATCCATCTTAATATTATCCACCCATCTACGCCTATGTCTCTCCAGTGGTCTCTTTCCCTCCGGTTTCCCACTTCTGAACCATAAACTTTAATATCTCATTCTATAACATACAAATTGGACTTCGTCGCCCATTAATTGAAGGATTAAATTAAGTAAGGATCTAAATTGAGAGCGTCCACGTTTTTTCCCCTAGTCCGATCTATATGCTTGCGGGCAGCACGACTATGTTATGAGTTACAGTGCTAATAGAAATACAACTGTTTGAGGGGAATTGTAAATTTTATTTCAGTTTCCCCTCACACAGTTACACTACGGCAGAGTCGGGTGGGTAGTTAAGCCCTTACTGGCCTACTGGTTCGTATGCGCTAGTTAAAAAGGAAGAATTTGTTTTTCTGGCAGTCTGAGGCGGACCAATTCTCAGCGCTAAGATGACTGCAAGTTTGCCGCCGGTACCAAAGGGCTTTAGGACTATTGGAAGTAATGAACAAAACAGGAAATGTACGTATGACGCAACATTGATGCGAGTTCTTGCAACAATTGTTGTCGTTGAAAAACAATAAATATTGCATATTATGAGCGTGTGTTTTAGCCTTAGGCGTTCAGCATGCACAGCACATGCGCCTGTTACATTGTCTTCTGGGGACTTCTCCTCCTATACAGTAATTTTCCACATCATCTCATAAATGGTTTGATTTTAGGGAACAAGATTTTGAGCTTGGAATGTGTGTTTTGATTTTCTCTTCAATTTTGTCTGAAACAGTTCTCATTCTGAGAAGAAATGAGCGAGATATAATCCGAAATATGTGTTGGTCTTCATGTCAATAACACGTTATCCTTGTCAGATTTTAATGAAACTTGAATTTTCTTGACAGGTTTATGAAGAATACTAAAATATCAAATTTCATGAAAATCCGTCCAGTGGGAGCCGAGTTGCTCCATGCGGACCGAAGGAAAGCAGGAGAGACGGAAGGACAGACAGACATGACGAACCTGATAGTGACTTTTCGCAATTTTTGCATACTCGCCTAAAAGCCCCAGATTATTTCCTGTTGAGTTGCAGTATTTTATTGTTAAAAAATACGGGGATTTACTTCACGCAGCACACCTCGGATATTAGAGGCTTATACGAAGATTACTTTCCCATCTCGGTTAATGCTACATTCTATTCGGGTTTCTATAAATTTGCCTACAAATAAATTTATCGATTTTACTCGGAGGTTAGTATTTCGATAAAAGCTGCGTTTGTAAGTCTGCTTAATCCAGTCACATATCAATTGTTGCTGTATAGTGTGCTCTCTACAATGATGATGTTACAGATTTATCTTCACCTGAAGGTAATTAATAATAAATAGTACTTGAAGATGATGTAAAACCAATTTTCAGTGTTTCAGAAACGTGGTGTTACAATCTCATAAGATAACAGGTTAGAACATTCTCACTTTTCGGTGGATTTACTCGCCAAACTCATAATGACAAATTTTGTCGTTTTGCTGACCGTGCATCGCAGTAAATTTATCTCAGTATTTAACCAACTTGATGCACAGAATTTGTTTCACTATAAGTTTTATTTCATGCCCCTACATGTTTCGAGCACATGAAATAAAACTTATAGTGAAACAAATTCTGTGCATCAAGTTGGTTAAATACTGAGATAAGTCATAATGCCAATTTTCCGGCGAAGTGAGGAAGTAGAAAAGGAACACGTTCTTGGCACCTGCATTCATCCGATTTTAGTTAATTACTTTCCCTTTTTGCTGGTAGGAATATGGAAGTGACAGTGCTTTAGTGCAGCGTTTGGAAGGCAGAATATCTTAGGTTATATCCAGTGAGATACGTCTGAGCGCATAAAGAAGTGGTTGAATTTGAAGTTGAATGTGTGCCGAAAAACACAGTTTGTTTCAGAATAAAATTAAATCTAAATAAAATCAAAATGTCGCAGTATTATTTGGAAGTCACAGTCTGTTTTTGTTGTGTCTTATCCCTTTGATTAAGTAGGCTAAAATTTAAATACTCATATTTTGCCTACTGTAAGTCAATCTATATAATCGAGAGCGAGATATTGTAGTTCGGCTATGTGTAGCGTAAATCGACACCCGGTGTCGTAAACTTTATTATTATTATTATTATTATTATTTGACGTTCAGGTGACCGTGCATCGTGATAAATTCTTATAATAAAACCAACTAGATGCGCTAATTTCTCAAATTTATTTTTGGAATAAAACTGTACTTGTTTCGGGCAGTTCCTCTGTCCATCATCAGGAGTTTTTCACTGTACACACAGCAATGGTATATGTCATAAAGGTTTGCTGACAGCTTGCGAGCAGGATCAGGACGGAATGTCCTGATCCTGATGGACAGAGGAACTGTCCGAAGCATGTAGAGTTTTAGTCCAAAAATCAATTTGAGAAATTAGTGCGTCTAGTTGGTTTTAATAGGACATTATTATTATTATTTGTCGTTGCAGAAGTATGAGGAAGAGGTTTGTAACCTGAAAAAAAATCCAGGGCTGTTCGCACCTATTTGCCACTTGCATGATTTGTGTACATTGTTCTGGTTATTTTAGAGTAGGGCCGATTTAACAGAAAATCAGAACTTACAGGTTGTCAGTGACAGACGGAAGGCCCAAGACTTGAACTAAAACCACTGGTTCGCCAATATTGAACTGATGGTGCCTGGCAGGAACAAATGCCGGCTTTGGTTAGTGTACCTTGGACAATGTTGACACACATACAGACACGGAGGTGCGTTTAACAAAGGGCTGGGTTTGCAGACCGAAGGTGGCCGTGTTTCAGACAGTTATGGCCCCTCCAAGGCGAGTTACCACAGCCTCCTCGTAATGGGCGAGACGTTGAGAGGGTGTACATGGGAGTACGTCTGGTTTCTGCACACCGTCTTTGTCTCTGGATATATAATTTTCCTTGAAAATTAGATTAAAGTAACAGAGTTAGGTGTGTCCTAGAACTAAATGTGCTTAGTAGGATGAATAGTAGTAGGTAAGGTGGAGTGTTGATGTTTATGATGATTAATGAATGGAATCGATTTTTCCTGAAAACGTTAAGAGTCATTCAGCTAATCAAGAAACGTCCAAACTTGTATATCTAAATATCCTTATTGCTGCACCGTCCATATCGTCGAATTATTTAATTAGTATACCAACTGATGCACATACATAAAAAAAATTCCACATTAAAACATTAAAATTTCTCCGACGTGTTTCGATCCTAAGATCATCAGGGAGCTACACTTTCCTCGCTAAAGTCACTATTAAAATTAATCAGTGATTAATTTTAATAGTGACTTTAGCGAGGAAAGTGTAGCTCCCTGATGACGATCTTAGGATCGAAACATGTCGGAGCAATTTTAATGCTTTAATTTGCTTTTTTAATGTATGTGCATCAGTTGGTATACTAATTAAATAATTGTATCTCTAAGCTTTATCGCCAAATATCCTGATTTAAGTGACTCGCAGTACATTAAAACCGTTTATTTAAAATGTCTTTAATAATATTTACCCTTATATGCCTATTATCTCGCGAATAGTCTGTTCGCAACAGGCGTTTCAACTGGAAATGTGGTACATAGGACCGTTCCTGTGCCCATAAGCCTGCTACATGTGTCAACCACTTTAGCCTTGATTTTGTCGTCCCGATTGTGTCTGGCGAAGCGTACGAGATATGAAACTTCCTTTTGAAATATTCCATTTTATTCCGCTTAGTAGTTACGAATGACATAAATTATTACCAATGGCAGTAGATTGTAATGTCTTATTTGAGTCCTGAAGTTTTTCCTACATGTTTCAGTATTAAAGGTAATCAGTAGGAAGATGTTTAATGATGTAAATAAGAGTGCAATCAACCAAAGGTTTTACAACAAACATTACCGAAATAAAACTATGTACCTGATTCCTTCTGAGTAATAAGAGTATGTAAATTGTTTGTTTTGGAACAAGTTACAGAATTTCAGCTACGAAAAAATATCTCATATTCAAAGTTTACAACAACAACAGCAGAAGAAGCAGCAGCAGAAGCAACATCAACAACAACAACAATTATAACAATAATAATAATAATTATTATTATTGTACAACAACAATTATAACAATAATAATAATAATAGTAATTATTGTAAATTTTTTCCTGATAAAATATTTCTTAGAAGACAATGAAGGTGATGAATATGGGAATAAGTAAATTTGTTTTAATCGTGTAATTTCTTGCTCCTCAAATATCTTTGCTGCTCTTGCTGTTAATCAGTCTCGTGCACATTTTTCGAGTACTCAGTTTTTTATCGCCATCACTGTGTGTGTTTCCATTACGATAAGAGACGAAGTTTTAACTGCCGATAGAGCAGAAGAAAATTGTGGGGTCATTAAACCTTAGAAATAGCGAACGCTAAATTGAACAATGAGGATTTGTGTACTAGGGAAGTCGAATTAACATCAATAAAGTGGCTGACTCTTCGTGAAATAGATTTATGGCACTACGAGCATTAGGAGATACAGCGGCTTGTGTCGGCGCCCCCGCAGATAGCCAGCCACAAGACACACTGTGCCCACGAAAACCTATTAAACCGTAGCGTATGTCTAGATTGCCTGCAGCCTGAAAGAACGAGAGACTTGATTGATCGTCGGAAGTATTTCTTCTCTTGACACAGCCACAATACCGGTAACAATCAATCACCGGTATAAAAGCAACAGTAAATAGTACGAAATCAACTTACGAACCACTGCGGCTGTCTGTACCTGCGATCCTCACTGCCCACACGAACCATTCGTATCACTTACTGTTTCTTTGCGCAGAATGTGGCCAGCGGATGTGCGAGTCTGGAGACTAACTGGTGCCTTGTACTTGCTGCGTGTGATATCAATCTTCTCAGATAACTGCCTTATAGGGTGCGACACTGTGCAGTGTGCAATGTATATATCTGTGTCCTGTTGCCTCAAAGGGTCCTGCTGCCCCCAGTATCAGGGCATTTTCCCTTATGATGAAGGCAGAATTTTCCTTCCAATCTTTAGTGCGTATGTACCAGACTGCACTACGTCACGTTCCTTAAGCTGATTTTATTCGTAGTCACTGCCAGAAGAACTCAAAATGCCACTTAATTTCTTAGCAAAATTTTTACGTTATGGTCTGTTGTACTTAGAGCGGTGATTTGTGTTTGGGACAATTGAATGTCCCTCCAAGATGCGGATAAATATTGCGGTTTTCTGGGACGTGACACTCTTTAGGTTGGTATGCTGGTACCAGCAGCTTACAGAAACGTTGCTGCCTCCATCTTCAGAATAGTCCACTGTACACGGCGTCATATTCTAGAAGATTGCAGGTTAAATCATCATTCTTATCATAAAACCAACTGGATGCACTAATTTCCCAAATTTATTTTTGGAATAAGACTCTAGCTTCGGACAGACGAACTGTCCGAAACATGTAGAGTTTTATTCCAAAAATAAATTTGAGAAATTAGTGCATCTAGTTGGTTTTATTATAAGAATTCTTCACGATGCACGGTCACCTGAACGTCAAATTTAAATCATTACTTTTCATAAAACCAGGGAATTAGCCAAAGTAGAAAATCTAGGCACTTGGAGATTCATTAATTGTTTAGTTGGTTACATTATTTCGATGTATGTCAATAGTAATATTAAGAATAAAAAATAAGATCGGTTATGTGTCTCGTAACCTCTATAATGTGACAGGCCAGGGTGCTCTGATAGATTATGTTCCTATGTGACCTTCCTCCTTCTGAGATGCTGCCCTGTGTAGGTTGTTATGTAAGTTGCTACTGGGTTAACGACCAGCAATTTCCGCTGCGCAGTTCATGTCAGAAGAGTAAAGACCTCAATTACGACGTGGCGGAAGCCTGAAATCTCGCATGTTTCTATAAACTTACGCATTGCGCGTTAAACACTATGAAGTATGTGTACATCAGCTGTATTTCTGAGAGAGACGTAACTGGGTGATTGCCCTCTGGTGCCCATATTTTTGTGTTCAATAAAGTACCCTCTGAATAAGTCCAATACGCTCACAGAACTCTTCGGCCAGTATTTTTATGTTATTGGCTTTTGACATTCACGCGCTTGCCTCTTACATCTGGACTGCCTCAGTACAAAAATGTACAGAATTCTCGTCTCTCACATTAAGCGTATTCATATGTGAAGATAGTGTAATGTGGCTTTACTTTGTTTTATTTTCCTCGTGTTCGGACTTTATAGGCCTTTCTTCTAGCGCCTTCCACCCCATACAGTTCATTTTCTCATACCCCATTTCTTTCATTCAGAGAAATCAAATTGCGCACAGGCGTCGTATTAGTGCTACGAGGAAGTCAGTGTGTAGCTGAGACGGCAGAGACCAGCACTGCATGCGTACTGTTTGAGGAGAAACCTTTTCGAAACTTCACATTTCAAGACAGAGAGCATGTTAGCAGATTGATCTCAGGGGAGTAGGTTACGAAGATGGAATGTGCTTAGAAGTGGCTCAGGAACGTTCTGAGATTTGGAATTAATGGCACTGGATGTTCGGGTTCTGCTATCAGTTTGACATACCCGGCACTTGTCTAAGGCGCGCGATCGCTTGAACTTCGCGATCGCTGGATCGCGAGTACGATCCTTCACACACTAGGATGTGCTGCTGAGCCGTGTTTTTGTATATTGTTATGCAGGCAGATCTCTTGCGTTTGCACACCATTCGGTCCAAGGACGGGGGTGGGGGGGAGGGGGGGTGGGGGGGCAGGCCTTCGGTACAGGCTGGAGACAAAGATTCGCAGAGACTTATAAATAAAGCCAAC
>Ga0123352_10015366_pt1 | contig 12188 bp, 6 predicted proteins | sample TergutLab28metaG_FD_89700 | JGI IMG/M metagenome (GOLD analysis project Ga0123352, IMG submission 89700) | Labiotermes labralis P1 segment gut microbial communities from Petit-Saut dam, French Guiana - Lab288 P1 | ecosystem: Host-associated > Arthropoda: Insects > Digestive system > Gut ... | reverse complement strand
GTGGCGGACGCTTGTGAGTGCGGTAATGAACTTTCGGGTTCCGTGAAATGCGGGGAATTTCTTGACTAGCTGCAAACCAGTTAGCTTCTCAAGAAGGACTCTGCACCATGGAGTAGGTAAGTATAGCCATTAACTACACAGGAATGCCATGCTTACTCTTATATGTCGCCCTTCTCAGAGGAAAACTATAGCCATCGGCTGGCAATATGCTAAGTGAATAGCATTATATTGTCCATAAAGGCAAGTCATGCATCGATGTAACATTCACAGCGAAACAAATTATGGAGACAAGTAAAACCAGTCCTTTATGTGCTATTTTTAAACTGCCAGAAGGACTATACTATACTGAGTCGAGAACACATGTTATAAGGCTGATACTGCACAGTTCTATAGAACAATAACAATACAAATTGACTTAACAAGCATACGAGGCACTAACGTTTTCTGCTTGATGTAAAGTTGTGGTAAACCTGCACTGCTGGTGATCTCTGGAGAAACAAAGTGCTAAAAATACGGTTAGAACTAAACGCGTAATGTAGCTACAAACTTAGCTGAAGCTTGTGCTCTTCAAAACATATTGTCACCTGGACAACATATCATGAAGACGACTACAAATATTAATATAAAATGATATGAAATGCCGACGAAAAGGGGTGCGGCAGAAGCCAGTACAAATTACCGGGGCCCGGCCTTCTGGAAGGGGACTCGGGGCCCGACTTAGTTTACGTGTGTTTTTGTCTTTGTCGATAGTATCATTACCAGTTGAAGGTACAAATTAGCCCTTTCAGACCAAGCCCAAGTCGCTCTCTGAGAGTCAGTCTTTCCGATTTAGTGTAAAGGGTTTTAGCCGGTTCGCTTTTGTTGGGAGGGGGGGGGCAAATAGATTTTTTTCACCGGGGCCCGAATCCATTGTGGGCAGCCCTGACGATATAAAAATGTCTACATCGAAAAACAAGGATAGTGACACTATGACTTAACAGCAAAAAATAACAGGAGGAGATGAAATGAAGTCTCAGAATTTATACGTCCGTGGTGCATCTTACTTGTTTGTGTAATGAATGAAGCTATAGATGAGAATAAACTAAACACGTAAATGTAGAGAAAAAAGTAAAACACAACTACTGTACTGCCTAAACAACAGAACATAATATACACTGTCTAGACTACATCGAAAGCTGCTGTGTAATGTCTAAACTTCAACAAAAGTCAAAGTACAGTGTCAGCAATAGAACAAAATGACTGGACAGTGTCTACAATACAGGGTGATTCAAAAAGGTGGACTCAAATGAACAGTAAACGGCGCCTCAACACACGCCAGACAGTTGGTTCCGGTATTCCAAGTTCTCTGCTCGCTCTACGGGTTGACTTGCGTGGGCTACGCTCAAAACTCTCTTGAATTCCTCTCACGTTCTCTTCTGATACACGTGGTCGGCCGGAGCTTTTGCCTTTACACAGACAGCCTATTTGCTCAAATTGGTAATTCCAACGACAAATGATCTTCCTCGTTGGAGGTTGAATGTTGAAACGAAGGCGAAACGCACGCTGTACAGCAGTCGCCGACTGAGTTTTAATGAACTCACGAACGCAAAAAATCTTGTGCTGCATGGTAGCCATTTTGCTCTCAACTGATGCTGCTGCACGGCTCTGCGCTAGGCGAGCGCTCTAGGGGTGGTATTTGAAATCTATGACCTCCTCTTTCAAATATTATGTAGATAATTCATATACCATGTATAGTTCAGGAAATATAGATGTGCGAAATTGAGTCCATGTTTTTGAATCACGCAACGCAACAGAAACTGCTGTGCGGTGTCTAGTCTAAACAAACTGCTGTGTAGTGTCTAAACTGCAACAAAAACTAGTACTGTGCCTGAACTACAATCAAAGGCACTCTACAATGTCCAACTAATCCCTTAAATGCGGAAGTGTGTCAGGAGCACTGAGGTCCGTATAGAGGAAACTATTAGGGGCGGCACACCTCAGATTTCTGCGACCGGTATATCGAGTGAGAGCAAGGGACAGAACTAAAGGTGAAGGTGAGATAAGAGAATGTCACCGATAAAATTACTGCTTATGAAAGTCAGTGAAAGTAAAGTATATCAAGAAAGTGTACATATGAATTACGACAAGCTCCACTGTATTGCCTGCACCTATCGGTATGCGAGATTAGAGCGTCCACAAAGGGGAAGGGAGGATAAAGTTAGCTTCAGGGTGGGTCAAAGTATTCCAAAGTTTGTTTTGAGAACGAGGAGGAGGAAGGAGAGGAGGAGAAAAGGATAGGAAGAAGATTTTGATGTCCTATCCAATTATTTTATTACAATGCTCGCTATTATGTTCCTACAAACTTAATGCTGGTAAACGCATGCCGCCTGGCATAACTTAGATTCGATTCAATGTCTTTTTTCCCTGTATCCTCTCTTTGTTATGAGGCACTGCAAGTCTGTAAACCTATGCGCTTCCAGCATGCCCATTAAGGCCAGAGTCAGGACAGGAACAACATGACCTTCAATAAGGTCATCCAGTATAGCACATAGTATTAATTTAAACGCAGTCGTTTCTTGAGTTCCGTAGAAGCAGGTTACTCATTAGTATGGAAAAGCTAATTAATTTCGCATCTTTACGCAAATCGCTTCATAAAGGACAGCAGTTAATTTCACTACAGCCATCGCGAAGGATTCGCACATGACTGTGGTTTGGAAAGCATTCTGAATACTGAACACCTAAAAGACATAAACCTACGGTGCGAATAGGGTGAAGGTTCTTTATCAGCACCACGTGATTATCGTGGCTTCCCTCAGTCTCAAGACAAGAAAACGCTGAAAGTCGCAGAGACGCACCTAAGCCCTGAGCTAATTTCGGACAAGTTACAGCAGTGGGCGAGAGATCCTAGACTGCGAACAACAGGAAATTCTCTTTTTGTCAGTGCAACCAAGCCATTTCGGGGAACATCTTTAGCCTCCTACACAGTGGATACTGGGGGGTTTCCGTTACAATGGTAAAGCGGGAGGAGCTGAATACTCACTTGTATGAAAACAGTTGCATGCTAAAAAGACCAACGCATGCGGTCGACAGATGTACTTACTGCATCTCATGAGACATTCGAAGGATTGAAACTGTATTTATCAGGAATTTGGGTAGGTGAAGGCGCAGATGGTTGAGGCACTGCGCTACAAGCCGGGAGGTCGCGGGTTCGATTCCCGATGGGTTCACTGGGATCTTTCATTGACGTAATCCTTCCGGCCGCAATATGGCTCTGGGGTCGACACAGCCTCTAACAGAAACGAGTACCGGGGATATCTCCAGTGCGGCAAATCCAGCCAGTGCGTAGAGCTGACAACATCACCACCTTCAAGTGCCAACTCTCTAGAAATTCTGGGAGCCTCAACCTCCTGGAGCCCTAGCGGCTCGTCCCGGTCTGTAATGGGTTAGATTTTTGTTTCTAAGGAATTACTTGAAATTCAGTGAAAAAACTAGAAACTTTTACTTATATTTACTAGACGTTAGTTTAAAAAAAACTGCCTCAAAACACGCAATAGAATTTGACATAGTAATGATGATAATAATAATAATAATAATAATAATGTAAATAGACATAAACATTGGGTTTTTAATGTCAATGATTCAGCGTATCTCTGAATGTAGCGATTTAAGAGGGGCTCCACAACACTTGAATATTTCAGTCCACGTCTGATATGCACCAACAAGGCACAGAGTTTGGCAAGGAAGCAATGATAGCGTTTAACGCTGCACCAAGTGCACAAAATTAACGCTGATATGCAAGTTTCGTGTGCTTTTTTTTCACCTAATAAATGAATTGTGGTTAAACTTGTTATTCGGGGTTGGACACTGAAGTTCATCCAGAAATTTTTTTTGTGAAAGTTACTGTCTTCTGCGATGTGGCGGCGGATTGCTTGATAGACAATCACCAATACCTATACGTCAACCCGAAAATCACGCTGCAGTTTGGTAACACAAGCCACACTTTACGTGAAGCGATCCAATCGGAAATGGTCGATTCTTTCAGAACTGACATAACATAAAATAACGTCGCATATAGAGTAAAATGAGGAGCCTCGCAATATCTAAATATGATGTTTCAGACTCTTTCCGATCTGGCAAATATTTAGCGAAGCACAGGAGAAAGTAATTGTGGGAATAGGTTTTGTACAATGCAGTGTATAACAGAAGCAATATAAGAAAATAAAAAATTGGCACTCGTTTGTTCTTACTGCCGTTGACGAAATTCACAATGACTTAACCACATACGTGGCAAATTATTTTGGCAACACTGGTAAACTTAATTTTTGTCACATGAAAACTAATTTGTATTTCTCATGTATTTTTCCACGCTGAATTCAAACATGGAATTAAGATTGCTCTATAACCCGTAGTTTTTGTGTGACAGAATTTTTTAAAATATAATTTCAATTAATTACTTTTCTTTTTACCACGCTTCCAGAATTTTTAAATGCGGCTTAAACACGTTGTTATAGTTTAACATTGGGTGGATACAAACCCCTAATCATAAGAAAGACAATAGGCATGTGACCCCATTCACAGACAGCCAGACTATGTAAGCTCAGAAATACACTGACACGTTGACACACGAAACAAACTGAAATTTCTGCTTGAGGAACACTGCACTGCCAGTGGTGCGCCGAACTACGTTGTGATAAGTTTTAATCGCTTATTCCAGGACGGAAAAGGTAGTACATATTCCCTTAATCAACCCTGAAAATTTTCATTTACCTCTGCTGCACAACGAACTTGGACTCAAAAATTTTTTGTCAAGGCAATGGATCAAAATAGGGCTGGATTTATGCATTTGAATAATAAGTTTCCTAGGATAATTGATGCTAAAATCAAAGAAGGGGTAATTGTTGGACCTAATATAAGAGAGTTAACACACGACGTAAAATTTGCAGACCAGCTAAGTGAAGTGGAAAAATCAAAATGGAAATCATTCAAAAGTCCCTATTTTTTTAAATTATAAGGAAGAAAACTATTGTGATATGGTGGCCAATCTTGTACAATCCCACAAAGCTATGGGGTGTAATACGTCTTTAAAGAGGCATTTCTGAGACGGCCACTTAGACTTCTTCCCAGAAAATCTCGGGGCCGTGAGTGATGAGCACGGAGAGCGTTTTCACCAGGAAATTTTCACCATGGAAAGGCAGTACCAAGGCAAATGTGATACCCAGTATGCTGGCTGATTATTGTTGAACACTTAAAAATACACGTTCCACAGACAAAATGTAGCAGAAAGTCATCCCCTATTACTTTTTATGTGATGTATATACTCTCTGAAATATGTTTTCTTAAAAATTCCACCACGCGTCTCTTAAAAGCCCTGACTTATAGGAAAAAAACTAACAACATATTTGAATGCAGCACACAAAGTGCTATTGGTTTTGCCTATTTGGGTTCGTGTGACAAAAAATAAACATTATTTGTTATCACGTGTAACTCCAGTCAGCTTTACTCGCAAGATGATCACATTTAATGCCTCCCAACATACAAATATTATTTAAGATGTCATTATTGTATCGTATAAACGGTTATTAGATACAAAAAAAAGAGATATATAAAGGGTAATTTTGAAGTAAACCAGTTCAATTTGTTCCAAAGAAATATCCTCTACACGATTTAAGTCAGAGGGATTACAATCCGTACAGTATGCGGTAAAAATTAATTTTAATAACTGCCATGCAACAACATTGTACGTAGGTTGAAGAATAACAGACCAACTTGATGTCACTAGTTACTATGTTTTATTTCACTTCTTCTATGCTCAACATGTTTCGGACATTAATATTAATGATGTTGAACACAGAAGAAGTGAAATAAAACATAATAACTAGTGACATCAAGTTGGTCTCTTATTCTTCAACTATCAAAATGACGCACGGTCCAATACACATAAGATTGTACGTAGGATCGACAGGCTATTAAAAACTTTGATGAGAGAAGAAACTTTCAGATCATAAAAAATAGTACAGGTAAACTGTTACGATTAGGAATATTGTGGATGTGCACTGGCAGAAACGTGTTGATAGAGTCACATCCAGAAGAAATGCATTTGAAACTCAGCTAATAAATACGTTTCCGAACATGAATATGAACGTCAACATGGTCCATGAAGTAGCCAGATGAAAAGCGGCAATTTTAAAATACAGATATTGGCGCAGTACACATGAAATACTACTTCCCCGTTCTTACTACAAGTGATTTAAGCGTCCTTCTATGAACAGTGCTAATAAGCACAGCAGTTAGTCAACTGTCTGCAATATTATCATCCCACAGGCGTCTCACTTCCAAGCTGTAAACCAACGCAATTTCCTTACTTTACTTGCCCTAAAAGTGCTGGTAGAATGAGTTTCTCTTTGTGTAATATCCTCTATTTCCCGCATCCTTCAACACCACTACATCCAAATATTATCTTAGAAATCTTTGCAAATAGAAACTGCAAGGTAAACAGTTTTTAACGAGAATCTGTCGCTCGGTTCGAACTCTTGCGTGATTCTTCCTGATCATTACGCACGAATGGTCTAGGAAACATTACCATAAGCGTAATACCAAATTGTAAGAACTTGATAGACGCGTTACAATCCCTGCCTAAGATCTCTTAAAATAAAATTATTGATTGTTTCTTTCGATTGATCAGAACATTCGTTACTTGCTGTCCAAAATCTGTCCCAATCAAGGCAGACCCACTCGCTTCCTTAAAATATATTGTACTGTTATAACTATAACTACAAAGTATATTGTTACATCACACGTAGGCCTACCTAGTACCTGTAACGACAAACAAATTAGCTTTATCCGTTACATAAATTTTAATAAACTTCGCAAAAGATAAATTAATAAAAGACACTTTACTCTGCGAACTGGAACGCAAAACTCGGTACACTACAAAACACAAACATCAAATTATTCGTGGATTAATTATAATTAAACTTGCGTTCTAAAAAAGCGGATGTGGCATTACACATCTTTTTTACAGAGAACTGTGCAATTTTGGGTTATTACGCAGCGAATAGTGGTAATTCCTTACCGATGTTTTGGGACAACTTGTCAGTAAGAAATTACCACTATTCACTGGTTAATAACCCAGAAAAGCGCCGTTCTCATCTACTTCGCAGGGGAAGCCTGAAATCACACATCTTTTCTACTGTCTTTCCTACATCCTCACACGATAAAAATAATCAACATTTTCACATAAAGAACTTGACAGGAAAACGTGTGAAATAACCAAGGACAGTAGTGACCTTGGTTACCTTGTAACAAACTGTACCGAATTATGTACAAGTCGGTCAAATGCCATTTCAGTGGTCACATTCAGCAAAGCGTCAATCACCAAGAAAATGACCCTCAATAAATTCCAAGAACAGCAGCAAAACCTACGTCAAGGTGTCACGTACTCAAATATTCGTCATACTTCCGTTGTTGTTACATCCGCTTTACTGTCCGGAACTGGCGCACACGCTGTTCACGGTCCTGCAAGAGGACTGGCACCATTCTCTTTCTTCTATTCTTTATTTAGTAGGTTGTAGCAAGTAAAGATCAAGTTTCGTGACTTGTGATCAGATGGCCACTGGAAGGTCGTGCACGATAGCGAAAGTAACGCATTTTTCAATCAGCATCACAGCAGACAAACAGCTGTCTGACATGCAGCGCGGAGTCCAAAATCTGTCAGTCTTCAGCCCGGTGCCAGGTGCAGAGACTTACTCTTCTCAAATAATAGTTAGATATTCCAGATAATTTTCACGAATCAGACCAGTTACTGGGACCCACTGTCATATTCGGGCCCAGAAAAGGTCGTGAAATTAGCCCTTTACCCGGAGACATGTGGCTGGATAACCGTTTATTAAACACAAAACGTTTTATCCAGTAAAACCAAACAGTTTCTCCTTCACATATTCACTACTGTCCCTCATCTTTAAATATAATATCAGTAAGTACGGCAACACAGGGTAACGTATTAAAAAATAACCTAGCAATGTTACAAGAGGAGAATGTCACACATTCAGTTTGTTAAAAAAAAACAGGTGTTTTCGACACCAAAGAAGGTACACGTGTTTGTTTATCGTAACATATTAGGTTACACACATTTTAGAACATAGATTAAGCTAAAAGAACTCTTTTCAATTGTAGTAAATAGATGACGCATCACTTAAGGTGGTGGTGGTGGTGGTGGTGGTGGTGGTGGTAACACTAATCATTCATTTCATGTATTAAAGTGGTTGATACATGGTAACAGCAAAAAAACAATTTGCAACCAAGCGCTACGCAAACAAAGTACAAAACACTAAATAAGGAAAGGCATAACAGTCGACATTAAGAACAAGACAGTAATAAACCCAAATTACATGAATAAATTTAAGACTCAGAAAAAAATTACACTAAGCAATAAATTATTAACACCTTTAATAATATTATTTATATAAATTCAATTAGTTTTAAAAGTACCAGTAAACTCTCGGACTACGTTAGCCGCAGAAATACATCGGATTGTTAATCTAACCTTTATGTGATGCTAAAAACACAAAATAGCGTAGCTTAGGCTGTTATTAACCTTGCAAATATCGAGAACCGCGCTCTTCTGGGTTATTACGCAGCAGTAGTATTAATTCCTTACTGACGTTTCGGGACAACCTTCGGTCCCATATTCAAGGGTCAAGAATCCAAAAACCCAAAAAAGGTGGATTCTTGACCCTTAAACATAAGAACGACAGGATGTCCCGAAACGTCGGTAAGAAATTGTAGTACTCGCTGCTCAAATACCCAGAAGAGCGCGATTCTCATCTACTTCGTTGTGGAAGCCTTTATCACGCTTGTAAATATCCGTAAACAACGGCTACACAAATGGATGAGCAATATTTTTGCCTATAAAGACATGGACAGGAAGGGGGAAATTAAGACATCTACGACACTGAACTATAGGCGAATTAAACGTACCAAACATATTTTCACATATATTACACATGTGCCACATAACCCTTCTCATTCTACTACTACTACTACTACCACCACAACCACCAACTCCAACGCCGCCGCCGCCGCCGCCGCCTCCAGTAGCAATATAACTATTATTATGCATACCGAATATTATTACAGATATTAATTCAGTCCAAAAAGGCGCATCATTCAGTTACAATGGATATTTTTCACGTATTCTCATTGCATATCGTAGAACCTAAAACCCGTTCGGCTAATTAAAACGTATCTATTGAGCCATACAGCAAAACCAAGAGACAAACATTTGTCTCATACGGCTCCTTTTAGGAATGGTCTGAAACATCCAGGAGGTGTACGGCACTATCTTTTCAGCTTGTTTTAGAATATGCCATCAGTAAGTGCCAAGAAGACCAGGAGAAACTGAAACGTAATGTAACAGGTCAACTTCTGGTCTATGCTGACGTATTGACTTGGTGGAAATTTAGGAGTAAATAATGCAAAGAATATAATAGAAAAAAATCCCTTATTTGTTTGCACAAAAGAAGGTCTATAATTTAATGCAGAAGAAATTAAGTATATGTATATAGCTCTTCAACAGACTGTAGGACAAAACCAGATCACAAAAGTAGGAAATAAATACAGTGAAAACGTGGAAAATTCAAAGCTTTAGGAATGTCTATAACAAATAAATAGTGAACAGAAGTTTAAATTTGGAGACTGCTTCCTCCCATTCGGTGCAAAGCGCTTTGCCTTCCCGTCCGCGAAGTAAAAACGTGAAGTAAAAATAAACAGAACTACAATTGAGCCCGTTGTTCAGTGTGGGTGTAAAGCTTAGTTCCCCATATTAAGTGTGAGTGTAAAGATTAGTCCCTTGTTTTAGGGGAAGGACACAGGTGGAAGTCTTCGAAAAAATGGTCCTGATGAGGATGTTTTGACCTGAGAACAACCAACGGCAGACTTCAGAAACTACACTGAGAAGCTTCATTATTTGTAAACCCTGTGTAGTATCATTAAGATGATAAAGCCGAGGAAAATGATATGGACGTCTAATGTGGCACTCACAGGGCAGATGATTACACACAAGGTTGTGTTCACAAAAACTGACGAGGAGAGGCACTTATAAGACGTAGGGGTGGATGTGAGGACATTATTGTACTTGATTGTGAAGAAACGAAGTGCGACGGCATAGCCAGGAGTCATTTGACGGAATCCTGCGAACACGATCATTAAATTTCCGATTCACACAATGTAGGGAATTACTTGGCTAGCTGAGGAACTATTAGCTTCTTAAGATAGACTCTGGTCCGATGTTCTGGTTGTTAGTTACTCAGTTAAGAAATAACTATAACTCATTATTAACGACCACTTCACTGCAGTTATAAAGTATATGGGTAGAAACAGGCTTCTGTGTTAGTGGTTGTTAAAGTTTCTGTCATACCACGTGATGGCCCTCAGGTTCGTACAAATAGTAACACCCAGCGAACAGGCTAATAGTATTACAGAAACTCAAAGTACTAATTAATTAATTAAACTTTTGTGTATTATTTGAATGCAATGCGTAATTTGAACGAATAAATGACCGGTACTGAGCATCTACATGTTTCATCTTGGAAACTACCAAACTAACTTCCAGTAGGTGTATTTCTGTTGGTCTAAGAATTTAAATAACTTTCGTTTGATTTTCGTCTACATCGCTCCAGGTTTAACGACTGATTTACCAGGAGACGATAATAAAAGTGCATCTAGTTTGAGGAGTCAAGGCTGCTTAGATATAATACTGTGTCGTTGTGACAATTCTCGATGTTGAGAAGAGTCTTAGTTCCTTCATCTTCAGGCAGAACACTTCGAGACGTCGGCAAGTATCAAAGGCCACAGCGTCATCTTCGATGACTTGAATCTTCTACAGCACTTCTGCCAGAACATCTATATTGCTACGCGTCTAGTTCCTCAACCACCGCTCACTGCATCGCGTATGTTCTATTACACAAATTGTAGCCCTCATTACGTTCTAAAAATTCCATACAATATATTTAGAACATTAAGAGTCTCTGCAGCGCAGTTACTTGGCAACATTCAATTTGTATCTCAGAATACATAAACACGTAGGCTACGGGCGACAACGCCCCCTCCCCCTTGTGTGTGTGTATGTGTGTGTGTGTACGTGCGTGTGTGTGTGTGTGTGCGCGCGCGCGCGTGTGTGTGTGTGTCCGAATCAGAGTAGGCTGTACGCCTATTAACGTCTACCTACTGTGTTATTCTTATAGTGCATATAAAATTTGGCTTGCTGCGGGGTTGGACGCTCCTGATCTGCGTCGATTAGGCAAGGAACCACTTAAAATGACGCATTTCAAAACCTTTCAGTCCTTGGAAGAATAGCAATTCGTGTTTACGTAGCAACAGGTGCCATTCACGTTTACGTCGCAAATTACGTGCCATTCTCACGTTATGTAACACAAGGATCTGTAAACACCTGAATCAAGTAGATCAAAACGAACAGTCTTATTCCGAGGCTGCAATTACATAACGGCGTGCTCGATTTGACTTAAGGCATTTCAGCCATCAAGTCTGTGAACTGGAAACTCTAATACTCCCTGTTTCACATACAGTAAACACAGAATCCATTTATGTGTAACATACATTTGCTTCTCCTCCTTTAAGTAGGCAGATACTGTTCTGTATATATGACAATAATTGTCCAACAAGATGCAACTATATATACAGCTTATTTATATCTGTAAACCGCTCTATATGTTTCGGGTGGTGTCTCCACCCATCATCAGGAGCTCATAACACTGTATCCACTGCAACCTGTCGTGAACGTGACTGGACGGGACGTCCAGTCACGTTCACGACAGGTTGCAGTTACGGTTTTACCAATGCCAGATGCTGTGGATACAGTGACATGAGCTCCTGATGATGGGTGGAGATACCACCCGAAACATATAGAGCGGTTTACAGATAAAAATAAGTTTTATATTGTTGCATCTTGTTGGACAATTACTGTCATATATTTCACGACGTACGGACCCTTAAATGTAAAATTGTTCTACACATGTCAGTGACTTAAACAGTTTGAGGTAGTCCCACAGCCTGTTTCACATTGATGCGAAAATGCGATATCTTGTTAAAACTTGCATTTAACTTTCGTTGTAAGCCTACGAAGGAAGTTCAAGGAAATGTCGAGAAAGTTCGATTGATCTCATATTCTGTACCACACCCTTCTTGTACTAGAC
>Ga0123352_10015365_pt1 | contig 12189 bp, 9 predicted proteins | sample TergutLab28metaG_FD_89700 | JGI IMG/M metagenome (GOLD analysis project Ga0123352, IMG submission 89700) | Labiotermes labralis P1 segment gut microbial communities from Petit-Saut dam, French Guiana - Lab288 P1 | ecosystem: Host-associated > Arthropoda: Insects > Digestive system > Gut ... | reverse complement strand
CTGTAAAGCACTAACACCATACTTTCGGATGAAAACCTGATGATGGCCACATTAGGCCAAAACATGTAGTTACTATCATCCTTTATTAAACATCTTGTTAGATATTGTTGTGTTATTGACTGACACCTACACCTACAGTCTTCAAAGTTTAGCGCTAATGCAAAATTATTTTGGCAAGGTTTGGACAATGACCCTTATTTTGCCATACTTACACTGTCAATATACTTCTTTGGAGTTGAGCTTTTGGAATGATATACACACTTACAGCATCAAAAACTTCTTTTGTTACATAGTTATCAGGAACCTAAAAACACATTATGTTATAAGCTTGCACATTTCGAAGATCTAAAGATGTGGCAGATTCTGGAACATAGAGCTTATCTTTTATTGTTGATAAGAACACCACAGCCATCATATGATCTCATGAAAGATGCAGGCTCTCTATACAATAAAGATGGCATGCTCTAGTATGAAACAAAACACAGACTACACTGATTATTTACAATGGCTTGGCCTAAGTTTATCAGCAGAAATAACCAACAACATGAACTTCTGAAAAATATTTTGAGAGATCAAACATGCTACATTCTAGACAGAATACAGAAGAACACAATTTATTTACACTGGGCAGACTAAGTCTATGATGTGCAACATGTTGCAAAATACAATACTTCCTTTAAATACCAACAAAAACACATACAGAATGACCATGGTAAACATCTACTTACATTCTTCAAGCAAAGATATTTGTCAAAGTACCATCATCTTTCTAATAAACATTTCCAAAAATGGGAAATTCTGAGGTAAATTCAACTGAATGGAATGAGTTAAAGTTCCTTCTAAACAGTGGCACAAGCAGGTTTATATCATTATCTAAACTTCCGATGATGGGTGCAAGTTACTGAATACCAATTCGGGCACTCCTTTTTCATATTCACCTTAAGATCATATCCATGTGCCTATACCGTTTGCATCTAAATTCGAAATTTAATCTCCTAAGGTTGTGAAGCTGCACTTATTGGCAGTTATCGAAGTTTCTCAGACGCCTGCTGCCATCTTCAGGGCCAAAGCACCCCAACATATAACTCATGTGACCCTGTACATGGAGGCAACAAACGCCTCCAACACGCCGGTAACTACCAATCAACACGGCGTCACATACCACACCTGACTATTCTCATCTGTGACAGCCTCAACGCGGGAATAACTTTATGTGCTCGAAATACATCCATGTCATCCACAACAAATGACAATGTCAAAAGGATTGGATCGAGAGTGAAATACTACCTAAAAATAACACTGATCAATGATAATCCCGCACAAGTACACTCTATCATAAGAACACTCTCAGAAAGCACACATCCATACTTGGCATGTTATTTTTGGTCCCGCTGTTGGATGAAATTCACATAAAAATATACATTTTAATGAACCTTCTACGCCACATCCCTCACCACTACCTACGCTATCTGCCATGTTTACAGCCTCAACCTCCCCCCCTGAACTTTAAAACTTAACACACGTGATACTAGCACAATCGTGTATATTGCTCTAATCCGTTATATTTCCACCAAGGAGAGATGTATGAAACATTGCGGAGTCTGAAACATTTCACTAAGTTACAGACAATATTATTGCATAATAATAAAACAGAAAAATTATGTGAAATTGAAACTGGGCTTCGTCTTATACCATGAAGTATATTACCTTAAAATGATTAGTCTCACACATCCATATATATATTTTAGTGATGAAATAAGGTGCTTTTAGTCATCACAAACTTTTACGATTTGCAAAACACTCGATGGTGTCACGGATCGGATGTTAAGGGCTGTAACCAATTGTTTGTACACAGTTCGCCCAGAAAACAGTGATAAAAGCACGCCAATGTTGGTGTGAATTGCGTGGAACTACTTCTATGTAATATTTCATTTACGTAGCGATTGAGTTTTTCCAATCATGATGACTAATCAGAGTAGCGACTTTTCGGTTATTATCAATAAAATCATGTTCTTCGGTTTATCATATTGACACAGCTGTTTTCGGTAGTGGGAAGAGTTCATCTAAGTGGGCGTGGTGTAAAACGTGTTCGAGTCTGTGATGGGTGTGGTTAGTTTTCTATTATCTCGTGTACCAAATGAACAGATTCAGAATACTGTATTCTTGTAGTGCGACTAACAGGTTGAAGTCAGGAAATGTCTTCCATGACTTTTAGTCAAAAAACATTTACTCCAACACCACCTGATAAAGGCAGCTTTCCCCTAGATCACGAGGGTCAGTGTAAGAAAGCGATGGTGAAATACATGATATGCTTAAAAACAAACGAAAACAATAACTCCTTGTGTCGTGAAGAAGCAATGGCATACTTGGACTGTCGGATGAGTAACCATTTGATGGCTAAAGAAGAATGGTCCAAACTTGGATTTGGTGATTTGGAAACCAAACACTTTCAGAAAAATAGGCGTGAAGTGTAGGGTCACTAAAGAAGTGCGTGTTGAATAGAATGGCAAATTCTAGTAGTGCTAATGATAAACGCATTCTTGTGGGCTGCTCAGGCAGTGTTGCAGCTATTAAGTTGCCTCAACTTTTGAAAGCCATACTTGAATCAAAACATTCTGTGCCGTGGAATGTACAGTTGCAAGTTATCCTAACTGAGCATGCAAGGCATTTCTGTGCCTCTGCAGACTTGCCGGTGAATGTGCCAGTTTACTATGATGAGGATGAGTGGTCAGCGTGGTCAAAAAGGGGCGATCCTGTCCTGCACATTGAGTTGGCAAAGTGGGCGGATATTTTCGTAATTTCACCGCTTGATGCAAATACTTTGGCAAAATTAGCCCAGGTATTAACTTACATTGAACTTTATACTTGTTAGGTGCTAAGAGAGATTAGGAGAGGATTTGAGAGAGGACCTTGCCCTGCATGTTGGGGGAAGGAGAATATGAAACGTATGCTATTAGAATGTTTAGAAACAAAAAGTGGGGAGAAGAATTGTGTGTGGTAAATGGCTGGGCTTTGTTGCAAATTGAACCCTCAAGGAAATATTGAAGCATACAATCAGCAGGGATTTAAAAAATGCGAAATATATATTTAAAATTTGATGCAAATGGGAAAGTAAAATCACAAAGTTGCAGTGCTTGTTGGAGGTTACTGAGCAATAGAATGAGAACGAAGAACATTATTGGAGAGAAGAAGAAAGACTCCAATTGCAGAGTGTTGGTATGAATAGTATGGAATGGGCATCTGTCATGAGGGAAGCCGAGGGTCACGTTTTTAAAGGGATATAGTGCTAGAGAAGATGATGGTGTGACTAGAAAAGCAAGCAAGTAGGCCAGTGTAAACAGGTATATGGTATTTAAGGAATGTGTGTTGTCAGAACCTGGTGTTATATTTGCACTGATACAAATGAACATCAGACTCAGTAAATAAGTAATATATTTCTCAAGTGTGTTACATGGAAAATAATAAGCCTAACTTACAACATAAATTTTATCATGAAGTCAGCATCTTATTTCTTAGTTTTAAGTGAACATTTTTCATTTGCCTATTTTATAAGCCAAAGAACTTTTGATATCATTCCCTTGTATGCTGCTACGAAGTATCGATAACTATCATTGACAACTTGCACTACAGATGGTCAATAGAACCCTTTCGATTCACCTCATTGGCGTTCAGTAATAGATATTTTATCATGATTTGCCCTGGTTTGTCATGAAAAAATTTTTGAACAGTATACAATTTAATGCTTTCCTGTTTTTGCAGCAGTTACTGATAAAATAATGTTCTTCGTTTGGGTTCTGCACCACAGTTATTAATGTTTTAGAGGAACATACTGCCTCCGTCTTCAATGTGACTGAATTGGTTCAAATGGATGCTGAAATGATATGGAGCAAGAAGCGTGTCAGTTATGTAGGCCGGTTTGGCAGTCTTGATCCAATCACAGGTGCAGATGGTAGGAAGAGGCAATGAACATTATCAAGAATTGTAGTTTGCCCTCATGATACAGATGTCTTTGTTTGCCATTTAGGTGGAAATGACACCTGGTGCAGCCTTAAGAGCAGTTGCAAATCAGACCACAGTCACCATCCACATCACTTCCATGTATCACACTTGTGAAACCCAGATACATGGTCTTTTTTGCAAGCCTTAATTGCTATTGGCTCAGGACAGCCCTATCCCCTTTCTACCTTTCATGGCTGAGTGGCCATACACCCTCGTCCTCAAATCATGGAATGTGAAAAACCCATTTCTTGATCCTTAACAGTTAAACATCCACTTAAACCAATACAGGCACTTTGATAAGATGCAGGTAGTATATTCTTCCCAAACATTTAACCACCACATGGCTGCAGAAAAACCCATGAAGGTTCATTTAACAGTATACAGATTGTGTTCTAAAAAATAATTATCATAAAATTGTGTAATACAGGGTCTGTGTGACAACTTGCTGACGTGCGTGGCTCGAGCATGGAACATGAAGAAGCCGCTGCTATTCTGTCCAGCTATGAACACACACATGTGGGAGCATCCAGTTACTGCCACTCAAATTGCTACACTGAAAACCTGGGGTTATACAGAAGTACCTTGCATTACCAAAACGCTCATCTGTGGAGACACAGGGCTTGGTGCTATGGCTGAAGTGCCTACTATTGTTGATGAAGTTTATGAAGCCCTTGGAATCCAGATATGTTGATGTTATTTTTCTTGTATAGTTCTCTTTCCATTGTTGGCACAGCATGTGTTTCACGAGACTTTAAGGTTGTTTCCTTATCGTACTGTACCACTCGTTATACCAGTGTTTTCTTTTGCATTATGTTTCTGCTACTTGTAAGAACGTACTCTGCATGGACATTTCAACCTCCCATTGCAATGAACTACGTACCATTTCTCTTTCCAGATTAGATCATTTTTATCTAATGACTTTCAAAAAATGCTGTAGTCACCAAATGGAGCTTCATGTGTCTTTGAGCCACTTGGGGAAGTGCAACAGTCCCCCTGTCCAGTCACACTGCTAGTCAAATCCACTTACCTGAAATGTCTGTGGAATTCCCATCAGTGGATATGGCCCAACAAATTACACATAGAGTATATTAGAAATCATCTTGTTGCACAAGGCAACTGAAAGGTTTTGGAAAGGAATGTTCAGTCTTAGCAATGATCAAATCCAACCTATATTCAGTGCATGCTGAATGTCTCATTTCTTGCCAGCATCAAGCTATGCCAAGCATGGTGACATGAACTTAAGGTTTTTAAGAAATTGGGTAAATTTGAAACTTACAACCCCTCTCTCCTGCAAGATGTTTGAAGGACTTTGGCAAAGAATGTTCAAGCTTTGCTCCAGTTGTATCTAAACTGATTTTGCTTTTACCTATACTAATGAAATTGGTGTTAATGCTAGCACATTCTCTGAACAGAAGCCACTCCCAGCATCTATTGTCGTCTTGAGTTTCACCTTGTGTGTTAGGCCAGTTGCTCCCAAACTTATTTGCTCCTGGCTTTGGCTTAGAAAAATAACCAGATCCTCACATCCTTGCTCATATAATAGTGTGTCCATATGATAAGGATCCAAAATTAAAATTTTATATTTCAGAACTCATTTCACATAAATATTATACATACCACAAACAAGTAACAATGCATCACAAGATTTCACCTTAATATATCGTCTCTCACTTCGTGGGTATCGGAAGTTTCTCAATTAGATATCTAATGGTAATAAGAAATAAACATATCACCAATTTATGAAGTTCATTTGTTTCTAAGAACACATCATTTAATTAAAAAATAAGTACTCTCTGCAGTAGCCATTACACAAATGTATCCCCTGAGAACTCGTCAGAGATCCCTTGAGAACCTTGGACCACACTTTGGGAACCAGTGTGTCAGGCTATACAATTTCAGTTTGGCAATGAATTCTGTATTTTCTGGAAAGTTTCCTAACAGTATACTGAAAGGCAAATGGACACTGGACAGTAAAGAGATGCGTAATTAATGCCCTAACAAATTATTCCAAAGCCCCACTTAATTACACAACATTTCAGTCTAAAGGTGATGACCTGTTCAGAGAATTGCACCCCCAGTTCCTAGCTGTTTCATATTTACATGCATCCCTATTTTCACTACATATGAACCCAAAGGGCCAACAATAGGTTAGAACCGAGTATATGGGCAACTTCACATGCGTGCATATATATATATATAGTGAATGTGTGCACGTGTATAGTATGTACTGTACTTTTTTCTTACAGTGGAAAATGCCAGAAAATAAACTGTACTGTTTTCATCACAGACAACATTCACTGTCATCTTTCTCGTAGTAGCTGGTCTTCCTCTAGTTGCCAAATGAGCACTCCTGTAAAGCAGAGTTCCTTCAATTCGTGTTAGAAAATATTTGGCTGTACAGTTGATAGAGTGCTATGAACATGATTGTAATTTTCTATCAAGCACAGTTCAGACAGCACAACAGAATGTATCTGCAACTGAAACATTTTGTTACATTTAAAAAAAAAGCTTGGTACAGTACAGATGACTTAGGCATACATTCAGACCAAAGAATAAACTTTTATATACAAGAAACTTTTCACTTACAAAACTGAACACTGTGAGTGCAGATTTGAAGGTGCTAAGACAGAAGTACACAACTGGAGCTAGAATCAACTATATTCCAAGTTCAGTTCATAGACAAATGGGTTCAGTTCCCGATTATCAAGTTACCGAATGCAGGAGAAGGAAATTCATGTATGAAAAGAGCCATAAATACTGACTGGCATACAGTTTCCACTGCTTTTTATTAAATATGCTAGATATTTTCCTAAGCTTTAACTGAGGCATCAATCAAGAAATGATAAATCAGTACAACAGCAGTACTCACAGTAATTCCTATTATCACAGTAATTACAAAGAAATATTCATTCACAGTTACACACGGCCCAATAAAAATATGCCAGCATATCTCCCTACAGTCCTTGCCAAAATTGCACAAAATTTAAGGGTGTACTGTGTGTATCCTATTTACATAGTTGCAGACATCTGAAACCAAGTACCATACTAAAACTGCACCTTTTGATATGAAAATTTAGAAACAAGAATTCCTGCAGGTATTCACTGAATACTCCTGCCATCATCTTGAAATGTATTAGCCCACATCTGATTCAGTGTTGGCACTGAATGGTCAAGATGTATCAAAATACTGGGAATGAATGAATGTTGAGCACATCACACAACCTTATGAAAAGTAGTGATAATCTTGAAATACACTTCCATCAGGCAGACAACACTCATAAATGCAGCAATGTGAAATCAGTGGCTAGAACATCACAGATGTTTCTAAATATGCTAGAATACTTCAAATATATAATAAAGAATGATGCATCTCTGCACCTCCAGTGCAGGAACTTCAGGTTGGACCAGTACATGATGGGTATATTCAAAGTGACTGGTGGCCAGAGTCCCTCACAAACAACATTATGTGATTAAAAATTATACATGGCCACTGATTAATCACACCAACTGCACACGATATATATCAAAACAATATAAAAGTACAGAGATGACATTCTCACGGAATCAGATACTTGCAGTTTCTGGTTTACATGTATGACAAACTCAAACTTACATAAAAATTAATTATATTAAATGTATGATTATTAATACTGTAATTAAACTATATTACTTTGCACTTCATATGAAAAACTGACGAGCCACATTTTAAACACATACGCTGACACTGTAAAAATAACTGATGAGGTGACGGGGTGGAGTCAAATCCAGCTTATGTAAATTTGGGGTTATATAAGTTTCTGAAACAGAACCCATAAGTCAGAAGCTGTCTGCACTGACATAAGTCTGCTGGTATGTGATGCTGTATAGTGGGGTGGATGGGTACCGATGTTACATGGGAACATGCTGCTTCAGTCTCCTGTGTAATGCTGAAGGCACCAGGTCTCTCCAAAATAACAGTAAAGTATCCAATGAACTACATGCATTCACCTCCTACAACTGTAATTGGTACACAACAGCAACACAAAAATCCTCAACTCTGGGAGTGTGGCAAATCAGATGCAGAATGGGGCCCAAATGGATGTTCACATACCTAGTTATAGGTAAACAAAAAAGAAGTTATCATACAGACCCCAAACTATATGAATATCCACCAAAATCTCAACTGGATGTTTGAAGTTGTTAGTCTCTGCATTTTGACCCAAAGGCTGTATTTTCCTCACCAATGTAATACAAGTATACACTTGTAAGAATTCAAGCACATGGTTAGAAGTATGGAAAAATATTACATTTGTATTAGTTGTGTAGCATAATTCTGGAGACTACTTTCACCATTTTAATAAAACAAGACTCCACTGAAACATTCTACTGTAACTGCTTCCAATACCAGGAGAAAGTGGGTTACAACTTACTTTCCTAACAAACTCGACGACCCCCTATTAACTAAAGCATTACTGTTCCAAGCCGGAAATAAGTTAAATCCCAGAGTCAATTTGTGTACTTTATTAATACAAATTATTTTCTACGATTCATTCAGCTCATCTGAGCCATCATCGGGTGGAACCAAATACAAGAGAAAATACGTATGCAAAACACAAGTGTGCATAAAGAATGCATGTATAAGACACAGCAAGTTGTGTGTGTACATAGGGGACATAACCAAAATACTTGTACATATGCACATATAAATACCATACAACAATTTGTATAGTCACATGAATTGTAATAACTGAACACACACCTGTCAACACTTGAATCCATCAAGTTTTAAGCAGTAAAACTTGCTGCAGTCTTATATGTGTAGTTACACATTCTAGCAAGAATACACAACTGTGTTTTCACGCATGTTTTTTCTTGTATGTGGTTCTCCATCATGGCAGCTCAGATGAGCCTAATATGTAGGAGAAAACACATAGTAATAAACTAAACAAATTGACTCCAAGTGTGTGTTGTTGAATATACATTTGTGTAATGCATGGAAAATGGAAAAAAATTTGAGTTCAATTATCTCCACAGTTTACAAAGCCTCATACACAGAGAACATTTTGCAAACTGGGAGGGAACACAAAAGTGGTAATGCAAGAGGTTATACTCTTCTTCAGCATGCTGCAGTAAATATGATTTCAAAGTGAAGTTTTAACCAAACCAAACTACAAATCAAGCAAAAATAAATGACTATTATTGATTTGGGTTTTAAAGTGACACAAAAAGCTACTACATTCCAGTCACAATTACATCCACCTTCCTACATCCAGCACTTCAGGGAAATGATGAAAACCAGGACTTAAAGATCATATTTTTCCCAGCTATGGATTTTGTCTTGATCAAAATGCCTTTAAAAAAACTAATTAACGTCCATGAATGAACCAAGCACGACGAATGCAAAGCAACATTGCCGTTATTGCAGAACAAATTACTGGTCGACACGTTTTATACATTTGAATGCTCTAGATTATAATACAAGATAATTTGCCACATTTCACCAGTAGTTCAGTTTCAAAAAATGAAAGTCACTTTCAAGGGTTCACGAATTCATTCTGTCAGTACAGTCATAAATAGTGCTGGAAAAACAAGTGAAAGCATATGTTAGAAACACTGCATGGGTTAATGTTAAATGCATTATGGAACCACCACATTGCCCCATTTACCTAGGGGAAAAATTAACATTCTTTTATCATTCAGATTTTACACCATAACATTTTATTAATTCAGCCAATAACTTATCACATACAACTTTCATAAAAATCACATTTCATTCAAGCTTACACTTTTCAGTCACCAAGAGCACTGTCAAGGTAAAAACACGAGCTGTTCACAGCACCACAGTTGGTTCAGGTACTGCGCTACATGCTAAAAGGTTGCAGGTTCGATTCCTGATGGGGTCACTGGGATCTTTCGTAGACTTAATCCTTCCAGCCCACTACTGCCCTGGGGTCAACTCAGCTTCATCCTCTAACAGAAAGAAGTTTGAGGTATTTACTGGGGGAGGGGCGGGGGGGATAAAGGCAGCCATTGCCAACCCAGCCACTTCATGCGTCTCTATTGTCTAGAAATTCTGGGAGCTTCAACCTCGTACAGACCCACAGGCCTGTATAGGAACTCTTACACGAGTTGTTGCAGGTTAAAATTAATACATGTCTACTTCCACTCAATACACAAATAAATTTAAACTGTAATAAAGCTGTGTTTTAAAACAATTTTCCAAAACAAAATTGTGCTTTGGCAGATTACAAATTTCTTATGTAGTCTTATTTTAATAATTCATTAACACATAGGCACACTAGTAGTACCTATGTTGTGGTTCTGCATTCCACAACATGTGAAGTGTTACTGCCTAATCGTTGATTCATAATTATTTGGTTAAAATCATATACTGTGTCCCAATTTTTGGATCAGTTACTACTGGGTCACTTTGGTCTTTGTGGTTGTGTGTGTGCATGACCCACCATTACTTTTAAGGTTCAAATCATGCAGTCCCAACTTCAAATCCACTCTCATGGGTTCTCTGTTTACTGACCTCTTAGTGCTATTGTGACAGTTGTAAAAAGGAATGCACATCTCACCAGTAGCCCAAGAAAAAGATACAATTTCAAAGCAGGAGCAGTGTATATAACAGGAAGCTTAGAAATAGATGACCATAAACAGTACCATCCATATGGCTAGCCAAATTGTGGCTGTAAGACACAATCTGGCTAACCATTTGGATAGTTATACTCAATGGTCGATAGTTATACTCAATGGTCATCTGTTTTAGCCAAATTGTGTCTACAGACACAGAAAATGTGTCACAAGTACTGTATCAGGTCCCAAACAGCTGTAAATCTTGAAAAATACTTTTACACATTTACATTCTGCATACGTACTAGATCTAAATGGTTAAATTTTGTTATCTTGCGACAACCCACGCTACCATGACCCTTGATGACTGAAACACACTGGACTGGAAGGGGTAGCCTTTGTGGTTGACGTATTTGATGATCACGTTATAATATTACAGATTTTTTCCAAGTTATGCACAATTTGCTGCATGATTGCACAGGCATACCCTTCTCTGACATGCACCATGCAGCCACTGTGCCTTTCTTGTGTACACCGTTAACTGTACAATACAGCTTGCAGTATTTCATAGCAGTAAAACACATCTTTGTGAACCACAGATACTCATGACAAGCCACGGTGCTCTGAACAGCAAAGCCATTTATATCCAAGTAAAATTTCCTTCTCTGTTCCCTAGTCAAGCAAAGAAACTTTTGATAAAACATGATGCCTAATACATGTTATCATGAGCTACAAGACACCTGGCCTGTGCAAAATCGTTTCCTATGCTCCTGGCATGACCAACAAAAGCAAGAAACGGTTTTCCCAAGTAACTGTTTTAATGATTATCTTATGTAAAAAATGCAATTATACAAACATTCTGGTACCCAGATTATAATTATTTTGAAATTAAAGTTCAAATCTGATGGGGGTTTTTAGGCTAAATGAATGTAATATGTGGTATGAACTTTTATTACACAATAAAATACTACATAATAAAATATGTGGAGATCAAAACCAGTAATTTGCTCTATTACTAGTGGCTAAGTAATGTCTGATTTCCTCGTAGTACAGGGCAGTGTGAAGTACTGGTATTCCCATTACAATCAGTATAAAAAAAAAATTATAAAATTAAAAAACAATCTCGGGCGCGCGCGCACACACACACAGATATATATATATAATCACCAAAATATATTTTGAGTTAATAAAATAAATACATGTGTAACAGAAATAGAAAACCACCCTTCATATGCACAGGCAAGTTTCATAATTAGCAACTGTGAGCACAGATAGCTGAAACCTACTCAGCCAAGTAGCTGGTAAAACAGAACTGCTTCAACCTTGGTTCCTTCAGTCAAGGGCACAATTACAACCAATTCCACATGACTTGCCACAATGTTTTATGAGTGAAACTACAGGACTGTAGGAGCTATGACGATGCAATAGTAGTAGATATGCAAGAGCAGGGACTTCTAATTTTCATATTCTATTATAAAGCAGATTTATTTGGCACACAACTATTACACACCCAAAAATATACGACATCATTAATGGTACCCCCCCCCCCCCAACCCTTTTGATCCCTGTCAACAACTCCCCCCTCCAGAAAACAAACCTTCTAACTCCCTTAACAACTAAAAAATACAATACATT
>Ga0123352_10015363_pt1 | contig 12190 bp, 7 predicted proteins | sample TergutLab28metaG_FD_89700 | JGI IMG/M metagenome (GOLD analysis project Ga0123352, IMG submission 89700) | Labiotermes labralis P1 segment gut microbial communities from Petit-Saut dam, French Guiana - Lab288 P1 | ecosystem: Host-associated > Arthropoda: Insects > Digestive system > Gut ... | reverse complement strand
TACATACATACTTACTTACATACATACATACATACATACATACATACATACATACATACATGCATGCATGCATACGTACATACATACATACATACATACATACATACATACATACATACGTACGTACATTCTTACATACATACATACATTCATACATACATACATACGTACGTACATTCACACATACATACAGACATACGTACATACATACATACACACATACGTACGTACACACAGTGCGTGAGTCTTAAAGGTGTGCGTTAATCACAGTTAATAGTTTCAATTTTCTTAGACGTACATCGAAAATATTGAATTTGGAGGAATTCTGCAAAACACCGAGCCTGTAGGAACCATCATTCACAAGTCCCTGAAGGTCCCTGAAGAGTAGATGTCGGGGCTGCACTGCCAGGCTGGAGATCAGGGACGCCGAGAATGCAGCCATTAAGACCAATGACGTCACGTATGATATGAAGATCACAATGCGGCCTGGTGTGCTGTTGACTTCATCCCTCTGGCCTGCAGCAAATGGTGGTTTGGCGGGTTGGTTTTGTTAAGAAACACTCTGGCCTACAGATGTTTTCCTGCGTAGCATCTTTACGGACAGTCACTATTTCCCCAGAATGTCATTGGCTATGTTATTGTGTCCTTTTATTGGGTCACTGTGGGGCGTTTATTTATTGCTTTTAAGCCTGCTTCTGACGGAACATCCCTTTGAGATCTGGCGATGTCAAGGACACTTTAAACGGACCCTACTCTTTACTAATAACTTGAAATGTGTTCATCCTTTAATTTTCATCTCCACACTCCCTGAAAGCAGAGATCGTAATTGTTCTGGACACTACTTGAGGTTGATAACTTCACAAACCTCCCTGTTTTCTGATGTTCTGTGTTAAGTACCAGACGCTGCTGACTTCCATCCTAACGACTAGTGTCTCGGTCGCTCCATTCCAGAAATTATTTTCGATCCTTATAAATAAGGCACTTAATGGTTAGGGAATTCTGCAAGAATATTAACAGTAAATACCTGGGCTTGATTCATGACTATAAAAAGAGAAATTAATTTCAGTTACATAATAATAAATTGATGAGGGAACTTAAACTAAAAATGTTGGAAAATGAGATTATTTTGAGGGGTAATGTTTGTACAGTTGATTAGTGCAATGAATGGACAGGTGTAGAAGGACGAATATGAATGTCAGGAAAAAATTAACAAGGCCCAAAATAGGAGAAAAAGAAAGAAGTTTATTAAGACAGGAAGCATAGATCAAAAAATAAAAAATTCATAAGAAGGATTAGCCTTCTGACCTTGCTGGCAGAAACATGAAGGGATGTAGAATACTGTGGCAATTAGACTGAGATACTCGTTGCTCTTGTTACTGAAGTTTATGATTGCCAGACAGACACCAAGAGCACAGCCGGTAATGGCTGCGACCAACCATAAGCTGTAGCTGAAAGGTGTGACGTAGCGATCCCATGCCATATCGGATATGCTGTGAGGACGTAAAAACACCTTGGCGCTGAAAGATAAATTGTAGCCTTAAGTATGCACGTTCCTGTTTATTATTTTCATAATATTTATGATTACAACGAAATATGAAATAAAATCACTCCACACGTAATGAAATGAGGAATGTTTCAAAATCCCATGTAAAATTTGACGGCCGGACAGAAGTAATTGTGGAACTCTGTTTGCGTATGTTAATAATTGTTTGGGAAAGATCCGCCGCTTCATTTTTACGGCTTAATGTACCTGATTTTAGAAGTTTTCCCACATTACAGAAAATGTCGTATGACTGTTAAGGGCACGAAACATTCTTTGGTTTTGAACCTTTAGCAGAATATTTAGTACTCTTTCAGAAAATTGTAGGACGTAGTTTTATAGCTGCTCCATTCTTTGAATTGTTAGTGTAAAAAATAAAATTTGGAAAATCGCAAATAAAGTTTGGAGAACAGGTTGGACGTATTTGTTACCCTCCCCGGCGACAAATATGGATAAAAACAGAAATCAATTTTGGAGATTCCGTTGGCTATTATATTTTTCACTTAAAACAGAATAGGCGTACAGATGTATGAAAATATTTATGGACTCCTCGTATAAACGGAGGAAAGCAGGAGAGCATAACTTTTGTTCGAAAAGTATCTGCCTTCATACTTTTTGATATAAACAACGTACACAAATAAGCGAAAATGATGTACCAGTAATCGGAAGAATTTCTTATTGAAAAAATTTAACTACCCTTACCTTGAGAATTCTACAGTATCTATGAATGCCACTACATCGTATCTCTGCCTTGTTGCTGTGCAGTGTCCGATACCAACGTCTGCCACCCCACTGCTTACAAGTGCTATCATTCCATTCCACGATCCGTTACCAGACTTAGAGCCATATGAATCCGTCTCGTGGAACACAGTGCTGTTGGCAAGTGTCAGCGATTAATATTGTTGTTACATAGAGTTACAAATTATGGTAAAAAAAATTTCTTGTCCTACAAATATTAAGTTTTGTGTTTTATGACTTCAATATGTGAAAGAATTAAATCAATATGAAATTACGGTAAGTATACAGTTCAAAATTGTGTTCGATTTTAAACTGTTGCGGTCAGTTTAATTACATCTCTAGAACCAATTTTTCTCTATAATAAATTTTTAGATGCAATCTTACTCTTTTATCTATCTCAACCATTTGACAAACGTTACACTAGTTAATTCCTCCCATATATCGTCCTGGTTTCTCCAAATTAATCATATCTTTGCTTGTGTATTTCTTGAGATAATTTACAAAAAATATTCTTACTTACGTTACATTTATTTTCTCCACCAACGTGAACCAAATTTCATCAAAATATTCATCGTCATCGAGAGATCGTTTTGCCTCGAGAGTTGTGTTGTCGGTCACGTGCCCTTTAGTAGCCTGAAATATATTTCAGAACTATCCGTAACAGTGCATTACACATTTAAACGTTAGGTGTATCTGTGTGAAAATTTATTTGAACTTCGAGTAAAGCAGAGCAAATTGAAGTTGAAATGGTATACCACGGTTGATCAAAACGCTTTTGCGCATTTTGTCTGTATATATTAACATTCTGGTAGATAACATGCATTTGAGGCTGACACTAAACAAAGTTTTCAATTTTGTGAGAAAAAAAGCCCTAAACTACCTACAAGTTATTGTATCCTGGAGAACACAAAGCATAAAATATCAACGAAGTGAAAAGGGTTACATTTTTAAGTCAGAGTTGTTTTAGAATTTGCATATTGATGTACGGATCTCCAAAATCTTACTGATGTCCTCTCCTAGTGTATAATGATTCTGTTTGATGGGTTTTTTTGAACATTTTAAATAGCTTCCTCTGTCATTGAATTTACATATTAGCCTATATATATTGTGTTTAGCGTCTGATGAACTGTGTTCTTTTGGGTATTCACAAAGTACGAAAAGCCGTAAAAACGTTTAACCTGTCCAAAACGTTACGCTAATAAAAAGTAATTCTTTTTCGTTTTCAATAATAATCTCACTAATATTCAACGTGAGAACCGTTGTTGCAAAATATTTCGAGACCCTTAATAACTAATATTGCTGTCCACCACACGTACACCGAAAAACAAGGCTTTACATTAAACCAAATTATACTCTTCTCTGACTTTGTTTTAATCATAGAAACAAAATTAAATGCATCGGGAATTGAAGAATTTTCGGCTCACATTTACGTGAGCGGCCTGAATTGTTTGTCCCTGTAGGTTGTTCCTCCTCCTGTAGAGGCCTTGTGAGGGCCAGGTAAGGCCGCCACCAGCAGTCCAGTTACCAAAACTGTATGTCTGCAGGGGAAGAGTGGGACTAACACGGTACACTTCGGTCAGTATGACGACGTGGTCAGTTTGTGGCTGAGCCACCAGGAACTGGCAGTCGAAAGGAATGTTGATGTCGCTAAAGAACTGTTCCAGGGACGTGTTGGTGTCCAGGAACAGCAACCAGATGACTCTAGATGAATAGGGATCTACAAATGTCTGTAATATTATTTATATTTTTAACAAACCGTTTATTGCTTTAACGTAAACCCATTTCTTAAATTACGGAAATAATCTTTAGGACTTTATAATATTTACGAACAATTTGTCTTTAAATGCTATAGTGTATTACCATGCTAAATTTTTAGATGTTTGTACCTCGGTATTTAATATACTGTATGGGTATGAATTGCAAGTGGAACAACTTAGCAGGTAAATATATTATTCCTTTCATTATTAATTATTTTCCCTGGTTTCCCTGCTTTTGTAGTTAGAGTCACATTTTGGTCCTCGTGTCAAATTATCAGATATGTGTACCAGTGATACTTGAGTGGTAAAAGCGGCCGACGACTAGTACTGAAAAAATTACCAAATTGGTGCGCCGATTGGTTATAAATTTTGTGAGCATTAAACTAGTCGAAAAGAAAGGGCCAATCTATTTATGTATTTAGAGGGTTAACTTTATTTTAACTTTATTTTCCGTGACCTCGTATTTGGAGTTGATTACTGGCTCACACAAATGTAGGAACGTTGGGAGAATTAAGGTCACCTGTGGGATCATATTTATGATAAATACGGAAGAAGTGCTAAGAATTGCTACCTTGTAGTACAATAGAACCAGATGTGCTGACAGAACAAAAAATGTCTCAGTACACTTCTAACCTGATTTATATAGCGTCTTGTTTCTTCATTCCCTCTCAGTATGACGTATATTGACCGTTGAGCAACGCAACTCTCTCTGGTGCCACTTCCGAATGTCTTTTCCATAATAGGAACATACACATATACTAAGTACTTACGAAATCTCTGCATCAATATCGTAGCTTCAAAACCTGGAATACATTAATCATTTTCTTCTATGGTAATTACATGCGCAAAAAATAGATTTATTTTACAAATTTACTAATCGCCGATATCACCCAAAGTTAGGCTAAAATCTGTCCATATGATAAACAAATAAGTGATTCGAAAAAATTTCCAGTCACAAAAGAGTGTATTTAAATTTTATTTTCATATGCAGATAACATAATTAAATTACTTATATGCTATTGTACTTTTTGTACGCGATATTTAATGACTAGTGTCCTTAATATTGATTTTGTATATTGCGTAAATAGAGCCTTTGGAAAAATTTTTCGAAAATATATATATGTTGAAGTCTACTACATTATATATTGCAGGTATCATTAATACATGCGATCATATTATGGTCTTGGAACTTGGTGGTTGTTGTGGTTCATTGATCGTAGAGAGTTTCTTTTGTGTCTAATTGAGCAACACAACACAAATTATGTATTGGGGAGCTGTGGTGGGGCTCCTGTCTTTCCTTGGTATGTTTTTCAATAGATGTAGAAGTTTGCCTAGAAGCACACACCGGCCGTCTTATTTCCCAAGAAGAAGAGGCTGATAAACAAAGCACAGGGTGCTAATTACATCAAATTCTAGTCTGGACAGAGACTCGTCTAAAAGAGCTACACTTCTCCAGGATTCTGACACTTAATCACCAGTTTTATGTAATTCGTACAGTGCATATTCTTATAATTATACATCAACTTGATTATATTGAAAATAAAATACAAAACTTGGAAATATATTTTTGGAAATGATCGTTTGTTCGTAGGTATGTAATGGAAATGTATATTGCGCAGATCTCAATAAGAAATTTTCAGCTTGTTATGAACTATTTTTTCCAAATACGTTTCTAGTTGATTTCTTAAGTTTTTCTTAATATGTTTGTCACTCTCCCTAAATCGCGTATCATCGGAGATGAGTACTATGTGTTAATGAAGCGCTTTTGGAAGGACTCTTACAAGGAAACTCGGAAGGAGCACAGGTTATGAAGCTGGGTTTGTATTTCTTTAAACTGGAAGAATCCGGAAGATCGAACACTGGTGCCGAAATATGTAGGAGATCAATCATTTTAAAAAATTATTTTATTAAGTACATTTTTTGTTTAAACATTAATTCCTGATTTGCAGTATTGCACCCCACAAACTAAGTCACTAGGAACATCTACCTGTATTAATCAAGTTTACCTGCACACAAGTAAATAATTATCTTACTTATGGTCCAGAAATCACACGAAAAAAAGACGTCGTCGGGAAGGACTGCCACCGTCCTGACAGGTTGTAAATTCTAATTCAATCCATTGCCAATCCAAGTGGAGTTTGTGCTGATAAAATTTAAAATTGGAGGATTTTTTGTTTAAAAATCCCTTCCAGAAAACTTCCGCTAATATTCTATACACATACATTCATTTATTAGCGAAAATATACGAACACGGAAATTGTAAAAAAAAAATAAAGCACTTAAAATAAAACTAATTAAAATTTAGAGATGTAGACAATAAAAAAGCGGGAACACTCCATCTGAATCAAAGTTATTTATATTTCCATGACCCATCCATATAATATTATTTACAAAAATGTATTTTCGAGTAAACATTCAGAGATTTATAACCCAAAATCTCAGTACATTTTTCCAAGCACAACATTCGTGCGAGGAAAGAAACAAATTAATTCTCACCTTGCTCTTCTCCCTCCGAGTTCACGAAGAAAACACAGCTGTTTGTTAGTTCTTGGTGTATATCAGCTATACATTTTACTATATTTAATAATTTCTGTAAATCAGCATTCACAGCAACACTATAAAATGTGAGTAATGTGAATAGAACGATATAAGTGTACATCTGAATTATCAGACGCTCGAATTATTCCGTGCCAGTCTGAAGAGATTTCTAATTTCCAGCTTCGAAAATTTTGGTGTTTCATGTAAAGGAAGTAAACGTGGCGAGGAATGTAATTAGAATAAGTGTGGCAGTTAGGCAGATTGTCCATATTTTTATATAGACCGGTCCCATATTTATCGCTGCAGTTGACATCACACTAGGAGTGTGGAAGGTCACAATTTCCTGTGGTGATCTATCAACATTGCTTATTCATCAGAATACATTACTATGATTTAGTTTTGTTATGTCTACTATTTACTACATTCAGCCTTCTTTTGCTGCATATATGGCGTATGTTGACATGTGACTGTATGTCCAGCTGTAACAGTTAGAAATGATAAAATGTACAATTATATTCTTAATACAATATATTGCATAATTTATCCAATCTCTTGAAAATTTCTCGTCAGACTTGTGGTCCAATTAGAAGAACAAACTTTTTTTCTGTTAGTGATCTGCTTTCGAGATTCTGCGTCTTGTGTTAGGCGAGTATTCATTCGTTACGGGACATATATTGCTTCCAATCTCAGGGTACAATTCCGGTTCACGTGCATGTTGTAGTAAATGGTACGTTCTTCCAAAACGTCTGAAATTTCATCTAGTACAAAACGGAGAATTCCAAAAGAAGATCATAAACTGATCAACAATCCTGCTGAACAAGCGGAAAAATTAAATTCAAACTATTGTTTGCCTCAAATGCAGTAAATTTTGAACTGCAATGAACATACAGATTCCACAGTTCCACATAAATTTGTTAACAAATGTGTTTCCTTTATTCTCGAATAAATCCAAATGTACAGCCGCTACAAGTGTGAAGGTATTCTGATCTCACTAAATGTAACGGAAAATAATCTTGTTACATTCCGGTACGGTGACCGTGTGAACATAAGGGTGTCCAGGGTCTTGTGGAAGGATGTGAAACGAAATGGTAGCACGAATGGCGGGAGAATATTTTGCAGGATACTATTAAAAATTAACTTATTCGAATAGTCTAATAATGCGTGTTACATGAAATGTAACTATACAAGCGGATTTTCACACAGAGCCATTCAATTTTCTTTACTTTGTGGTCATCGGATGTGTATAGTTGGCCAGGTTTGGAACTTGTGTGCATGGACAAACTGCTCAGTCATAAGTATGATAAGTCCTATTACATTTCCAGCCGCAAGCAGCACAAGAATAGGCGCAATTGTCTCTACACGGACGACTATAGAAGATGGCTGTATGTCGGGTTGCGGTGAGATTGCTGACTGCTGGCGTATTCTGAACTGAACTCCGCTCTCACGTAGCTGAGCTAACCTGTAGGGCAAATAAATATTTGTTAAGGCTATAATGGGAAGAGTATTATTAAATTGTTCCAAAATATTTTTGCGACATATTCTGTCCGCCTGTCTCTCCATAAAACCATCTGTCTGTCCATCCTTCTATTAACCCACCATTCCGTCCATCCATCCATCCGTCCGTCTATCCTTTCGTCTTCGTATTTCTCAATCTATCTAGGTGTCTGTATATCTATTTCTTTCCTCTCCATCTATTTGTCTATGTATCCATCGATCAATCTCTCTGCCTATCCACCTAAATGTCTATGTGTCTGTCTGCGCATATGTCTGTCTGTCTTTATATCTAACTCACTCACTCACTCTATATACGGTTGTATGATTGTATATATATATATATATATATATATATATGTGTGTGTGTATATATATATATATATACATACATAATCGAATTTTATACAGAATAATACTCTAAATATAACGTCTTTATGTAAAAATATTAAAGTGTATTTATTGCACGTAGTAAGGGAAATGTGTTGGAACTTCATAAAGCAAATGGAATAAAAAAATCTTATATATGGTTATGAAATTTTGTGCTTAATAAAGCGGAATAAAAATTAGTGAAATTGAAGGACTAAATTTTTGTAGTCAGCAGGAATTAATATTCTTATTAAAACATCCTAGATGACAAGAAAAGAACTAAATATATTTAGGTGACATTATTGATGATTATAAATGAAAGTTGACAGTTCATTGATAGATTGTGAAGGAATAATTCAGTCAATCCATATTAGAGCAGTAGCACACTCCAAACAGCAGCAGAAACGTATATTGATGAAGGGCAATTGTATGGAACAAGACATGTTTGAAGACGGACTAACAACTGTATAACATTACCGTCTTGCTGCTCATTATGATAATGATGGATGGATATAGAGACAAATGACAGGACAGTCATTAGATATGAATATGGAAGGCCGTGCTGCAGTACGTCACTTTCAAAAGTTAATAATGTACACATTTTTTCCTTGACAACACTCGATGTTGGTTTTATTGCTTTTCGGTTGCTGCTGTTGTGTCCCTCCACTGCACTGCTGTCACGTTCCGCTATCAATATCAGAAAGCTATTGATTACGAATTTTTCTTTAGGTCAAACGTCAGAACGTACGTATAAAAACTTGTGAACATCTCTATTTCGGTACTGCAGTTAAAATTCGGAGAGATCAATACGCTTTGCATGTACATTTATTGATCGGTTTATAGCATAACAATATCGAAATAGTTCATAGCATTATGTATGGAACTCACCTCCAGTTTATGAGCCCTTTATAATGACTTGTCTTAGAGATTATATATGTCAGTGTTTCTGGGTAGGAAGTTCCAGGAAGTGATACCATGTGACAAGACAGCCAGCTGGATTCTAGCTTAATGAACAACTTAGAACCGAAAAATGCATAATTTCCTTCATCGCAGACCCTTCTGAAACCATCCGCAATCGATTTCGGCATGTCGTTCTTGAATGGCGCTATGAGCATCTCATAAGCAACCCTTTCAGTTCCGCCAGTGGCGCGCTGAAAATAAAGAATATCGTATCATTAATTGAATCATTTCCTCTTCAGTAACCTAACTGTTTATGTTCAAAATATATCTAAGTATTTTGCGCGTTCTGTTAAAATTAGTTTCTTATTTGGGCTTGTATATGATATCTGTCTATGGAGATTTATCCTAACCCTTTGCCGTCCCTAACGCTCCAAAGAGCTCGGGATTTAAATGTCCCGTGCCGGTCTAAACGCTCTAAAGCGCTCTTGTTGTCCTCTTCGTAAATGTACTGCGTTGTATGAACGAAACAGGAGCTCTCTGTTGCCTGATAGGATGAAATCACTTAGTAAACATGTCTGTACGTGTATAAACATGATCAAAGCATAACATCGAAATAGGTCTTGGAGATTCAAGTTGGAATGTTAGTCTCTTGCTGAGGGCTCAATCGAGGTTGGAATAATGACATCTACATCTCGTGCCTCGCGTAAAAGAGTAGAAGACGCGGAAATTTTCCAAGTGTCAGAAGAAAGTACAGACAGTGACGTCACAACATTTTCATCTGAGGAAGATAAGGATGGTAATGAACCTGACAGTGACGAAAATGGACAACGGGATGACAATTCTGAAACAAATGAGATGGAGGCACTCGTACTAGCGGCCCAAAAGCTCCTCATCTGAAATGGACTAATATCCCAAATTTCAAGGAATTAGAAAAAGACGAAAATTTATCAGGTCCTAAACATTCTTTACCAGTTAGCAGCAGTGAGAAAGATTTTTTTGAATGCTTTGTAACAAATTATTTTTGCAACAAAGTTGCGGAAGAAACAAATAAATATGCAGCTTTATCACAAAGAAAAGCGGGGACAGTGGGTAACAACTGGGAAGACACAAATGTCGAAGAAATCCAAGCCTATATTGGAATTCTGATTTATATGGGCCTTGTTGACCTACCAGAGTTTGAGAATTATTTTCGAGGCGAATTCTGCGTCTGTCCTATAGTGAGACAAGCCATAACACTAAAACGATTAAAAAAACTGGGACAATATTTACATCTGAATGTTGAAGAAGAAAGACCTGACCAGCAAAGTGCAGATTTTGACATCCTGTATAAAGCAAGACCAGCTCTAGGTCTGATAGATAAATTCACACTAGCATACATACCAGGCTGCGAACTTGCTGTGGATGAGGCGATGATTGGTTTCAAGGGGAGATTTTTTCTACCTGGAAAGCCAACTAAATGGGGGATCAAGGCTTGGGGTTTAGCTGACAGTGCCAATGGTTACCTTCTAAAATGTGATATTTATAAAGGAAAAAAAAAAGAAACTCGGCAAGACCTTCTACTAGAGGAACAAGTTGTACTACAACTTACAGAAATTTTCTGGGGGAAATGGCATTACATTTATTTTGACAATTTCTTTCGGCCCCACAAATCTTATGAAAATGCTATTGGAACAAGAAACGTACAGCTGTTGCACTAAAAGGGCAAATAGAAAAAATTGGCCAACAGAATTTAGGAAACCAACTGCCTTGAAATTGAAAAGGGGCGAGTCCAGGAAAATGCAGCATGAAGATGTGACGGCGGTAGTGTGGCAAGACAAACGTGTTGTTATCATCCTTTCTACAAATTCCGATCCCCGGACTGATGGTTCGGTCACAAGAAAAACAGGAAAAGGCAATGAAGAAATTGAAATTGCATGTCCTGAAGCCGTCATAAATTACACGAAACACACGGGAAGTATGGATATAAGTGATCAGAAACGCGAGTAATATGGTGTCGGCTGATCTTCAAAAAAATTATGGAAATTTATATTGCATTTTGTCCTAAATATGTGTCTTGTGAACTGTTTCATCTTATATGACCTGACAAATCATCCCCCCTCTACAGCACACTGAAACAGGCAACTGACCTTCAGACGAAACTTGGTGCGTCAGCTGATTGGTACATTAACGTCTCGCAAGCGAACAGGCAGGAAGAGAAGTTTGCCCATCGGAACTGCATTCCCTAACCTTTTCCATACTTTACAAAAAGTATAATGCCGTGCAAAAGTGCGTGCTTTGTGTATGGAGAAAAAGAAAAAATCTCCATCCGGAAGGGGTAAACAGACAACATATAAATGTAAGCAGTGTGACATTCCATTGTGCCGTGTGGGGTGTTCTTTGGAATACCACGAGCAGCGAAACGTGGAGGTGCAAAATTAAGCAAGTATGTTACTACATGCACACATTTGTTACGAATAAGATGAAAAAAGCGTTATCATTCTGCCTTTTTTAGTTTAATTGTTATGATTTTTTTCCTGGAGGGCAGACCTGTGTCTGGTGCAGTACGTAAAAAACGCGGTCTTTCTGCCCATGCAATAGGAGCGGCAAAAGGTTAATGTTGTTTAGTGCAATAACAGGAATATATTTTCAGAAACGTCAGCCTTGTATCATACATACGTACACACATACATACGGACTTGCATACTTACATGCTTAATTATATAGGGTGTCCCAGGAGGAAAGGACTTAACTGCGCGAGAGTGTTCCTTAGGTCAAACTATACCGATATAACCCAAAACACCTATATCCAAAGTTCAATGGTTACGGAGATATTGGCCAGAGAAAAGTGTGGATGTCTTTTGTGTCTGCGTACTGTACT
>Ga0123352_10015361_pt1 | contig 12191 bp, 6 predicted proteins | sample TergutLab28metaG_FD_89700 | JGI IMG/M metagenome (GOLD analysis project Ga0123352, IMG submission 89700) | Labiotermes labralis P1 segment gut microbial communities from Petit-Saut dam, French Guiana - Lab288 P1 | ecosystem: Host-associated > Arthropoda: Insects > Digestive system > Gut ... | reverse complement strand
TTGTTCTTTTTGCGGGTTGTGTGTTGGGGGCTCTCCCCCTTTCACCCCCGGGGTTTGTCCCCGGCCCGGCCCCGGGGGTTTTTTGGGGACAAAAGAACGTTTGGCCCCCCCCCCCCCCCAATACCTCGGTTTCTCCTGTCAGTATCATTCCATCAATACTCCATACTCGTTCATCCATTACCGACGATATCAGACATTAGGAAGTGACATCACGGTTAAATAAAACTTATGACCCTATGACATGATGCACTGGTTAACAACTCGGTTTCTTATTCGGAAGGTCCCGGGTTCGAATCTCGGCCGAGATTATTCTTTGCTTTCCTCAGTCCTTCAAGGCAGGTGCAAAGCTATAAGAGATTTCTGGTTTCCGTCGCGGATTTAGATAGGATCTTCACCTTTCAGAATTGCCACAGTTGTTCACCGACGTTTCGGGACACCTTATCGGTTCCATCTTCAAGGGTCAAGCAGTAACAACCCAGAAGACCGAAGACCTGAATAGTTATACTCCACGATCGACTACTTCCACATACGGCCACACATAACCTAACAACCAATGAGTTTTCTTCATGATATACCGGACACTTTGTGTATCCTCACAGTTAGGCTCAGTGCTACACAGTGGCGTACCGAGGGGGGGGGTGGTGGTGGTGGTTTTGGGGGTTCAAACCCCCTCCCCCCAAATTCCGAAGGCCCTCCAAAATCGTGCCAAACTCAACCCGATTGTGAAAACTGTTAAAAATTGCTGAATTTTGGATGCCAACACCCCACTGCTGAATTTTGGACGCCAACACTCCAAGCTATTCGGAAAAAAGACAGTAAAATTCTAAAACTACTGCCGGTTCGCAATTGTTTTACATTAGCAATGACAAATAAATTGGTTGTCATCATAAATAAAATACCAACAATTAAGAAAATTTTCTAGATGAAATGAAATTTCTTGTACCAAATTACAGCTGCCTCCAGAACCCCTGACTAGGGGGCTGCCGCCCCCAGATCCCCGTTCTTTCTGTCCTCTGTCTTCAACTGAATTTGTTGACCCCCCCCGAAAAAAAATTCCTGGGTACGCCATTGGTGCTACAACAGGCAAGAAACTGCCTGCTCCGATGTATGTGAAACATGCAGTAGAGTTGCATTATGTAGCTGAATCTTCAACATTGCTTTTCTAAGTGGTCCATTGTATGGATAACTATGTTCATTTATTTCTTCTTCTCTCCCTAATGAATAAACATATTTATGGGCCTTAATAATAAGTAACAGTATTAATGGAAGTGTTAATATACATCATACATATGTATGTCACTCACTGAATGAAATTAGGGCACAATCCAAAAATTACCCATTTCGAGTAAATAGTGTGATTGACCTCAAAAATGTAACAACTTTGTTTACATTCTCTGAACCGTGCATCTTGATACACACACGTGAGAAAGGCCAACAAGATGCACACTTTTTCTTAATAATTCATTTCACTTAACCCTTTAAATGCCAATTTAAATCCAATCTGCCATTTGCTGGCATTATTAGGAGCTCACCATATTCTCCACGTTAGCAGGATGAGGGTTAATTTATCCTCGCCACGTTTTGAACAAATAATTGTTCATCATCAGGAGTTCTGTACAAGCAGCTTACAGAATTTCACCTTGCATCTTTATGAGGAGTCTAGTCACCGACATGATATATATCATCCTCACAAAGATGCACAGTGAAATACTGTAAGCTGCTTGTACAGAACTCCTGATGATGAACAATTATTTGTTTGAAACATGTAGAGGATAATTTAAGTGAAATAAATGATTAAGAAAACGTGTGCATCTTGTTGGTATTTCTCATGAATGTATAACAACTACGTCTTACAATAATGGCGTCTAGCGGGGTACATTTCAACTAACAAATGCGCAGGTTTTGCTGGAGATAGTTATATATTTCAACTCAATCATAGAACTAACTCCAAATGGCTACCTTTGGATTGTGCCACTATTTTATTTGGTGAGTGACATTTAGTGTACCTTTAGGCATATACATGCATGGATGCATATACACATACTAATGAATTCACCATAAGTCACAGAAACGCTCACAGTATGCAGCGGCCACAGAGTGACTCATGAAATGAATACAAGTGTCCAAATTATTTTTATAAAAACATCCGAAAACACCCATTAAACTGACGTAACTACACATTTAATGACACAGAAGAGAAACTAATTTTAACTTTCCTATTAAATTATTGAAAGATGAAAATCTTGTACATAAACACGTTTATATATAACAGATTTCTTTCAAAACTAAATGAACAAGGCAGTGAGGTTATGCAAAACTCCAATGAACATTCACAAAAAAAAATAGTTCCACCAGTGTTTCAGTTGATTTCACTTACTGCATGTTTACAACTGCAACATGCAGTGCTGATGAACTGCCTTCAGAAAGGTTAATTTTTCAACCAATTAATGAGCACGTTTGAGTGACCAAGCAAATGGACGTGTACTTACCGAAGTTTCCGACACAAATATGGGGAGCTGTTGTACTTTTAACAGTAGCAAAGATGACATCATGACTACACAGAAGTAATCAGTTCCATATGGCTGCAAATAAAAGATACTGATACACATCCAACATGCTTACAAAATTATGCAGCTGGTAACTGTAATATTTTAAAATCCACTAGTAACTGTTGCTCCTACATTTTCTGAATTAAACTTATCCATAGGGACTTGGTTGGAATGGTTACATTTGGAAGGTTATCTCAGAAGAAGAAGAAGATGAAAATGTTGATGTACAAATTTTCTGGAAGCTGCGTGTCCGTATACAATCTGAGATAGTCCTCGACATGCCGGACTATAACTCACCTCATACATATATATATATATATATATATATCAGTATACTATTTATGGTTAAATACAGTTGATCAAAATTATTTCTAACCTGTAACTCATCATATTTGCACATACTTCTCTTTGGATGAATAAACTAATATTTGGTGCACGTCTTCCACAAAAGTGAGACATAAATTACACTCATTTCCACAGTTCCTAGACATAATAAACATACCACTCTGATTCTCCGTCAGTCAATTAGAGAAAATTACATTTTCGAAATGTTTTGCATTTAAAACACTCCTAGCAAAACCACCCAACTAGAATGAACTTCTGACAGAAAAATGTCCCTGTGCAGTGTAGTTCAGAAACCATACTACAGATGGCACAACACTCCGACACAAAAATATCCCTCTTCAGTATAAACTAGTAGTTCAGAAAAAATAATAGGTGGCACAAAACCTCTATTCTGTTGACTTCTTAAATGTGGCAATTATTAAATTAATTAGACATATTTGATAAATAAATTGTAGAAAAAATATGAAATATCTACTTTATTTAATTTGCAGTTTATTTCATTATTCTACAGATATAAATGTACACTTAAAAGACAGTATGAAGACAGGTTTCTACAGTAAAGTAATACACATTAAAGCATCCATAAAAAACTAAAATAGATACCATTTCTTTTCAGCTAGGAACAGAATATTAGTTAATACATTTCATTATTTCCTATTGTAAATATTCCCAGTTTATCAGGATAAAGTGGGAATACCAAATCATAGTTCTTTGACACAGTCTTATTATAATGTATTGGAATGACAAGTTATAAATAAGGACAGAATAGTTTAAAATTAATTTAATATCCTAATAAAAATAAAACAAGAATGCAGTGTGTTCAAAGAACAAGAAAGTAAAACTTTTAGAAATAATATACACATTTACAGAAATTCAGTGGGAGGGAGAACAGGTATATATATCTTATTTACATTTAAAAAAATGCCTTTCTAGTGACTCTTTTAAGTAGTATAATCACTTTGGAAACATTTTCACAGCTATATAAACTTGTCTCCTTTATATAACATATAAGTGCATGTAGACACTAGTTCACTATTGAAAACATATGGCAACTCAGGACTCTTAGAGTTATCAGAAATTATAAACAGAATAAGACTTATATGAAAATAATTCTTAATCACCAAATTTGGGACTTGCGAAATTTGTTGTGATATATAAAAACAAGTTACTCTTTTGACTAGATTGCTGGTATATTCCCATATAATCCCATCCCTTTTAACCCACCCACCCCTAGCTCAATATCATACTGATACCACAAAATGTCTGTCGTGTAATGGCACTAGGTACCTTAGAACTTTGTACACTTCTGAGCTGTATCTGAAATTACCTGCTTACAGTAAACGTTCTTGTGTCACGAAATAGCTCCCAGAAGCATTTATTGCCTGTTCAACATTTTCCCAAAATAATTAAAACATGTCTCAATTTATGCTGAACTGAGGTTGGTGGTGCAAGTCAATGAACTGGTTTTAAACACATCTGACTGCTACAAAGAGGGTTTGAACACCGCCCCCCCCCCCGAAATTCCGAAGGCTCTACAAAAACGTGCCAAACTCAACCCGATTGTGAAAACTGTTAAAAATTGCTGAATTTAGGACACCAACACCTCAAGATGTTCGGAAAAAAAAGGCAGTAAAATTCTAAAACTACCGCTGGTTTGCATTTGTTTTGCATTAGCAGTGACAAATTGGCTGTCATCATACATAGTCTTAAAGAACCAAAAATTAAGAAAATTTTACTATATGAAATGAAATTTCTTGTACCAAATTACAGCTGCCTCCAGAAACCCTGAACTAGTGGGCTACTGTCTCCAGATCCCCTTTCTCTCTGTCGTCTGTCCTCAATTGAATTTGTTGAAACCTCCCCCCACCCCACCCCCCGAACAAAATTCCTGGGTACACCACTGCAAAGACTGTACTGTCAGAACCAATGAGACCCATCTGTCTCTCCTTACAACTTAATTACACCAACTCAAGACTCTTAGTCATCACCAATCTCTCACAGACCTCAGGATGAAACTATAAATTTGCTGTGGCCTCATACATAATGGCTCACATGGTTAATTTGGGGCCATGTATATCACACAGTGAATTTAGACCAAAAAATCATAGAAAAATTTAGCAGTTAATCAACACTATATTTCAGTATCAGAATATGATATCCCAGTGAGTAAAGAATATGAATAACTGGAATATTTACTTCCAGTCTTTGAACTCTTGTAATTTTCTTTTCGTAACATTTGTACTGACTCCCTGACACAAATTACTTCCTAACACATGTAACTTTCTAAGGCAATAATCCTTTAAAGACATGAAGACAAAGAAACCAGACAACAACCAGTAATTTTACAGTTACATATACATGACACCACACTATTAAACTTTCTCTCCAGTACACTGTGTCAAAGACCAGGTGATGTAACAAATTTCACCATAAGAATACTGCACAATGTGAAGCAAAATAAGAACTGCACACTGAATCATCTCAAATATACAGACTCAGCTTCAGTGAAACCAATCAAATAATTATTCCAAGTTGCAATTACAGAACTCAGCCCACCATATCTACTCCACTGACTTCATACATTACAAACTATTAATTTAACACTTCCCATAATTTCAGATACAGCATTCAGTTTTACAGTATTCCACTAAAATAAAGAAAGCAAACACAGTGCAGAAACATCTGCTACATAGTCAGGTGACTGACTTGGTAAGTGCATATTAATATACTTGAGTGCTTGTAATACAATCAGCAAACATTAAAAGAATTTTCATAAAGTTAGCTGCTGATACAACATGAGAAGACTTCCTAATATCCAACTTAAAGTTGATATTCATCTTCTGGCTTAAACAGCAAGCATGTTTGGGAAGTTTCTGAGTTTTTTCTGGACACTTGGTAGCTGAACACTTGAGTATATTATTTTGGCCTCATACTGCAAACTCTATTTGTTGTCTTTCCGCAGCTTTTTCACCTTCGACAATTATTTTATAGTGACACTTCATAATGCATACTGCAAAATCGAACCCACAACTACAAGTTACCTTCCTCATCCACAACATTTACCAAACAGGACAACATCTGCTTCCAGGCTGACTCTGTTCTGTAAAGTAGAGTCTGTAAGTAGAAAGACTAATTAGATATCAGAAACAAAAGTTCAATTTTTCTTCGGTCTTTTTAAAGCCAACATGGGATCTGTATTTCATGACAGAATTAATACTGTATTTTTAAATATCTAAGTGGCTTCTACAAAAAATATTGGGCCCCTTCAGAGAATGCAAAGAAATTTCTGTACTTTTGTATGCAAGTTGCCACATACATCATCAAATTTAGAAGAAATAACTTCTAAAAATAAAGTGGGCATACATCTGAGCTAATACTTCACATTAGAAAGAAAGAAAGAAAGGAAAGAAAGGAAGAAGGAAGGAAAGAAAGAAAGAAAGGAATGAAGGAAGGAAGAAAGGAGGGAAGGAAGGAAGGAAGGAAGAAAGAAAGAAGGAAAAGAAGGAAGGAAGAAAGAAAGAAAGGAATGAAGGAAGGTAGGAAGGAAGGATGGAAGGAAGGAAGGAAGAAAGAAAGAAAGAAACATTATTTTATTCTTACAGTAAGCACAAGAAACGTAATTACGACTGTATCTAGTAACTACAATAACACACAATGGATTCAATTTGAACAAAAACTACCAAATATACGCAGCCTGAGATTTGAATTTGCTGCTTGTTTGATAACATATGGTAGTCATATTCATTTCCTTCGAATTGGTATGCACTGTGCTATGAAGCATGAGACACAAAATACAGATTAGAAAACAGGGAATCTTTCGTAATGTGTATGCAACTGAATTCACAGATTAAATGAGAAATATGTCAGAAATGATTGATCAAGAAGGTAACAGACTCCACATACAATTCCTTCCTTCAGTACAAAATTCTGTATCAATTCTTATACTAGTTTTAAGTACAATTTCTTAATGTCCCTCTATGAGAAGTCTTGTTTACTTTCACAGCATCTACATTATGTACTATATTATATCAGAAATACTACATACTGAGGTCTCTGAAAAGTACATGTGCATGTAAGCAAAGAAGCCTACAAGCACTATTATTATCTGAACTGTTTATTAGACCAGACTGCCATATTTCATTTTCCATAGGGCACAGTTTATCAAACAGATAAATATTTTTAAATTTCTATATAAAAATTTTTGTTAACATTTTTAAAAATTTTATGGTATGACATCCTGACCCAATTCAAAGATGACTGACGCAAGTCATTTTCAATCTGTAGTACACAGTGTTTAACAAAAAACAAATTTCTATAATTTTATGACCATTTTATTGTCACCTAGAAAGACCTTCTCCTTCTCCTTATCCAGCCGTCAGCCTGACGTCAGTACACGGCACAATAAGAATCTGATGTTTAAACAGATTTTATGGTCTTTTGGGTTGGGACACCATGCAGCCTTGAACATGGAAACCAACATAATGGAGGAACATGGTGCCTTCAGTTCCACGGTAGAAGAAAACAGCATGTTCCTCTGATATATTCACAACCACCTAAAAGACAACACGGTGTTACAACCCATAAGACCATAATCCATATAAAACACGAGTCAATTCTGACAAATTCTCCCCCAGAAATTGTGGGTATTATCCTAATATTTGAGTAATGCAACAAGCGATTACAATGAATTACAGTAAGATCTCATTTTACGACGGGGTTACATTCTCGAATATTTGGTTGTAAATCAAATCATCGTAAAACAGGTACCATTTAAAAGGTTTAAATTGAGATAGATCCATGGGCCAAACAAATTAGTCGCATAATTTTATAATTTACAACATTTCTCTACATTATGACATACAATTTTAATTTAATGAATTAGGTATATAGAAAATTACACAGATAATTGAAAATAATATCAATCAAATCACTTTTTATTTTGATAAAGAAGTCCCAGGCCGTGGTTCAGAAGACATCAAGAAAGAATGTAACGTCAACTGTTTTGATCTTTTCTTCTTTTCTGTCTTTTTGACAGACGTCATGGGTGGAAAAATCACAGTCAACTTAAAAGAACTGCACTAAAATAGAAAAAGAAGAAATACATGCACACTGGAAAAGAGCTACAAGCGCACTAAGTAGAGAAAGGACGCTTGAGTTGCGACAGTGACGCACCGCAAGGTGGGAGTGCTCGGACTGAATCATACACGGGTTGTAAAAGTGAACTGTCATAAGATGAACCGTCGCAATATAAGACCCTACTGTATTTTCAAACAATCTGTGTATTACATTTTTACAACTGTGTCATTTAATGAATGCTGTACACCAAATAGGGATTTATTTAAATACAAAAAGCCTGGTAGCAGATGAGAAGCACCTAACGCAATGCCACTTAAACAATACAGTACCTCTACCTTACTGGACTAATATAATGATACGTTTATGCACCAACAGTGTTTAGAATGAGACTTTGGGAACATTATGGTCCCCAGTCAATTTACATACAGCACAAAAGTCTGGGGTGAACCTTACACGATTGTGTGAATGTAGAAATATTAAGTACAGTAATGCTCCATGCATGAAGCACACATAACCTCACTTCTTTAATAGGTTGTGTTCATCTGCCTCTTATGAAAGATGGTGAGGAGAATATGGTATATGATTTTTAAAAAACTGATGTAGTTTCACATGACCATTGTTGGATTATCCATAAAAATGTATCACTCAGTTATATTCATTATGATAGTTAGTACAAACGTTCCTCACAATAAAGGGAAATCATCAAGATAACATTAAGAAACACCAGTCACAGATTATAAAACTATTGTATGTCCAATCGAACTATCATGATTACTCTAGGTTTTTTTTTTAACTTCATTATGACTTTTAAAGACTGTAAAACATTCCTGTGATATTCCACAGAAGGTACTGGTGCTATTTGTCTTTCTGAATCTCACATCCACCTTTCCTTATCTATGTCAATATTTTAGTGCCTTATTTTTAGACAAACAGCTCTCTTGGTCAACAACCTTCATAGTACACAAACACATTACGGGCAAACACACATGCATGCAGCACGCAGGTGTGCGCGCACACACACACCCACCCACACACACACACACTAAAATACATCAAAACTTCACAAAGACGAAGGCACCGAACATTCACAGTAATACGTAGAAAAAAGAAAGAATTTCAACCAAAACAATGAAGTTATAATAGAGAATTTTAAGAAAACTCAAAACAATAAAGACAAAGCTAGAAATTTATTCATCAGTCCGTTCAGTTAAGATTTAGGCTACGATTCAATATTGTTGAGATTTGTTTCTTATTAAAATGCAAGTAGCTAAATATCAATTGGTTATGTCTTTTATCTGTTAAAATGGCAAGTAAACAATGTTGATAATAACTCCACTCCTGTCAAGATGAGGCTTAGCCCAACTACTCCTCAATTTCCTCAAACTCATACTACTTTTCTGTGGCACTTTCTTTCACTTAACCTTCTATCAATGCTGCCAACTAAATCTGGAATGCCTGCTTCACTCCCCCTTAACTTCATACATGTGTGTGACTTCAATCTGCTGCCATCTCTCATGTTTTTCATCTTCACACTTCTGTCCAAGTTCCATGCTGGTTCACGAGCTCAACTCAGACCTACAAGAAAACAAAACATGTTACCTGTTGCAGGGATTAATATATTGTAGTGAGATTTTAGGTTTTTAATGCAGTGACTATGATCTTTCCTGTGATGCTGTGCAGTAAGGTATCTGTACTGTACTGCACAATCTCACACCCCAACAAACAATAAGTTTAACATATGCCATGGCTCTACCTCACTGACAGCACTGAAAAGGAGATGTGAATTTAAGAGAGAATAAAAGCAGAATAAAAGAAATCATCATATATATGCTTTAAATTTGCACGATGTGAAAAATGGGAGGCAGCACAAAACATGCAGGCAAGCAATTCGTCTCTTGTATCCACCTCTCTTTTGTAAAATTCACTCCTCATCCAACACCACACACAAAAATCTAACAGATTCAAATGCCAGATTCAAACACCTGTAACTCGGTAACCACTCAGAAATACACATGTTCATATAAATCCCCCCCTTCAAAATGACCAATACTATCACCTCCCACAACATCAACATTTCCTCCTGTATCACACTGTATATGCGTTTATAATTTTGAGATGCGTCATTCCCATTGTGTTGGTTCAATAACAAAGAATTTTGTGTATTACATGTACAGTCAACACAACTATATTTAACCTAGTGGTACAGTAGGAATACAACTACATGTTTCGGCCCTATATGTGGACCATCTTCAGGTTGTGATTTAACTTACAGAGCACACCCCTCACATCTTGTAGAGCTGCTCTGTAAGTTAAATCACAACCTGAAGATGGCCCACACAGAGGGCCGAAACATGTAGTTGTATTCCTACTGTACTACTAGGTTGAAATATAGATGTGTTTGACTGTACGTTTAATACACAAAATTCTTTGTTACTGTATATGCCTCCACTGCTTGGTGCTTAAACACAGGAATGACTTTACCTTTTATGAAATTCTAATTCTGAGTGTCACAACATAGGATACTATAATCTGAAAGTCTTGAAACCTATATTTATTTAATTAAACAAAACATGTGGAATGATGATTTGAATCACATTAAAAACTCTGCCACAATACTTATAAAAGGTAAAGGTAAAGCAGTCCTGCTACAGGCCTGGAGTGGCCCAGAGGGTTCCAGGAAGTTACGGTTCCCAGATTTCACGATAACGGCACAGGATGGTGGTAAGGTTGTCAGCCTTACTCACCGGCCGCCTTTACCCCCAGGAAATGCTCCTGGTACTCATTTCTGTTAGAGGCTGAGTCGAACCCAGAGCCATAGTACAATCGGAGGGATTTTATGTCAATGAAAAATCCAATGACACTAGCTGGGCCACAATACTTATACTTCACCTTAAGAGTGTAGATAACTGTACATTGTAGTAAGATGACTCAGAAAATGTCATGTTTTTGGGTGTTCTGTGTTAGTCTTCTGTGGAAGAAAATAAAAAAAAGATGACAGCAAACTTAAAATTTCACGTACTATGAGGGAGAACAAGTCTAAAAATCTTATGAAAAGTGCGATAATTTAACCAGATAGTAGAAGACTTACTTGAGGGTCTTGTAACGTTCTTTCTCATGATTGTTTTCCGGGGGTTCACACTCAAATGAAGCCAGTGCCAGAGCTGAAACAGAACAAAGGGCTATCAGAAAATTGTCTAAAACATTACAGCATGTTAATTTATACTGCCACTCTCTCTGTGACCTGTTTTTACATCCTTCAGTTTATGTCTAACCTTCAGAGTGATCTCTTCTTTTGCTGACGTTTCAAACAAGAGTTCCGTACGCATACTACGTGGTCCAACCATATCATCCACAAATTAACCACCCTACAATATCTGGTAAAGAGAATGAATCATGAAGTTCCTCAATACGCATTTCTTTCCAGGGCTCAGTCCATCTTTTTTAGGTCAAAATGTCACCTGCAAATCTTTATTCTAACACGTACCATACATTTTCTACAAATATCTCGTGGTCTGTTAGCTGGCTCCCATCATTTTGGAGAAACCTGATGCCTTCATCTTTAGGGTGGAAGTAACATTGGTATTTAGCTACCAGACCATACGACGTCACCTCTCAGAACAGCAATACTCATCATCACCACCAAGATAATCTCACAGAGCATATGTTCCTCCCTCTGAACGACAGATAAAAATTCACGCCCACGCAGAATCATGTAGTCATGTACATTACATCATCATGCAGTCTTGCAGATGGGTACCAACATCTGGCAGGCACGTAATACCTCCACCCTCCACCCTGAAGATGGAAGCAACGTATTCTACCAACATGCTTATACCCATCTATCACACTACACTATAGACAGTACATGATTTTAAGGCTTTGATATGTGGCATGGGACAAATTAAGATCAACAGACATTTTAATAGTTCAATAGTTATCAACACCAAACTCAAAGCAAAATTAACAATCTGCATGGCCGCCATGTTTGTTTTAAATTTTAAACAATATTACCTTTAAAAAAGGTGCACATTTTTACAAGGGCCTATTACTTACTTACTTACTTACATACTCCATGGTGCAGAGTCCTTCTTGAAAAGGTAACTGGTTTGCAGCTAGTCAAGAAATTCCCCGCATTTCACGGAACCCGAAGGTTCATTACCACACTCACAAGCGTCTGCCACCTGTCTCTATCCTGGGCCAGCCCAATCCAGTCCATATACC
>Ga0123352_10015360_pt1 | contig 12191 bp, 3 predicted proteins | sample TergutLab28metaG_FD_89700 | JGI IMG/M metagenome (GOLD analysis project Ga0123352, IMG submission 89700) | Labiotermes labralis P1 segment gut microbial communities from Petit-Saut dam, French Guiana - Lab288 P1 | ecosystem: Host-associated > Arthropoda: Insects > Digestive system > Gut ... | reverse complement strand
TTCCAGCCGACCTTAAACAAACATCTCACAATATTTATAAGTTTCAAAAAGCCTTAAAAAGATTCCTTTTGGACAACTCCTTTTATTCACTCGAGGAGTATTATAACTGGAAAGAAAATGTATTTAGTTAATAGTAATTGCCAACATTATTCAATCAAAATTTTGAAGTTCATTATTATTGTACCTAATGTGATGTATTTAGAACCTCTTATAGTTAAATGCGGTATGAGATTACCCATATATGTATACCCAGAATATATTGATATTTTATATACTATACATATATCAGTAACATTGTTATACCTCATAACAGTTTATACACATACTTTAAATCTAGTACTAAAGCATATATTTAAGTCTTTATACTGATTATGTACATTATTAACTGACGAATCCCATGTTACTATGTAACCATACGGAGGAAAATAAAAAATAGTAAATAGTAAACTGGAGACGGGACCTCGAAAAAGGCGTGAATATTGGGCGACACCAACAAGTTCTGGTGATGCGGACTACGTTGCAAACCTTGCTTGCTTAAGCAGGACGAATTAGGCTAGCCTTTATTAAGCTCGTCGATCGGGAAGAGGTGCTACTAAGAGGGAAGATGCGATAAGGAAGTTCCGGTAACAGGAGACATTAAACGTTGTAATTATTTCTGTCCTAGTCCGTACGAAACATAAGATTTCGCTGCCCAACCATAAAACAAAGAAAGAAAAGGGTTTATTTAAGGTTAAAATGATTGTCTTGAGTGGCTTTTCGAAAGGCTCGTACAAGAAACGATATCCACGAGAAGAAATATTTGTATTTTCTATTTGGTGGTCAAAGGTCATCAAGTTCTAACGTTTCACTGACTTCAGTTGCAGTTTGAAATGGCTCCTCATTACGTCACTGTACTTTCAATATGGTGGTGTTGAGCTGGCGACAGTAAGCTGATAGTGTAATCTGACGTCGGAGTGTGTAGTAGTAAGCAGCAGGCATTTTTTACAGCCCAACAGTAATGAACTTTTTCCATGTGTAATGTAATGTGCAGGTCATTAAAAGGCAATATTTTCTTAGTAAGTGTACAGCAAATAATAGGAACTGGAATTAGACTGAACAGCTGTTCGTTTTATAAATTCCTCCAATCGAAGATGACAAAGTAAGACGTTACATAATATAAATGAAGTACGAAGTGACTGGTGCGAAACGACATATACATTTTTAATATGTTATGATTGTCTGTAATTATGTAAGTTGATTGCTTAATATTTTTTATGGTTACTGTTCCAGTTGGCAAATGTGATTCATATTTATTCACCGCTTTTTGTTGTTGACGTGGTTGATTGGTTGTACGGTTTTATGACGTTTCCTTTCTAGTTTCAAATTTATGATCATTACACACTTGTTATTTGGTTTACCAAGAACAAACTTTATATCAAAATGGTATTATTAATTCTTTAAAAAATAAGGGACAGAATTTATATACTTTCTGGTGTTCTTGTGCGCACAAAATATGATTAGTAACTCCTACTCTAATCAAAGCGTAACACAGGAAGAGAGAAATATTAAAGTGGTCTTTTAAGTTAATAAAATGCAGCTGACTTTTAATTCTAGCTTGCTTTGTGACTTAGAATTCATTTCATACAGTCCATCGTGCCTGGTTCAACTGGCCACTTCCCAGCCCCAGACTCAAGAGCACACTGAAATTCAGTTCTGTAAATTACAAGACCCTGCATGATTGTCGCCCATTAATTGTATTTACTTTATGCTAAATTCTGCATGGTGGCTTCTAGTATTTGTGGACCTGCATTGTATCTCTTGCTTCTTCTTACCATTCTTATGCCTAGAAATATGAGGTGACTCCAAGCATCTGACAAAATTTCTGCACTTCCAGTGTGCCATCATATCATAATCTTTTAGTTTGAAACTCATACATTTATGATTGTATGCAGTCATTGTCAGTAATAAAGTCAGCCATTTATGAAAATTGGTTATCTTCACTACATTAAGTGATGAAACAGAATGATGATATTTGATAAAACTTTACACCTCTGTTCCAATGACTATGAACATATATTATACATTATGAGAAAGAACATTTAAGAATGCTTGCAAGTTTTATCATAGATTCTGGTCCATACTCGTTGCCAACATAGATTTTATAGAAATACTTTCCAATAATGAATATAGAAGAAAGAATATTGCCTTGTAAAGTGCTTTTATTTTGCAGTCACCTACAATGTTGCAGCTGACAATGACTTAGTAGGACCAAGTTTTAAAGACAGGTACAGTCAGCTGTGCTGACAGTGTTTGTGATTTCCCCAGTTTTTCAGGCAGGTGCAAAGATACTGCTTAAAAATGAACTATAGAAAGATTTGTGCCTAAAATAGGCCACGGTCATTACCACATCCCACCTCTACTGTGGTCCAACCATATTTCATTACTTGTTCTCACTAATAATAAAATGAAAGGATATGTGATTGCCGATAATCAGATGTCAATTTTGCACCTAGCAACACACATCACAACTTTAGTGGGTACCACGTGAAGTAATTCTACAACAGCTTGTCAAGCTGCAAGTCTTTGTTCTGTGTTTCAGTACAGTCTTCATCATAATATTACAGTCTCACTCATTTCATTAATTGTATTGTTTTCCTTTTTTACAGCTGTACATCAAGATTCATTCCTCAGTGTGCTGCTAAAAACTTAATCAAGTCAATGATGGCAGTGGGTGATACTGCTTGGAACGAAGTGTTCCAAGGACAAGAGGACCAATTCCATGGCATCACAGTAGATTCTTCCAAAGAAAAATGTGATATCAGTGTTTTTCCTAAGAAACTGGAAGGTAAAGTTCTCTGTAGGTATATATCTGTTTCAATAGGCCATACGTCTTATTCAGAATGGTTTTTAAACACTGAGTTCACTGTCATTGTTCCTGGATGATCTTGACAGAACCTAAGTTTGAATCTAAGATCAAGTGGCCATTTTTTCCATGATTGATTCGGGTACAAGGATGGCGCAGAAATAACAAAATGTCACACTCATGTTTTTTATATATTACATGTCTTTACTCTTTATTGCTCCATGTGCAACACCGTTACCATCTCATCGGAAAATTCCCGAAAAAGATCCTAGAAAGTCTTGGTTTTAAAGAATATTATCAGAATGACAGAATAAAACCAGAAAAATAAAAAATATGAACAAAATCAGAGATGAAATTAGTCCAGGATGTATGTCCTATTTCAGGGAATGTCCCTGAAAATACGGGACAAATTGTTGCTTTACTGTAAGAAATTCACACTGACTATGTAATTTAGTAGTCTCCACTTCCACTCCCATCCAGCCTAATAAATGTTTAATCTACATTCAGTTAAATACGAGGGGGTGCTGATAAGTCCTTAGCCCGACCTACTTCTCGATGTCGTAGGATGGAATCGATAGTGTCATTGGAAAGAGGGGTCTGTTCATGTGCTGAATTGCAAGTCTTTTCTTGTTACAGAGGCTGAAAGGAACAATGTCAGGTGACGCGCGCGATTTCAATGACATGGAGACATGAGCTGTCATCAAGTTCCCAGTGCCGAAGGAAATTCACGCCATTCTGATGGAAATATTAGGGGAACATGCACCATCGTATGCCACTGTCAAAAACTGGGTGACCCAGTTTAAACGTGGTGATTTTTCCACCTGTGATGTGCCTCGTCCTGGATGACCCAAAACAGTGAACACCCCGGAGTTTATTGATCAAATTCATAAGCTAATCTTGGAAGACCATCGGATTTTGGCTAAATCAATAGCTGAGCAACTGGGCATCTCACGTGAGCGGGTTGGGTCCATCATTCACGAAGATTTGGACATGTGGAAGCTCTCTGCAAAGTGGGTCCCAAAGTGCCTGAACATGGATAAAAAATGTCAATGGTGCCAGTTGTCTGAGCAACGTTTGGAATTTTTTTTGGGGTGATCCAAATAATATCGTGTCACGATTGGTGACCATGGATGAAACCTGGTTATATCACTATGGCCCGGAGACAAAGCAACAATCAATAGAGTGATAGCATAACGGCTCACCCTGCCCCAAAAAATTCCGAGTGCAAAATCTGCTGGAAAAATTCTCGTCCCAATTTTTTGGGATCAAGATGGCATCCTCTTTGTTGATTTTCTTCCAAAGGGCCAAACTATCAACATGGAGTATTACTTTTCTCTGCTGGTGCAATTGAAGGACATTTTTAAGGAAAAATGCTGCAGGAAGGTCACCAAGGGGGTCTTGTTCTTGCACAACAATGCGCCGGCTCACTGGGCACTTGCAACCTAGAAGAAACTGGCCTACCTGGGCTTCCAGGGTCTTGATCACCCACTCTATTCTCCGGATCTGGCCCCGTTGGACTATGACCTGTTCCCTGGACTGAAAAAACAATTGAAAGGTCGCCAGTTTTTGTCCAACGCGGAGGTCATTGCTGCTGCGGGGACCTGGTTGGACAGACAACGTTCTGAATTTTTTTGAGTGACTTGTAAAAGTTAGAGAAACAGGCTAAGAAGTGTATTGAGTGGGGAGTATGTTGAATAAATCCTGAGTATGGTTGCTGTAGCCTGTTTCCTTCCTGGTTGGGCTAAGGACTTATCAGCACTCCCTCATACAACCACAGAAATTAATTGAATGTAAGACCAAGGAACACTGTATAACCTCACATGTAATTAGAGTGTCATTGTACACCAAGGGTGGGAAATTGTTAGCAGAAAGACTTTGTGACCAGCTTTTGCAAGCTTTACTGGCCACATATATTAACTGATGTAAGATTATAAATGCCTGATTTATACTTCTGTTGGTACACTCTGTGCAACAGATGTGAAGGATTTGAGATTTTTCAAGTCCTAAACTGATTTAAACTGTGCTTTTTACTACTTGACTGTATATTTCAAAAGTTATTTGTGCTGCTTTGGTAAGGTTGATAGTGCAAGTGATTTAAAGGGTCCATATGCAGATGTGGTTTTTGATTAAATTTATGTGCAAACTATACACAATTTTCAAGTGTCTGGTTTCCTGAATTATAACACTAGCTTTTACAAAATATGAATTAGTGTATTAGACATTATAAGGGCAGTTTTCAAGGTGTTCCTTTGGTATGATGTCCAGAATCCCTAGGCTGCATTGTTGGATTACATTTGCTTTGTCATGGATTCAGTAAGTGACTTTGCATTTAAAAGTGTATTTATACCTTATGCTATTCAGGATGGGTGAGGGTGGTGTTCTGACACTGGTTTTTATCTGCTGCAAGACAACTGATGCTGTTTATTCTTGAGTCTTGTCACTATGGCTGATTATAATGGATCTGTTTTGAGTGCATTGTTATTCTTGTTCAGGGTGAAGGATTAAGTGCAAATGCTGGAGGTGGATGGTGTAGTGTCCCATAGTTCATGGCACAAGCGTAGCTACAAAGTACCAGATGGATAGGCACATTTGTAGGGAAAATATGGACAGATACATTTGTTATAATATATCTCACCAGTTGGTACCGAAAGTACGATAAAGCGTACAGGTGTGTGATGTTATAGGTTGTTGCATTTTTAGAATTGGGTGGTGACTGAATATGAGCAATAATCTTTCTGTTGCATCCACATCTAGTGTATGGTGGAGGATGATATAGAATACCCAGTAACCTTGTTGTAGGAAGGCTGATGGGACCCAGAACAATTCTGTATATGACATTAAAGGTTAAAATTCTAGCAGTTTTGCCAGAATCTGATAACCTTATTAAAAGCCTCTCACCTTAGATTATGAATAGTCAAAAGTATAGCTAGTGGGTCAGAAGTGGGCTTTGGTAAGAGTAAAGTAAAGTAACATAGTCTTTGTGGAGGACAAGAAGGTGTATGGGGAGTGTATATAATAGCTGCACTCATTCCTAACCTTGGTGCTGGATGGAGGTGAGTGGGCAGCTCCATTCCCTGGCCAAGTTGCACCTGGAGAAAGCCCCTCTGTTACCTATTAAATAGAAAGTTGTGTGTGTTCCAGAGGTTGGTTTTAGAGCTTGTCTGGATACTCTGGTGAAGAGAAAGCTCTGTTGCCCCTGCTGAGGATCACATTGCAATTTTTTGGTGGTCCAGTTCCTGCAGATATTGCTAATAAAATGTTCTGTCTTGTACACACCACAGAGAAATTCCTGTGATTACAGAAGAAAATAAAAGTGCACACATAATTTTTCACTGGGGAGGTGGGTGAGTGGGTTGAACTTGAGGTTATGTATTAATTATGTTTGTTTTTAAACACTGTTATAAAAATCATGCGATAAATGTAACTGTAACAAAACGTTTGCAATTGCATATATCTACACATAAATATACCTACATGTTCCATGACTCACTCACCTAATTTAAATCACAACTTCTAATCCTTTTTGTTTTTTTAAGTTCAAGTTTTCCTAAGTTTTTTATTGTACTCTACATAATGTTGTACCAGTCATCATGGGATTTCAATGGATGATTTCTGCTGAAGGGCAATTCACATAAATCATGTTGGATATCATCAGTTTTTTATTTTTGTAATGAATGTCAGATTTCGAAAATTCAAGTTACATTTTGAGCAACTGACATAGCATATCATGTAGCCACAGCATGTTGGCAATGGGGTGGCTTTCTGCTTGGCAGTTCATTACACTGTAGGAAATGCTTGAACGGACAGTTTGCGTAATTCAACTCTATATAACCCAATGCCACAAGGTAATTGGCCCCATTCGCTTACTTACCACTTACTTGCACTTAACAATGAAGATTGCTACATACGTGGAGACGCTCCGGGCTCGTTAATTAGAAAAAGTTACTATTATGTGTTTGAGATTCATCTGGCTTCAAATTATAGAGGGTAAATCATGCTGAATGCATTTGGAATTTTGTACTCCCTTTAGTAAGTTCGTTGAGTTGAGCACCTTTGGTTAACGTCAATTGGCTAATTTTGTTTGTTGTCCAAATTCTAAATTTCTGACGCTGTACTGGGTTATAGGGAAAGTAAGACTGTTTGACTGTTGCAAATTTTGATGTTTAATTTAAATTTGTAAACTTGTGTTTAAATTGTAAAATGATATAATTGGCCCTATCTTAACCCTGTAACCAATTACCTTTAGTAAACTAGGCTATACTATTAGCAATATAGTTGTATATCTTACTTAGCAACCACAATATAACACCTGCATCACAAGGTCCTTGAGTCCCCGGCTAGCTACCCATGCCTATAGAATTTAGCACAGACCAAAGTCACTTGTAGGCACCAGTATCTCCAGAGGCCATAATGTTATTAGTACTAAACAGTTGTCAGTAATCTGCTATCAAACTAAAACTAAATGGTGTTAGCACATTCAAAACTGTAAGAACCTAGTTGATGAAAGTAGAACCATCAAAGTTGCAAAATCTAGAGTATTTCCTTGGGTAGGGCATAGTTTGGGTCCAAACAATCACTGGGAGGCACTACAATTTCAATTTTGAAGGGCGGAGACTACCCGCAGTTTGGCAGCCCTCCCCTCCTTTGGGTGCTCACCTGGAAAGAATGACGATAATAGTGGGAAAATGACACATGAGAAACCAATGGGTAGAGGTTTCATATCCAGGGACACTATTTAATTCTAAAGATTTTTTATGAATATGTGTTTTGTTTTACAGTTATTAAAGTTGAAATCAGCTTATATTTACTTTTACAGCATCACTAAAACAGTGGACTGAGAAGAATTTCCATGGCATCTGGTTTAAAGTGACATTGGAACATGCAGATTGGGTGCCAGTTCTTGCAAAGGTGGGCAGCCTGTGTGCATTTTCTTTTCTAATGATAAAATGGATGAAGATGAACAGGTTAATAAAAGAGTATGTTTGGACATACCCATATTTGAACCATGTTATATAAACTTGACATAATCTCTTGTTTAATGAATACTCATTTTCCAGAAATCATCATAAATAACTAATATAGTTACCTGCTAATAGCACTCAAGAGTTTCTACACAACGAAAACTGATCCTGAGCCAACTGAATTCAGGTTGCATCCTGACCCCAATTGTTCCTGTAAATGTATTTTTACACTATTATTCCTTTCCCCTTGGGAATAACTGCATTAAAAGTTAATGTTCTTTATGTTAACCCGACATAATTAAAAGTTAAAAGATCAAGTTGTTGCCTTACACCATGAAGACACTACATGGTGAGTTGTTAAGTTCATACCCCACCACTTTCCTCCTGGGTTAAGCACCCCTGGTACCCACTGAATATGAGGCCACATGGACCCAAAATTTGCCGTGGACACTTTGCAGAAGTGAAAAATCTCTTACCCTTGCCTGAAGTTGTGCCACAGTTGCTTGCCAGCTATATTATCTTGACTGATTATTTGTTTATATTTTATAGAATATATTTTATTCCATTACCCACTTTCCTCATTCTTAGGGGCATCTATTTTAAGCACTTTCTTTTAAAGTATGTGTTATTTACTTACTTACTCCATGGTGCAGAGTCCTTCTTGAGAAGCTAACTGGTTTGCAGCTAGTCAAGAAATTCCCTGCATTTCATGGAACATGAAGGTTCATTACCGTACTCACAAGCGTCTGCCAGGATAGGGACAGGTGGCGGACGCTTGTGAGTACGGTAATGAACCTTCGGGTTCCATGAAATGCGGGGAATGTGTTATTTACATAAGGTTAATTTACAGCCAAATAAAACAACTGATCCAATGTTTGTTGTGCTATAACCATCATGTTGAAGTGTTACAGCCTGTTTCAATTTTTCGTGGCACTTCAGAATGAGTTTCAGTTTCATCATGCAAAACCTGGGTATGTGATGATGTACCGCTGGCTGCCAGCCACTGAGAAATGTAACATTCCACCATTTGCACACACAATGATTGGTGCTGGAGCAGTTGTCATGAACAAGGCACGTGAGATCCTAGTGGTGAGGGAGAAGTACTCTCTTATAACACACTGGAAACTTCCTGGTGGTTATGTAGAACCTGGTAAGTGACTTACATTGTCTGCTTGGAGTAGATGAACAACAGTCACCCTGTCATTTGCACTGTACATTCTCTGTAGGGATTAGATGATCTTTTGTTCTTATGCAGTGTTAATATCTGATTTTGGAGAATATATCAGGTTCTGTCTGTCTGTCGGATTTTTTATTTCTCAGGGCAGAACAACCTGTGAAGGAGCATGTTCGTTTCTTTTGAGTGGGCAGTAAAGTGATAAGCTTTGAAATAAAGAGAGGAATGAAAGGGCATTAAACATTGAGAGTAAAATCACAAATTTTACTCTTCACATTCACAACATGACTCAGAATGTCTCGGGTAACCTCTCCTTATTGGAGGTTTAAGATCCTGTGTGTGAATGGGTTTTTGATTTTTTATTACATGTTTGTAGTAGATCCTGGTGAAGAGGTTCCCATTTAAGGATGTTTTTTCACTTCAGATATTCTGAATACTGTGAAACCCATATCCATCATTTCTGAGGGCCCATGGATAAGAAATTATGGAAGGTGACACTTGTGGGAAGGTGTTGTGTCAGATACATGAGAAACAGCAAAAAAATGACAACTGTACATTTTCTAATTAGGCCTAAAATAGTAATCAGCAGACAAACTTGTATAAAGAAAGTGTGTGCAGAAACTGCGCACTCTTTACAAAGTGAAAAAGGTGGAGATTTTGGAGATGAATTCTGTCCAACTGTCCATGACCCAGTGTCAGTGACTAGTCCATGTGTCATGTATTCATGACTTTCGGTATAGGAATGTTTTTCACAAGATGTCCATCGAGCATGATTATTGTGAAAATCAGTGCAGTGACAGACACATTACTTATGGGTGTACATGCAATTGTGCTTGTATTTTCTACATTTTTCTTTCAATATGGATAAAATTTAGAAGAGGGTCTGGCCACATAAATTCATTGAATGATCATGAGTTTTGTGAGAAATGGTGCAATGAAAGCCACAAATTACTGAAGGTCTACTTTCCACATCCATTTTTTATTTGGGTGAAATTTGTTATAAGGTATCTGAACATAATCCTGATGAACATTTGAGAGTTTTTTGGAAATTGGCATAGGGAAGGCCACATGTTTCTTATGAGCATGAATGAACTGACATTTACACGCGTACTGACATCCGTCTGTGTGTCTCCCCTTCAGCTGCCTTCTGCACCCCATTCCTTACTTGGCTGAGGCCTGGCAGCATTTTGTAAGTACTGTAACATATTGTTTACTTGGGTTAAATTTATTTAATTATGTGTCATCATTTTTTGTAAAAACCAGTCAGTCATCTGGGAGCATTTCCCTATGCAGGTACATGAAGAAGGTTATGTTGTCTAGGTGAACTTTGGAAGAACTTGATGGCATGAATTTGTGAGTCTGTAAATGCATGGTACTGTGCAGTTACACTTTGGGTGAATGGTTTTGCATGCATGAGTGGAACTTCCTGGATACTTATTTCCCACGAGACACAAAATTTCTCCCATCAAAACTACCAATAAGGAGCTTGAATGAAATTTCTAATTACCCTAGTGACCATCATGTAAGCAAGGCTGAGTCATAAAAGTGTCAGGAAACCTGTGACAGGCATGGCATTAGTTTATGTCAAATGAATGGAAAATGTATAATTCTCTGGTAAAACTAATTTTGATTTAAAAGCTTATAAAAGATTTTTCATCTGACTACCTTATCACGTAATCACAGACCACTATCAAGTCTTATGTTAGAATATTACTGTTGTTACTAATTTGATCATGAACCTATTCCCCCCCCCCAAGTGCCTCAACTTGTCAGTACATTAATTCACAATCTGAATGTTTGAACAAAATGTGTAATAATGCTGAAAGTATACATGTATAAAATACGACATTAAGAAGTACAAAAAGGAGTATAAAACGATATAAGAAATAGGCTTGTTACAATTTGATTATGATAAAACTTAAAACTCAACCATGCTAGTAGTTATATGTGACAGGCAGTTATGGTTTTTATGTGCAGTCATTTGTAATTCTTGAATAGTATAGAACCAGTTTGTGTTCTTTTCTTTTAGTAGGTGATTTCATATTGATAACTCTGTACAAGACTATGAAACTCTTGTCCAATACCATCATTAGACTCTTGAACCAGAATTTTGTTATGTATTCTAAGGACATGATAATTGAGTCAATATCTTTCTCATAATAACTAGTGTACACGTGAACACATTAGAAAGGAATTTGAGTGTTGAACTCAGTGATAATCACCTAGTAGTTTCAGTCCTGTTTTTGACACTCTTACCTCAGATGTATCCCCTTTGGCTTGAGGCTACTTACACAACAGGAGTAACTCAACAAGCGACACTAGTCTGTTAGTGTAGAACCAGCCATCAAACAGTATGTACATGATGCCACAAATGAAGTACACATTAAGTAATGCCACAGCAAGATATACCATAATTATCAGTTGAATGTTATGCACGTTGAGTTTGAATGGTACACTAATGTAAACAAATAAAATTCAGTTATATTTGGTTAGTTGTAGTAGGTAATACCAGCAAAATGTTGAAAATAACTGCTGAGTACTTTGAATGTATATGACTATGTATGGAGACCAATGCTGTCAATGGTGAATAGTTTAATGGTCTTGTACATGGACATACATGTCAGATGACCTGTGAAATGAAAGTAACAAACACTGTTGCTAAGTTATTCAAAACTTGCTAATGATTGTACATAAAAGCCAAGAATACTTGTAACGTATAAAACTGGTATGAGTGAGTTTACAGTTTTAATGCTAGGCTTAGGACCATATGCATTTTGAAATATGCAAAATGTGTAAAGTTTCTTAGCCACCTTAATTGGCAGCCTATAGGCAATTCCATGTTTCAATTAGGAACACAAAACAAAGGAAACTGTCATATCTTTATCATTAGGATTAGGATTACATGCATTTTGCAATATGCCAAATGCATGTAATCCTAAGCCTGTTTATCACAATCTAGGTGTAATACTTTCTATACTGCTTTGTGCTCCTTTTTATACTTTTTTAATGCTGTATTTGATATTCGTATACTTTTAGCATTGTTACACCTTTATTGAACCATTACTTACTTACTTACTCCATGGTGCAGAGACCTTCTTGAGAAGCTAACTGGTTTGCAGCTAGTCAAGAAATTCCCCGCATTTCATGGAACCTGAAGGTTCATTACCGTACTCACAAGCGTCCGCCACCTATCCCTATCCTGGGCCAACCCAAT
>Ga0123352_10015357_pt1 | contig 12192 bp, 14 predicted proteins | sample TergutLab28metaG_FD_89700 | JGI IMG/M metagenome (GOLD analysis project Ga0123352, IMG submission 89700) | Labiotermes labralis P1 segment gut microbial communities from Petit-Saut dam, French Guiana - Lab288 P1 | ecosystem: Host-associated > Arthropoda: Insects > Digestive system > Gut ... | reverse complement strand
TTCTAGTTTTAAGAATAACTGAGCGACATATGAACACAACTGTCTATCGGTCTGCAAGTGAAGTGCCGTTTATTGTTGTCAGATTTTAATTAAACTTGAATCTTCTTTACGGATTTTCGGAAAATACTCAAATATCAAATTTCATGAAAACCCGTCTAGTGGGAGTCGAGTTGTTCCATGCGGACAGACGGACGGACAGACATGAAGTAGCTAATAGTCTATTTTCGCAATTTTGCGAAAGCACCTAAAAGTGAGAGGCAAAATTGGATATTGATAGAAGTGGCAATGAAAGGTGTAAGAAATATGACGCAGAAGGAAGCAGAAAAGACAGGAAAACGGACAAGAGTATAGAGTATAGAGTGTAGAGTGTAGAGTATAGACCTGCATCGGGTGTGTAATGTGACATGGATGATTATGCCTGTAATAATTGTAGAGTCGGGAATAGTAACAAAATATTTGAAGGAAAATTTTTAAGCCGTAACGGGAAAAGCTTCAATGGATTCACAACAGAAGACCGCTGTACTGGGAACGTCACACATGGAACGGGAAATACTGCAGTCTAAAATTAAAACCTGAGTGGTAGAGATTACATTTGGTTCAGGAGAAGTGCATGGGAGAAGGGACTATGAAAAGATAAAATAGAATAATGGAAATAAATAATAATTAGAATGATAAATAAAAAAAACATGGGAAGTGACATTACATGTGACATAAATTTTAACGAAATCCAGTGTGAAAACATCCAAAACAACTTTCAGTGTTCTGTGGTATTTGGAGGTCCAGAATCAGGGATACTGCGACTGTCGTACCAACGCCAGTAGGGCTGGAGAAGATGCCAGTGTTGTTTGTTACATTCAGTAGCTTTTATGTGTGCTCTGAAACGGACGTGAATAATTGTCAGTTTGACCAATATGTAGCAGAAGGAAGTTCGTAAATCCCAATATATTCTGTTTCACCATATTTTGGTCGTAATAAATTTTGGAACAGTTTGTTGTTTTGCGCTAACTTATTGTTGGTCTCTGTAAAAATGTTTATTGCCGACTTGTTTTCCATTCCCATTAAGGCGGAGGCGAGCCATTTTTATTTTTCCGCACTCTGGCGTTGATTGGAGCACTAACTGATGTTGTGCCGTGTGCTGTATTTTTTATCTGTAGGGAAATATGGGGGCTCTTCCCACTTGTGTTATTGGCTGTTTGTTGAAATGTGATTTAGGTTATTGTGAGTTTCCCTTGGTCTGTCTTAACTGGACAGATATCGGAGAAGCGTTATCTTATATGTGATATCAAGAGATGTGTTTAATGGTTCGGTTAGCTGTGGGTTTGTGTCAGAGTTATATTGGAGATGTGCGTACATTCCGTGTATTGGAAGATATAGGACATTTATCGTGGCGTCATTATTCCCCATTTGAAAGTTAATTTCGTACGCTTTTTGTTGAATTATTTGATATCTTTCATATCGCTCTGTAATGTGTTGTACAGGTCTGAAGCTTCGTCAGCACATGTACAACGTGCTGCAGTATTGTATTGTGTTGACATCTGTAGTTGGATAATAAGTTCTGATCTTCTTTTGTTGGGTTGGTGTTAGAATTTGTGTGACAGACACATTGGTGTGTATGTAGGAGGCGTTAAGAAGTACATATTCGAATGTTCTGATTTGTACCTGTTTGTGTAAGTTGTTAGTCAGATGTGTCAAGTTGTTTTTATGTTTCAGACATGTGAGATTTGTGCAATTCTTTATAGCAGATGGTCCAGGTGTATGATAATCTGTGTGCTGAGGGATTGACAGAATTTATTGCAGGATTTACTTTATCAGGTAATTGTGGACGTTTACCAGCGCTGTCTAGTGAGGGACGGGAATTGTTGTTACGAAATTTGCAATATGTTATTTCTAGTAATAATGTCGTTGTGTTGTGTGTGTGCAGCAGTGGGGTTAACAAACGTGTATAAGTTTAATATTTCAGTAATGGAGTTGATTCTGTGTACGTAACTGTCATTTAACCCCTTAAACGCCGAATTAAATCCCATCTGCCATCTGCTTGCATTATTAGGAGCTCACCATATTTTCCACGTTAACAGGGTAAGAGTTAATGTTGGTGAAGGACATTCAGCCATGAATTATTTGTATATAGCACTAAACAGTAGCTGCTATTGGGCTGTTCTGAATCTCATCCCAACCATTTTATAGCATTACTGCTGACAGCGAGCTAATTAGGAGTGGAATTCAGCTTTGGTTCGGGACAGACAGTAGGTCGGACATAAATGTGTTATATAGGAGAATATAGTTGTAGGAGGGACTGAGCGACTGATTGCTGGACAGTTCTTGGGTGGATTTTGAGGAAATCTGAAAATATTTTGCATTGAGGACGTTGGGGAAAAAATTCAATAATTTTTTTTACTGTTTGGCTAACAACTCATAATAATTTGGAGCATGTATTTTTACGTCTGTAATCTTCTTACAAACTGGACTACAATGCTGTATAATTTGTCTTCTGAGACCAAATAGAAGTCAAAATATATGGAAACAAAAGCACAATGACAGCGGAAAATATATTTTGGTGTAATCACAGCTTTACAAACGTCCATTTTACCGCTAGTGCAATAAGATCAGTGGCAGGGCGGCCATTTTGAGGCGGGCTGTACCACTCCCACTCTTTCCATACTTTCAAGGTAGGGAACTTGACAACTGCCCACAACTAAACATGACGGCCCAACTTTTACCACCACCACCACCACCACCACCACCACCGCCGCCGCCTCGGCCGCCTCCGCCACCACCACCACCACCATTACCCCCACCCGTCATTTCCACTACTACTACAACGAGCGTAATATGAATTACACATAAGTTTATAATTTTTGAATGACCTTCTGTGAAGGCCATGTCATTTACAGGCGTTAATTAAGACACGCTGCATTATAGCATTTTAGTTACTAGCCTGTCTGTTTAACTGCCTTAAACACAACGCATGTGGCAACACTGTTATGATGTAATGAATGGACAGTAAATTTAAACATTAGATTAAACAGCATACTTCCAACAGAAAGCGTTCTATTGGCAACTGCATTAGTCACAGTTACTTAGTATGCTTGCTTGTTGCATTTTTTTTTCCAAGACAGAGAAATCAAGATTTACAACCTGAGTTAAAAATACGCGTAATCGTTATGTTGGCTAATTGTTACGTGAAAGGATGGATTTAATACTTCTGATAAATTCGGAGTTGTCTAAAATTAACTTGAAAGGACGTCATAAAATCTGTTTAGTCTTACTTAATAGAACACAAACCGTTGTGCCATAAACTCAACAAAATGTAAACTTCCCAGTGCCACGCACAGTGCAGTACGTTGCGCTCACTGATACAGTCGCTAGATATATTAGTCATTTCGTTACAGTCACAGTTCTGTCACTGTCAGTGCTGCTTTCTTTACAAAACACCGAAAACGAAACATTGTCTCTGCAGGTGGAAATGCCCGAAACTGCACGTTGCAGGTTGCAGCATGTACTCATCAGGGGACAAATGGAATATCGACTGCATGAATCAAATTTTGATACGACGCGGTCTGAAAGACGCGATTTATCCACATTTTGAGTTGTTCTGATTTCCTTGACCGGAAGTCTTCCTGCCATCCGTGTGGTGTGAATTGAACTGACAGAACATCTTCAGTTGCGTTGCACGTTTGACCCGATTCTTGCAGTCGACATTGCAAGGGTAGTCACACACATTGTGCTTTGTGTTGTACAGGAAGCCACATCCACACTTCATGGGCACAGCTACTTTGCTCTGACACTGATAGTACCAGTCACAGTTGAGAGGATGAGCGAAAGTTTGTCCATCCTCTTTACAGACTGGGCACTCCTGCAGAGAATTGTCACACACCCTGTTAGGGAAGCACAAGGGGTACTCAGTATCCGCACACTTAAAACCAGGGACACATGTAGGTGTTATATCAGGACAATTCATTCCATAAATGCATTTCGGTTTATGGTTGCTGTCGGTGGGGCACGAGAGGCCAGGAACACAACTGGGAGCTTGGGTACTTCTAGTGGGGCAGGTAACTCCTGGAATACAGCTAGGGGTTGGGGTAATAGCTTTGGGGGTACTTTTGGTTGGGCAATCAACCCCTGGAGTACACTTTCTAGAAGTTGTTACCGTGGGACATTTGAAACCAGGGATGCATTTTGATGCGGTGCCTTGGAATGGAGTACTGACTGTTCGGATAGTGCTAGTTCTAAAGTGGCAGTTAATGCCTGGTTTGCAACCTGCTTTGCAAGGATCGTCGCAGGCACCAAGCAGGCCGTTGAAGTGTTGACCCGAAGGACATTTGTTTCTTATTTTCATTCCTCCAGTGCACTTGAAGAAATGATCGCAAGACAATGGGTCTCTGAAAGTACTTCCTTCGCTGTCACAGTCAAGATGAGGCCGCCTGTCCGGACCGCATATCGGCGGAAGGAGGTTGTCCTGTCTCGTAGTAGCGTTGTGCTCGCACTTTGCCTCCAGCGGCCAGAGACAGTTCAGGAAATTTGGGCTGAAGTAAGCAGCCGGCCCACATTGGCGGCATATGGGTCTCCTGCTGCCGTCGCACTGAATGTAGTAATGGCAGTCGGTGGGGTGAGGGAAGTAGTTGGCTGTGTCGACCGATGGGTTGCTGGGGCACACTGGCTCTGGTCCCGGTGGACAAGAGAGGTCCGAACCCCATGGCCAGCAGTCCACACTGGTCACAATAAGTAGCAAGCCTAGCACCGCACCTGTAGCACGAACATGAAAATAAGACGCTGGAAGCCACTTTGGGATTGTCCTTAACAACGTGTGTGCACATATGTGTAAGAATGGACACAGCCCACTCCCAAATGTATAAAAAATATCCAACAACTTTACATGCAGCACAGATCTGTTTGTACATCTTAACAATTTGTATATAATTAAACCGAATTACGGCTAAAAATAAAGTGAAGTTTACTATGAAAAATAATGTCTGAAATTAGAAAAGCCAGGCAGCTTTTCGTGAAAATATGTCACTCGGATCAAAAGCTTTATCGTCCAACTAATGCACTCAAATATATAAAATCGTCGGAGTGTTAAAAACAATAAACTTATAAAAAACCCCCCAACATGTTTCGGTTCACGTAGGAGCTATGATCAGGGAACCACGACCACTAATTGGGTAAAATTACAAATCTTGTTCAACTGTGAGTGTCAGCACAGGCGTTGTCAGTTTTATGGCGGCATATTGTTACTTGCCGTGATATTGTGACTTGCTGTGCAAGGTAGGTATCTCATGTTAGAGTATCCTCGAGTGAGAGGTTGTAGGTGTCACATGTTAGAGTAACCCCGAGTGAGAGGATGTAAGTGTCTTATTTTAGAGTATCCACGAGTGACGGGTTGCAGGTGTTTCAAGTTAGAGTATCCCGGACTGACAGGTTGTAGGTGACTCATGTTAGAATATCCCCAAGTGAGAGGTTGTAGGTGTTTAATGTTAGAATAACCCCGGGGGACAGGCTGTAGGTGTCTCATGTTAGAGTATCTCGGAGTGAAAGGTTGTAGGTGTCTCATGTTAGAATATCCTCGAGTGACAGGTTTTAGGAGTGTCATGTTAGAGTATCCCCGAGTCACAGGTTGTAGGTGTCTCATGTTAGATTATCCCCCAGTAACAGGATGTAGGTGTCTCATTTTAGATTATCCCCGAGTGACAGGTTGTAGGTGTCTCATGTTAGAATATCACGGAGTGATAGGTTGTAGGTGTCTCATGTTAGAATATCCCCCAGTGACAGATTGTTGGTGTCTTAAGTTAGAGTATTCCCGAGTGACAGGTTGTAGGTGTCTCATGTTAGAGTATCCCAGACTGACAGGTTGCAAGTGTCTCATGTTAGAGTACCCCAGAGTGAGAGGTTGTAGGTGTCTCGGGGTAGAGTATTCCCGAGTGACAAGTTGTAGGTGTCTCATGTTAGAATATCCTCGAGTGACAGGTTGTAGGCGTCTCACGTTAGAGTATCCACGAGTGACGGGTTGTAGGTGTCTCATGTTATGGTATCCCCGAGTAACAGGTTGTAGGTGTCTCATGTTAGAGTATACCCGAGTGACAGATTGCAGGTGTCTCATGTTAGAACACCCCAGAGTGACAGGTTGTAGGTGCCTAATGTTAGAATATCAACGAGTGACGGGATGTAGGTGTCTCATAATAGAGTACCACAGAGTGACATGTTGTAGGTGTCTCATGTTAGAATATCCCCGAGTGAGAGGCTGTAGGTGTCGCTGGTTGGAGTACCCCAGAGGGACATGTTGTAGGTGTCTCGTGTTAGAATATCACCGAGTGAGAGGTTGTAGGTGTCTCATATTAGAATATCCCAGGGTGACAGGTTGTAGGTGTCTCATTTTAGAGTACCCCAGAGTGAAAGGTTGTAGGTTTCTCGTGTTAGAGTATCCCCGAGTGACAGGTTGTAGGTGTGTCATGTTAGAATATCCCTGAGTGACAGGTTGTAGCCGTCTCACGTTAGAGTATCGACGGGTGACAGGTTTTAGGTGTCTTAAGTTAGAATATCGCCGAGTGAGAGTTTGTAGCCATTCTCATTTTAGAATATCCCCGAGTGACAGGTTTTAGGTTTCTCAGGTTACTGCACCGCAGAGTAACAGGTTGTAGGTGTCTCGTGTTAGTGTATCCCCGAGTGAACGGTTGTACGTGTCTCATGTTACATTATCCCCGAGTGACAGGTTGTAGGTGTCTAACGTTAGAGTGTCCCACAGTAACGGGATGTTGGTGTCTCATGTTAGGTTATCCCCGAGTGACGGGTTGTAGGTGTCTCGTGTTAGAGTATCCCAGAGTGAAAGGTTGTAGGTATCTCATGTTAGAATATCCCTGAGTGATAGGTTGTAGCCGTCTCACGTTACAGTATCCACGAGTGACAGGTTGTAGGTATTCTCATGTTAGAGTATCCCAGAGTGCGATGTTGTAGGTATTACCATGTTAGAGTATCCCAGAGTGACAGGCTGTAGGTGTCTCAGGTTAGAGTACACCAGAGTGACAGGTTGTAGGTGTCTCGTGTTAGAGTATCCCCGAGTGACAGGTTGTAGGTGTCTCATGTTAGAGTGTCCCAGAGTAACAGGATGTTGGTGTCTCATGTTAGATTATCCCCGAGTGACAGGTTGTAGGTGTCTAACGTTAGAGTGTCCCACAGTAACGGGATGTTGGTGTCTCATGTTAGGTTATCCCCGAGTGACGGGCTGTAGTTGTCTCGTGTTAGAGTACCCCCGATTGACAGGTTGTAGGTGTATCATGTTAGAATATCCCTTAGTGACAGGTTGTAGCCGTCTCACGTTACAGTATTCACAAGTGACTGGTTGTAGGTATTCTCATGTTAGAATATCCCAGAGTGAGAGGTTGTAGGTATTCCCACGTTAGAGTATCCCAGAGTGAAATGTTGTGGGTGTCTCAGGTTAGAGTAACTAAGAGTGACAGGTTGTAGGTGTCTCGTGTTAGAGTATCCCCGAGTGACAAGTTGTAGGTGTCTCATGTTAGCATATCCCCGAGTGAGAGGTTGAAGGTGTCTCATGATAGAGTGCCCCACAGTAACAGGATGTTGGTGTCTCATGTTAGATTATACGCGAGTGACGGGATGTAGGCATCTCATGTTAGAGTACCCCAGAGTGATAAGTTGTAGATGTCTCGGGTTAGAGTATCCCCGAGTGACAGGTTGTAGGTGTCTCATGTTAGAATATCCCCGATTGACAGGTTGTAGGCGTCTCACGTTAGAGTATCCCCGTGTGACTGGTTTTTTGTGTCTCATGTTAGAGTATACCCGAATTACAGGTTGTAGGTGTCTCACGTTAGAGTACCCAGAGTGACAGTTTATAGGTGTCTCGTGTTAGAGTACCCCGAGTGAGAGGTTGTAGGTGTCTCATGTTAGAATATCAACGAGCGACAGGTTGTAGGTGTCTCATGTTAGAGTACCACAGAGTGAGCTGTTGTAAGTGTTTCATGTTAGAATATCCCCAAGTGACATGCTGTAGGCGTCTCAGATTAGGATACCCCAGAGTGACAGTTTGTAAGTGTCTCGTGTTAGAATGTCCCCTAGTGACAGGTTGTAGGTGTCTCATGTTAGAATATCACCGAGTGAGTGTTTGTAGGTGTCTCACGTTAGAGTATCCCAGGGTGACTAGTTGTAGGTGTCTCATGTTAGAGTATCCCAGGGCGGCAGGTTGTAAGTGACTCGTGTTAGAGTATCCCCGAGTGAGAGGTTTAGGTGTCTCATTTTAGAATATCCCTGAGTGACCGGTTGTAGCCGTCTCACGTTAGAGTATCCACGAATGATGTGTATTAGTTGTCTCATGTTTGAGTATCCTCGAATGACAGATTGTATGTATTCCAATGTTAGATTATCCCCGAGTGACAGGTTGTAGGTGTCTCGGGTTAGAATATTCCAGAGTGACAGGTTGTAGGTGTCTGGTGTTAGAATATCCCTGAATGACAGGTTGTAGGTGTCCCATATTAGAATATCCCCGAGTGACATGTTGTAGGTGTATCACGTTAGAATGTCCCAGAGTAACAGGTTGTTGGTGTCCATGTTAGATTATCCCCAAGTGACAGGCCGTAGGTGTCTCGTGTTAGAATATCCCCGAATGACGTATTGTAGGTGTTTCACGTTAGAGTATCCCAGGGCGACGGGTTGTAGGTGTCTCATTTTATAGTATCTTCGAGTGACAGGTTGTAGGTGTCTCATGTTAGATTATCCCAGTGTGTCAGATTGTAGGTGTCTCATGTTAGAGCATCTCCGAGTGACAGGTTGTAGGTGTCTCATGTTAGAATATCCCTGAGTGACAGGTTGTAGCCCTCTCACTTTAGAGTATCCACGGGTGACGGGATTAAGTGTCTTATGTTAGGGTATCCCCAAGTGACATGTTGTATATATTCTTAGTTTAGATTATCCCCGGGTGACAGGTTCTAGGTGTCTCAGGTTAGAGTAACCCAGAGTGACAGTTTGCAGGTGTCTCGTGTTAGAGTATCACCGAGTGAACGGATGTTGTTGTCTAATGTTAGATTATACCCGAGTGACAGTTTGTAGGTGTCTCACGTTAGAGGGTCCCAGAATAACAGGATATTATTGTCTCAATTTAGATTATCCCCGAGTGACGGACTGTAAGTGTGTCGTTTTAGAGTATCCCCGAGTGACAGGTTGTAGGTGTCTCATGTTAGAATACCCCTGAGTGACAGGTTGTAGCCCTCTCACGTCAGATTATCCACGAGTGACGGGTTTAAGGTGTCTCATGTTAGAGTATCCCCGAGTGACAGGTTGTAGGTATTCTGATGTTAGATTATCCCCGAGTGACAGGTTGTATTTATCTCAGGTTAGAGGACCCCAGAGTTACAGGTTGTAGGTGTCTCGTGTTAGAGTATCCCCGAGTGACAGGTTGTTGGTGTCTCATGTTAGAATATCCTCGAGTGAGAGGTTGTAGTTGTCTCACGTTAGAATGTTCCAGAGTAACAGGATGTGCGTGCCTCATGTTAGAATATCCCCGAGTGACTGGTTGTAGGTGTCTCACTTTAGAGTATCCCAGGGTGACAGGTTGTGGGTGTCTCATGTTAGAATACCCCAGAGTGACAAGTTGTATGTGTCTCATATTAGAATATCCCTGAGTGACATATTGTATCCGTCTCAAGGTATAGTATCCACGAGTGACGGGTATTAGGTGTGTCATGTTAGAGTATCCCCGAATGACAGGTTGTGGGTATTATCATTTTAGAATATCCCCGAGTGACAGGTTGTAGCCGTCTCAAGTTAGAGTATCCACGCGTGACCGCTATTAGGTGTCTCATTTTAGAGTATCCCCGAATTACAGTTTGTAGGTATTCTCATGTTTGAGTATCCCCGAATGAAAATTTGTAGGTGTGTCAGGTTTTTTAAACCTCCAGAGTGACAGGTTTTAGGTGTCTCGTGTTAGAGTATCCCTGAGTGACAAGTTTAAGGAGTCCCAAGTTAGAATATCCACGAGGGAAAGGTTGTATGTGTCTCATGTTAGATTGCCGCAGAGTCAGTTGTTGCTGTTGTCTCATGTTAGATTATCCCCGAGTGACGGGCCGTAGGTGTCTCGTTTTAGAATATCCCCGAGTGACAGATTGTAGTTGTCTCACGTTAGAATATCCCAGGGTGACAGGTTGTAGGTGTCTCATGTTAGAGGATCTCCGAGTGACAGGTTATAGGTGTCTCATTTTAGAGTATCCCAGGGTGACTGGTTGTAGGTGTCTCGTGTTAGAGTATCCCCGAATGACAGGTTGTAGGTGTCTCATGTTACAGCATCCCCGAGTGACAGGTTGTTATTGTATCACGTTAGAGTATGCCAGAGTGACAGTTTGTAGGTACCTCATTTTAAAATATCCCCGAGTGACAGGGTGTAGCTGTCTCGTGTTAAAGTGGTCCTCGAGTGACGGGTTAAAAGTGTCTCAGTTTAGAGTATCCCAATGTTGACTGCACTGAGATATCCCTAACTTTTTTTATATCCCGAAGAACCTCTACCAAAAGAACTCTTTGCTGGCCAGTATTAGTTGTCAGCGGGGAGCTTTGTGTCGCCATCTTCGAAGAGGCTCTGTAACAGCCGGACAAAACACGGACAAAATCAAATAAATGCATCTTTATATATGGAATGATCGAAACAAAACAGGACACAGTAGCTCATGCAGAATGCTCCATTGTTGCCAATTTCCGGGCATGTATTCCCGCCATATTTTGTGGGATATTTGGAATAACTCTTCGCGTTATTTCAAAACATTTTATTGTATAATCGAAAATGTGAACTCGGCGATGCTTACATTTACGACATATATCAGCTGCTACATGTTTCGGCAGCGAGATTCCATCCTCAGGGAACCATTATATCAAGGCAGGTAAGCCAATATGCTATTCTAGTTTCTGCTTCTCTTTATAGGAATGACTAAAATGTGAAAACGTTTAAACATATAACATTGCAAACCTTAAATGAGACTATTATGACATTTAATGTAATGTTACTGTAATTTATGTTTATAAAATTTATGTACGTGACAAATGTGGCGGCTTCCACTGGACAGACATCCGCGAAATTTCATATGGGATGCTTCTGTGAAAATCTTTCGAGACGTTTCAGATTTGGTCAAAATCCGGCAAATCTGACGCTTGACGTGAAGACCTGAGTGCCCTTTATTTTTGCCGGTGTTACTAAATCGCCATTAAAGCTCTCTCTTCCATTGAAAGTTAAGAGACTCTTATAGGATAGCCAAGGAGGTTTAAACATTGGGCGAACGCGCCACTTTGTTACGTTATTCCACACTGCCTAACTTCTTTTAATCTGAGTGTCGTTAATTTTAATTAATACGTATCAAACAATGCCGTCAGCGATTTGTGTATTTGCGTTTCTTTTTAGTTTTTTCATTCAGTTGAGAATCATGTTACACGGGTTTAAATCTCGTATTTTTCTAGAGGTTCCTTTACTAGGTACCGCAGTGTGGGCTTGAGTTCAGGGCCGTGCAGTAAGGCAGCGTTGCTTTCAACAGTCGTCACGTGTGGTTACAATTGATATTGTGTGGTAAATGTTGAGTTTGTTTAAAACTGATGAATGTCTTTGAGACAGTGAAACAGAAGAGGCGTCTCTTTAATTTGGCAATGCGTATTTACCATTCCTCTTGTGCGTGACCTTTCACTTTATACGTAACGGAGTTTTGCCAGTCAGCGGAAGCTACTAAAGACCCTTCCCTGCCAGCCACTATTATTACGTAATCTGCAACGTGTTTGGTATCTTTTCAATACATCATAAATAACAGGAATAAACTAAGTTCAGGTACAAGGCTGCATTTTTGTTTGTTGTGTAACGATGCTGCCTGTTGCTAAGGTTACATAGCGTGGGGAATAGACAGATGAATGGACATGGATCAGTGGTGGCACGATACTGACAAGAGGAAACCGAAGTATTAGGATAGCAACGTCTCTCACTGCTATTTCGTCCACCACAAATCCCACATGCTCTGGTCGCAAGATTCTAGCCCGGCATCCGTGGTTTTGAACCGACGACTCACCCCATGATGTGTGGCACTGCAGAGACTACTCTTATCCTGCGACAAACTGCATGATCTGCGACACTGCCGAAACTACTGTTATCCTGCGACACACCGCATGATCTGTGGCACTGCCGAAACTACTGTTATCGTGCGACACACCGCATGATCTGTGACACTG
>Ga0123352_10015356_pt1 | contig 12192 bp, 6 predicted proteins | sample TergutLab28metaG_FD_89700 | JGI IMG/M metagenome (GOLD analysis project Ga0123352, IMG submission 89700) | Labiotermes labralis P1 segment gut microbial communities from Petit-Saut dam, French Guiana - Lab288 P1 | ecosystem: Host-associated > Arthropoda: Insects > Digestive system > Gut ... | reverse complement strand
TTTTTTTTTTTTTTTTTTTTTTTTTTTTTTTTTTTTTTTTTTTTTTTTTTTTTTTTTTTTTTTTTTTTTTTTTTTTTTTTTTTTTTTTTTTTTTTTTTTTTTGTTTTTTTTTTTTTTTTTGGGTAAACCGCGCCCGGGGGGGGGGGGGGGGGGGGGGGGGGGCAGAGGGTTCCAGGAAGTTAAGGTTCCCAGATTTTGTGACAATGGCACAGGATGGTGGTAGGGTGTCAGCATTACCCCCAGGAAATTCTCCTGGTATTCATTTCTGTTCGAGGCTGAGTCAACCCCAGGGCCATAGTGTGATCAGAAGGATTTTATGTCAATGAAAAATCCACTGACACCAGCTGGAATTGAATCAGCGACCTTCCGATTTGTAGCACAGCACCTTAACCACTGTGCTACCGCGGTCCCTGCATGTAGTACACATTTTAATACATTTACAAGTGAGTATCAGACATCAGAGTGGGTTATTTGTCACCCACACCCATACACACACACACACACACACACACACATACACATATTCATGTATACTCTCACAACTTTACAACACTAAAGGATTTGGTGCGAAGCAGAATATTGCAATATATCTTCGTGTGCTGCCATACAAGAAAAGCTGAGAAACATGCTGCATGCTGGTATTATAACGGAGTCCAAGACATAATCAAGCACAATAAACATTAATGATATATATGCCAACCTGTAAAAGCTTCTCTAAACAGAAAATAGGATGTTTCCTTTTATTGCATGTAGCACCATTAGTCTCCACTGATTCATTTGCATCTGCTGGTGATTCAGCTGTATCACCACCTGCAGGCTCCTCTTCCTGTCCCTCTACATTGGCATGATTCCATCCAAGCACTACAGCAAGCTCTGGGACAGACATTACCAGACTCCTGGCAGGCAATCCCAGACCTGAATCAGCCTCGTCTTCCTCAAGTGAGATGCATACGCGCAGCAATTCAAGGCTGGTTGAAAGTGTCGACAGGCAATCTGAGCTATCCTTGCTGAATCCGGAGCAGAATTTGACAAATAAATTCAGCAGCGCATCTGTTTTCTTCTCCAGGCAGCTGAAAGAACAGCAGTATGCAATAAATACACTTACACTGGCATATAAGTTGAATGTGGACACTGGTATACATCAGTTACACTCTTAATGAACAGTTCACTTATTTCTTGAAAGAAATCTGGAAAAAGGAAGAGGGCATTTATAAATTACAAGGTATAAGTGACATACCCTCAACTTCAAAATTTACAGTAACTGATCAGGAATCAAGAAAATGTTGTTAGCATTTTGCTTTTCATCTCCTCTGATCAACATCGGCCACCCTAACTGCCTCAATTAAAGCCCACTACTGAATCTTCAGCATAACTTTTGGCAATGCAACAGTAAATAAACACTTTAATTTCCAAGTTTTGTGAACAGAACATAGTATTAAAAAATATTCTTCTCTGTAAGTTTATTTCTGTGTTCAGAGTATCATACTAATTAATCTTTACGACAAGGCAATCTTACATTAGTTTTCTTCCAATATACTTGTGAGTGGAGACATTTTCCAATAAAGGCAGGTTTCTGTTTAAATCCGTGTTCCGTGTAAGACACATTTTACTGTAACTGAAACATAACAGTTATACAAACTATTCTGTTTGACTACTAACCTGGCTACCAGTTAACCACCAGCAATGAACAACTTCCTTAGAGATACAAAATCATTTAGTCTCTGTATCTTGATATAACTTTTCTGCCAGGTGCCATTTAAGCCAAACATTATTAGCCGAGTGCCTCCTTCTTTATTTTCAGAAGGTGCCAAGTTCCACTGTATGCCCAAAGACCAGTCAAACCTAATTATGGTTTCTGTGGTTTTCTGCAGTCTTTCCACAACATCACAACAATGTCTTCAAAGAGATAACCCTTACCTTTCATATTCTTAGTACTCAGCACACATAACTGAGTAGCTTAACTTCAAAAACACATAATGTCCATTGCAGTACAGATTGTTTGTGTGGCAATACATGCATGACATGGGCCTCTGGTACTGGGTACAAATCTTGAAGACAAATTTTGGTTAATCCCAGCACTGTATGCTGAATAGTTTGTACTTTAATTTTCATGTATGTTTGTCCCTCAGTGTTGTGTAATCAAAACTCAGTTCTTGTTCAAAGTGGGCTACGAGTTTTTGGAACGAGATCATTTAAGCTTCCACCCGATGCTAAACAAATTAAGCATTTGAGAAAGTTTGATAAAAACTGAGCAGCATACACAGTCAATACGTCTAATAATAAAACCAACCAGATGCACTAATTTCTCAAATTTATTTTCGGAATGAAACTCTACATGTTTTGGACAGTTCCTCTGTCCATCATCAGTAGTTTTTCACTGTACACACAACAATGGTATATGTCATACAGGTTTGCTGACAGTTTGCTCACAAACTGTCAGCAAAACCTGTATGACATTTACCATTGTTGTGTGTACAGTGAAAAACTCCTGATGATGGACAGAGGAAGAACATGCTGTCAGCAAAACCTGTATGATATATACCATTGCTGTGTGTAAAGTGAAAAACTCCTTATGATGGACAGAGGAACTGACCGAAACATGTAGTTTCATTCCAAAAATAAATTTGAGAAATTAGTGCATCTAGTTGGTTTGATTATAGGAATTATCATGATGTACGGTCACCTGAATGTCAAAAAGTTGATACTTTCTGGTAAGAACAAATTTGTTGGAAGTTACAAAAAAGTTACACCTCTGTTTTGTGTTAAAACTTACTCTATACAACTCTGGAAGACATGTTTGTGATGTGATTAGAAATTCTACATTGGTAGTTTTTATTTTCAGTTGGTGTATGCAATATACAGAAGCAACAGAACATATGGTCTTCACATACAAAGACCAACAACATGCTTTACCAGTGCACTGGAATGTGTTCTAAAATATAATAAAGTGGTCTGACAGATTTACCAAAAATACTGAACTACTGGCATAAATGCTGAATTGGCGCAACCAATTAATTTTCAATCAGGACAACAACCTTTTACAAACACAATTAAGTCAAACACAGAAATTCATTTACATACCTCTTGAGATGGTAAAAACCATAGTCATGTTCAGTGAGCATGAGGAAAGTGCGGACAGTTGGTAACAATGTGGTGAAGCTGTGTTCAATATTGGCAATATGTTCCAACATGACAGTGCACAACGTAAGCAGAAGATCGCGTGGAGGTAGAGCATTGGCCAGGTATACATCTGGTGTTGGCACTGAGCCAGGTTCTCCTCCACCTCCCCCACAAAGTGTTGTGCCTGGGGGTGGCAGCAGTGTCACCTCTGTGTCACACAGTGACTGAATCACTGACACCACACACTCTTGTGCCTGCACAGAAGTGATCGCACGTATTTAGCGAGCAATATGCAACTCAATATTCTGTTGCTTGTACTTATACCGAGACCATCGAAAGGTGTCCAACATATCACCCCCGCCCTAGAACCCCCTTTTGATGTTGCTCTCGCCAACCAGGAAACTTCCCTACACTACTCCCCTCCAGCTGTCTAGCCATGCCATTCATTTAAACACTGGAAGTGATAACCATACCAAAACCTTCAATGGCAACAAGTACTTTGCACTGATTGACATAAACCAGAGGGAGTCAAAAAGTAATAAGAAAGGAAGCAGAGATTAGGCATCATCCCCAGCAGCCAAGCGATTTCATTCAGTGGACTCAGTACAGGAACAAAAGGAACAAATCGAAATGCTATTCAATACGGAAATGACGGCAAGCTGTATTCAGAAAATGCCAGATATCACTCAGTCTAAAATATTTTACATTTATGATTCCTTGTCTCTGAGTGACAAATATCTGCAGACTAATTTTTAGGAATATTTCGAACTACAAATGAAGTACATGAAAACAGACAAACATTACACAAATACCTATAGAAATGGCACCAATATTTAATTAATTTTACTAGAATTACACAATTAACAAAGTGGCAAAAAAGCAGCAGAGAGAGCTTATAATAAGTGTTAAGAAATGAAGAAGAAACACCATAAAATAATAATACAGAATGTCAGGAATGACCTTACGGTAAAAAAGTATAAGAAAAGTGTGTAAAATTGGGGATAACATGGCAGATACATATGTCATGCATGCATGCATGCATGCACAGCAGGATTCCTTTGAGAGCACTGAAAACAAAGATGGTGTTTAAATGATCATACAGCAAAGGGCTAGGCAGAGACACTAGTGACAAAAGATGGACAACACACAAGACTTATCATCACACTATAAAATATGGTTCTCACCAGATTCAACTGCTTTTTTCTACAAAATTATATGTCGGTATTATAAGCCACACTATATAAGCCTATATTAACTATGTTTTTGTTGTTGTTACACCGTGCATGTTGTCGAGTTACTCAATTATTGTACCAACTACTGCACATATATAAAATTTATAAAATTTACACATTAAAACATTAAAAACGCTCCGACACGTTTCGGTCCTAGGACCATCATCAGGGAGCCATATCTTCCTTGCCAAAGTCACACTATAAAAAGTCACATTAATTTTGCTGTACCAGTTGGGTATTGTGGCAGCATGCCGTGTTGTGTAATGTTATGTTGCGAAGAGTGCCCTGCTACGGATGTGCATTCTGTGCTTCGTTGCATGATACTCCGTATCACGCAACAAAGCATTTAGCAAGGACGATATGGCTCCCTGATGATGGTCCTAGGACCGAAACATGTCGGAGCGTTTTAATGTGTAAATTTTATAAATTTTATATATGTGCAGTGGTTGGTATAATAATTGAGTAACTATATTAACCATTTAAAGATGAAACGTATCTGTGTTATGCGAGGATTCGGTTCATACAGCACAGTAAATACTCTCTGACTCCGTCAAAGAAAACAGTCTGTTAATGTTGTATAAGGAAAAACATGCTGTGTGCCCTGGGATCCACACAAAACATGTACAGACAAGACAATGTGATCACCAAATAGAATTCTTGAATGTTGAACCTAGTAGTATGTAAAGTCACCAGTAGGCTTTAAAAGGTTAATATATGTTTTCTATTGACATAAGGCATGAAACATACTGCTTAGTCCAATATGTGTCAAACCTTACAGATTACACTTCCTAGATAAGTCTGTAACATAAGACATACGGTTGCGGTAAAGTCAAAATCTGCTATGTGGAATTTTTTTCCCTTGATTTCGCAATATTAATTTGCAAGGCTTCTCGACAAAATAATTGATAACTTCTGTAGATTTCTGTTTTATCTGAAACAAATACACCTAACTAGTAAACAAAAAAAATATATACTGTTAGATTCTTATAATAAAACCAACTAGATGCACTAATTTCTCAAATTTATTTTTGGAATAAAACTCTACATGTTTTGGACAGTTCCTCTGTCCATAATCAGGAGTTTTTCACTATACACACAGCAATGATATATGTCACACGGCTTGCGAGCAGGATCAGAACAGACATCCTGATCCTGCTCGCAAGCTGTCAGCAAACCTGTATGACATATACCATTGCTGTGTGTACAGTGAAAAACTCCTGATGATGGACAGAGGAACCATCCAAAACATGTAGAGTTTTATTCCAAAAATAAAATTGAGAAATTAGTGCATCTAGTTGGTTTTATTATAAGAATTTATAATGATAAACGGTCACCTGAACGTCAAACACTGTTAGATGTCACCTATCATCAAGCACCCAATGTCCTTCCCTTCTCCTGTAAAATTCAATAATTTCCACACAGCAGTTTTTAACGTGACAGTGACGACATTTCGGGCTATGAAATTTGTTTCGTTGTTAAGCACAAACTCAGCATATAAAATCATATTTCAGTGTACTGATTACAAATAATTATTCATACAAACTATTCTAAATTGTCAGAATACTTCAGCCTCTGTCAGTATCAGGAGTTACCTGAAACTTTTCATTTTGGTTTTTAAAATTTTGACCATCTGACTACACACAGCCACTGTTGCAAGATGTATCTTTTGTTACATTGAATTTTGAAGCAGAAACATGATTAGCCAGTTCACCTGATTTACACCATTTTGCTGGCTGTGAGGCAATGGAGACAGAGCAAACAAGGTGTGCCATAAATCAATTTTAGATCTGTACTAACAGGACTATTCAAATAGCATAACATCAGAATTGCCTCTTAAAAATTAAGTGACTAAAAAAGACTGTTTACTAGATTAACCAAAGATGTTACCCAATTATTTTACCCAACATGCACACCTACTGTTTTAAATCCCAATGTTCAGCCCAGTAAATGATGGAATTCTAATTTCATGAAGCAGCTGTCATGTTACTGGCCCAAGGGGTGACTTCAATAACTGCAGGCATAGTAACAAATCAATGACACTGTCTAACAGTGGAACAACTGAGGTAATCCCTACCTGGATATGTGCTGGAGAGTCTGATGGTGAACGCAAAATTGCACAAAGAGATGCCACCAGTCCAGGATAACGTTCATCAGACTTAATTGAACTGCCCTTGGCCAGCAGATGAAGAACAGCTGATTTCACTGATGCATGCGTGACGAGACAGGCGAGAAAATTGAGGAGACGAGCTGTGTGGCCAGAGCAAGGAGAATCCTGGGTGACACTGTGGGTAGACAAAGAGTTATTTGAAGGAAGAGGTTGTGGAGAGGATGGACAAACATGCTGAAGACTGGCCAGTACAGTATCCAAGACACCCCGACTCACAATCAGCGCTGTGGGAGCAGCGAGGTCTGCCAACTGCACACACACACGCCTCAGTAACTGAAGCAAGGGCTGAAAACTGCTGCCACTCATGGTTGCAATGAGTTCTTGAAGTCCTGAGCCTAATGAATGTAGATGTGCGCTCCACAGTTTACGGCCATTCACTGCACGCAGGATTTCATTCTCTGGAAGTGGCGTCCTTGTCTGAATGGGTAAAGGCAATGGCAGGAGTTCAGACAGAACCAGCAAACCTGGTACAAATGTGTGAGGTCCAGTGGTCACATATTTCACAACTTCCGACATCATCATCGTCCACAAGCTTTTGTTCAAAGCTTCCGTTTCCGATGACGGGGTTGAGGATATGGGCTGTGTGTATGCCAGTAGTGTCTCCACAATTTCACGACAAACACGTTGCGAGTCTACATATGACAGGGCTGATGCAGGAAATGCATGCATCAGGCTGTAAGTCTGCAGCAGTATAGGCACGGCACTCAGATCCTTAAATTCGGTATTTCGGCAGTGAATAACGTACGTCAGCATCCGCCGTACCAACTGAACAGCTGGCAAGATAAAGGATACCAGCATTGCACCCTGATAACCCACAAAACTCGTTGAATGTAACATAGGTTGCTCATAATATTCACACAGTTTCTGCAGTATGGCTGTCAGGTTCATAACACCTTCCTGAGAGAACAGCTGTAGGATTACATATTTATACTTCAGTTCAATGTACTCTTCTGCATCTACTGCCTCACTGACTGTGGCTAAGTCCTTATCTCTAAGGGGAATCCCCAAGAACTTCAAAATTCTAACTGCAGTAATTAGTTCACCTGGCAAAGTAGTAGCATTTTCAATGTTCCTTTTAATTATATCACTAAGCATGCCTATATCATCATACGCAAATGATAACGGGTTTTCTACTGGCTTCAGCCATGAAACTATTTCAAACAACCTACATGATGGTGACTGTTGTTCTTCTTTTAGGGCAGCTTCAAGTATTTCCTTACCAAATTTCTGCAAGAAGGGGACATAATCGGAGTACTTCACTGTCATCACAATCAGATCTGCCGAATAACACTTCCCTGGTGATTTCTTTATCTTCGGATTACCGTCATACTTTAGGGCTTGAGTCTGCGTCTGTTCTTGAGAACTGTCCTCACTAAAAAACCGCAAAAGAACCCTTATATTGTTTCCACGACTTAAAACATGAACCAATGATAGCTTCCCAACTGGAGAAAAACCCAAACAATACAAACCGTTCAGGTTGTCCAGAATATCTGTTTGATCTGGATCCAGAAAAGGATTGCTAGCACCTAAGTCTAAAAGAGCATCTATATACTGCAGGGCCTGAAGTCTGTAGGCCATGTAAAGTCCAAGTTGCTGAGCCGGAGGAGCAGACACTGCACCTTCGTCCAGTACTTCTTCTGGAGGGCCAGGTGATACAGGTGGTGCTTGCTGCAGTAATACTCTAAGAATTGCACTAGTGATATCCACATTGGAAGCCAAGAATTGCATGCCTCCCTGAGAGTCCATCAATGCAGCAAGTGTCTCTTGTACAGGAACAATGATAGCTGAATAGGTGGCTGTTAATGGGCAGGACAGTAGCAACAGACATACCTCCAACAGACGATGACAGCGAAAGAAATGATACAGTGCTGGATATGGGTCCTGAGAACAGGGACTGATTTCAAACTGGGCACACACTGGCAGGAAACGCTTTGGTTGTGATATCGTTAGACGTGCTTCCCTACACACACGAAGGATCTCTTCTAAACAGGACACAACTGTCTCTAGCTCTTGGTCTGAAACTTCCACACCTGTGGGGATTGTTTCTAGGCTGGTGTCTGATAACCTCTGTCGTTCATCTTCAGGGCTAGCCGCACCAGCAGGTGGACTAGCACTTATCAATTGTCCTACACTTTCTTTCAATCTCTCTAAAACTTCGTAAGCATGTAACTTCCGAAGTAAGCAGCTGATTGCGAACTTCACTCTTGCCAGCTGATGATCTTGGATCATTTTAACCAACGTCCGGTAACCACTCGTACTTCCTTCAATTTCCTTCACGGCATCGTCTTTCACTTTAATAAAACAATTTCTGTTTTCAGCTAACTTACGGCCACTAGTCCTATATCCTAGAAAATGCTGTACTGCTTGGTGACAATTCAGACTCGAGTCCAGTGCTCGCAGAATCATCAGTTTGATGGACAGAGCCATGTAGTCTTTGTGATACAAGTCCAGAAGTTTAGAATGAATATCTTGAGCATCTAACAATTGTTCTGTGACAGATTCACCGCAGTGGCACAGGGCCTCAACCAAGCGAACTCCGGCTTTGATATGGCGCACTTTGTAACCTGGCTGTGGTTGACTCAGGGCCAAACCAAAGTCTAGTCCAATCTCCACCCATTTGAATAAGGTCTGCAAAATATCTGAAAGAGATACAATTAAAAAATATATATTCAATAAAAGTTGTTTTTAAAAAAAATCATACATTGAAATCATGCAGGATGATGTCCGTGGGACATACTGGGAGAAAGTAGAAAAATCCTGGTTCCGATATTTCAAAGGAAGCTGTCATATGACTTAAGTGTGGGTGACAGAATAATACTGAATCTTAAAAACATATGCTGTGGAAGAGTGAACTGGATCAAGCTGGTCCAGCATACTGGCCTCTAAAAGGTTTTTGTATTCCTGATGATGATGATGATGATGACAATGATGCAGCACTTCCACAACAGGGTAATTCCGTGACCATCGCAGTAACTACTAACTGTCCAACAAAACCCCTGTTACAGTGGAGGCTGTTAGGTGAGAAAATTGAAAACTCAAAATGTTTATTCAGTTACTTTACAAATGCACTCAATTAAATATGCTGAATAATTGGGAAGGATAGAAACAAAAGAATACTTCTAGCAGTATGCAGTTTCCTGTTAATGTCATACAAAATTCCCACACACTCTTCCACCAACAAAAAACGAAACATTATTAGCCATGCACCTCACTGCTGTGACAACCTACACACACACACACACACACATTGCAATTTGTTACCAATACCATTAGCCAAACTTAAAACACAGCTGCCAGCCTTCTGCAAGTAGGAGATGGGAAATCCCCCCAGTTCCTGGATGATCCATTACCATTCTCAAGTTAACATACTACTATCATCCCAAAAGCACTGGCAAAATAATAAAGGTTAAATTAGCATCAAAGTCCTTACACCTTCATGGCAGTTTTCACCATACCTTGTTATCATTGTTGAGTGGTGAGACTGTTCTGGAGTAATGTTTGCTGAAATCACAGAGAACCTGGATTTCTAAATCTTCACACAAAATGGCTGAACAATACGATAATGCCATTAACTTTCGTCCTCTGATTGGTGGATGCATCACCAAGATGGATGCCAATTGGAACTATGGAAACTTACAGGGGCCAGAAAAAGACTGAAATAATCGGGCATGAAGAGGAACCCCAGTAATATCCTTCCCTACTCATTACATACCCAACAATCACAGTGGTGTTATGACCCAATATGATCATCAATATTGTTACAAGCCCTTTCTCAGTACAGGCAGCCCACCAAAGAACAGCTTGCTGATGAGAGAAACATGGCTCTTTCCTGTTGTCAGCCTGATAACTGTCTGAGGGGACACATGCAGGTGGGGTGGGACTGCTATATAATCACCCGAATATCCAAGAATTCCTCTTTTCCTGTTGGTGAAAAGTTGGGTGGCTCATAACTTTGCCTTGACGATGACAACAGCCAGGTTCTCCACAAGATTATAAAACCAACCCATATCACCCAAGAATGACAAACAAGAGTGGTCAATAGGAGTCTGTATAGTTTCAAACTCAATACATTCCATACCTGCTTTATTAGAGACATACGGCAACGCTTTAATGAGGAGCGAGGGGACTTGTTCTGCACAGTGTACCCAGTCTTCGTGAACCTGTGGTTCTCTTGAACACGTGTTCACACCATTAACAATGATATCCTTTCCCTGCTGCAATACAAGTTCTTCTAACCTCACTGCTTCACTTGGCGTCTCTACTACAGGCCTGAGACACGCCTCAGCACGCCATCTATTTAATCGCTTCGCCTCCACTTCACAGGGAGATAAACCAGGGTCCATTAGGCACTGAAAAGTAAAATCAGAGTTCCAACAATGTCTGATAACACTCATCACAAACACATTTTAATTTTAAGTAACAATACATCTCACTCATTTCTTCACAATTCATCACAGTAACCAAGTGAAATCTTATACATGAAAATGAAATAGGTATGTTGCTGTCAATAGTAACTCATTCTGGAAGAATTTTCTTCGACAATGCCCACTCTACGTACTCATACTGGCATACAATATCCATTTCTGGATAGTCACTGTGTACACACAGCCCTGTAACTAATCCCTGGAGTAGATCAGCAGTAGACCAAACAGTGACTAACAGCTTAATGTCTAAACCAGAGGAGCTTATTCCAGATGTCAAACCCTATCTGCAATTTTATTTAACATTTTTTTTATTTTGTATTTTGTACAGTGAACCAACAAATGCAAAATTAATTGACAACTTCTTATACTATTCCTCATTATACTGCTGCTACATGTTTCGACACTACTGTGTCATCTTCAGGGAGCTCGTAGTCAGTACCTGCTAAGTTACATAAGTATGTCAATGCAGTCTTGGTGACACAATTTAAAATTTCACATATGTTTTGAGCTGTCAATGTTTAAAATCACTAAAAACATTAAAACTGTCCTAATTGTAATAAAATGGTTATAATTATTTTGTTGTTACAGTTCTCAGGAAGTCCTGTGTGGTGGCCGTATACACAGTCTGTATGTTGACGATGTCATTATGTCGGCCCCTGTCTGTAATGTAACATAAACATACGACCAGTTCTCTGGATTGCAGATTATCAATACCTGAATGTCCATAAAACATACATAAGCAGACAAATATAGGTGAATTTTATGCTTCATTGACTGTGCATCCTAGTATAATCTTTGTAAATAAACCAAACTGACGCACAAATTTTTCATGTATGTTTATTTCTATTCTCTACGTGTTTCGGGCAACAATGTGCCCATCATCAGGAGAATTAACTGTACCAGTGTGATACCTGGTATACACCACTCTTGTGTGGACGACTGCCTGGTATCGCACTGGTACAGTTAATTCTCCTGATGATGGGCACATGGTTGCCCGAAACACGTAGAGAATAGAAATAAATGTACATGAAAAATTTGTGCGTCAAGTTGGTTTATTTACAAAGAAAACACAAAAGAACTCGGTTACAATGTCATGAAAATACTGAATAGTTTGTGTTGCTCTAAGTGATGTTAGAACTGAAGAGTGTGTGCCAATGAGATATTGCCTGGTATCGCACTGGTACAGTTAATTCTCCTGATGATGGGCACATGGTTGCCCGAAACACGTAGAGAATAGAAATAAATGTAC
>Ga0123352_10015355_pt1 | contig 12193 bp, 6 predicted proteins | sample TergutLab28metaG_FD_89700 | JGI IMG/M metagenome (GOLD analysis project Ga0123352, IMG submission 89700) | Labiotermes labralis P1 segment gut microbial communities from Petit-Saut dam, French Guiana - Lab288 P1 | ecosystem: Host-associated > Arthropoda: Insects > Digestive system > Gut ... | reverse complement strand
TTTTCTTTCTCCTTTGGTATTTTCTTCTTTTTTTTTTTTTTTTCTTTTTTTTTGTTGTATTGTTTGTTGTGTTTTTGTTGTTGGGTGTTTTTTTGTTTTTGGGGGGGGGGGGGGGGGAGGGGACAGAATCACAGTTTGTAGTAAGTTGTTGGATAATTTTGTTTTAATCAGTACAAATTTGTACACACTATTGAACATTTACAACAGATTCATGGAACTCTGCATTCCCAAGCTATTTGTTCATATTCTCCTGAGACTGGACTGCAGTGCATGTGATAGTAATGACACACCACAAGAAGCCATCATGCCAGCAGATCCAGCAGGCAGATGGTCAATATACATGTTACAGAATCTATGTCAGGGGCCTAAGGGGGGTAACGGGAGTCGGGAGGGAACATACTGACTAAACAAATTTTTTCTAACACTGGTAGACACAGTAGACCAGCTGCAGGGGTAATATATACCACAGGGATATCTGTGAATGGCCCATAATTAGCATGTTTTTGGTGCTTCTTTAAAATGACTTTGCTTGCCATTTAGCCCCAAACATCTAAACATTATGCTCACAGCACCTGCTCTGTGTTTTAGGGGATATCAGCTTCTTTCTATATAACAAAGAAGTATTTTGACATATATGTACATATAAAGCACAATTGTAACCCATCTTGAATAACAGTTTTATAATTTATTGTTTTAATCCCTTATTTGATTTAAGTTGTTCTTGCCATGAATATGTGACAGTGATACTCCAACATATGCTTGTGATCTTGAAATTAGATTAATTTGTGTGGTCATTATAACAATGCAGCTGCTCTGCACTGAGATAAGAGGCCCCTGAGCACATAATGTAGGAGGCTTAGTGAGACCAAAAGCCAATTTGGAGATAATGGTAAAGAGGAAAATTTCTGTCCCTCCTGAGTATCAAGCAACCTACAAGCCAACAGTGTAAGAAATTATTACAGTTCCCTTTTTGCACTTGTTCAAGAAACTTAATTGTATATTTATGTTATGTGTTCTTACAATTCCAAAATGTGACAAGGAGTATGGTAGTTTGATTCATGTACATACTACACCGTAACATTTCTATGCTGTAACTGTGGAATTGAACCTTCAGTGGGCAGATATTTTTTTTTTTTATGTTCAAGATTATCTTCCTAGAAATTCAGAATAACCTGCTATCTGGTGGTGGTAGATTACGTGCTAGGAACATCTGGTGCAAAATTATTGAACTCAGTAAACAGAATAGCAATAAAGTTAAACTGAAATGTCTACTTGTCAAAAGACACATTTCAGATGCATTTGTATGCACTTGTAAAGTGTTACAAATGTCACAGGACATAACAGAGTGGTCAGTTATAAAATTCTTGAATGTTCTAAAACTGATACTGTGTCAAATTTTTAGACAGTCTGGTTAACTAATAGTTTAATGCCAGTTTTAACATGGCATAATACAAATTGTCCAGCAGAAAGTAGAGCTTGCCCGTAGGATCTGCGAACCTGCTCATAAAGCCTGCGTTAACAATATGTTGTATGTTGTTATGGCATGTTAGAGAATGACCTCCAACTCTCATGTATGTTTGACGGCTGGTTTACAAATTACTGAAAACTGTTTGAGGTTCCAGTATAGCAATTGCCAATACTGCACATCTGTTATACTCTGTAAGGGTATTGTGTGTGTATGTGTGGATTTCTTTGGTATGGTATGCATTTTCTTTCAGACTTCTCCACAAAAAATAGTTACATGGCATAAGAGCAAGCGAACGAGCAGGCAACAAGGTACAGTCATTATTTGGTCCCCAAAAATTTTACATAAGGTGGCCATTGAATTATTTACTGTATGGATGGGTGAACTATCTTGCTGGAAGAAAATTATTCCCTCCCCTATGACTTACATTTCTGAATGAGTGGTGAAAGAATTTGTTCCACATACCTTTCTAGATGTATTGGTTCTGAATATTCTTGTTCCAAAGTTGGCTGACCATACCCCAAATTGTGTGTTAGTCCTGGATTGTCCACCAACAGGTACCAGTGCGTATGTGGTCACTTAAGTAAAACCATGCTTTATGTGCAAAGCAAGTCAGCAAAGGATCACCTTCACCACTATAACTGCTTTGCAGAACCAGTTACTAAAAGGTCCAGTTGCAGCACAGTCTGCCTTGTGGAAATGTTGCACAACTTTGTACGTTTTCAGATGAAGCAGTTTTGTGGCTGCATGTGCAGAGTACTTTGATATGGTTTTAAATGTGCGTTTCATTTCATAGAACACACCCTGTTTGCTGTTGGGTCTTCATTAACAAGGAACTTGATCTTTGAAATTTGTTCAAGAGGTGACATATTGTTGATATGTGAGGGAACTGAAACACTGGAAAACTGTATACTAAGTTCACTAGGCCACTTTCTAATAGGATTTGTATATTATGTAGGTTTCCCCAATAAATATTCTTTGTATTACACTTTGTTGCATATTCATAAACAAAGAGCAGTTTACATCACAATAAAAGGTGTCTGTGCTGCACAGTACTTACTGCCATATTCACAAACCACAGAAGAATGTTCATGCCAGTTGCATACAGCACATGAATCATGACTTTTATGGAATATGTTACCACTTTGAGGTGATGCAGTGTAACCATATGCAACTTTTGCTGTGGTCGATCAGGTTTCCTATAATTGTGTTGTGCTTTCAACAGAATTTACTGTACTACTGATAGTATCTTGTGGTTCAGATGTTCCTGCATGTACTGCTCAAACCTGAAGTATATGTTTTTCCTCATTACAAATCATTTGTGTACATAATTTCTTGAATTGTTTCTAAATACAGTGAATATTTATCACAGAGATTAAATCATTTTTGTACAATATTGTTTAAATATAAATTTGTCAGTTTGCAGCCCCATTGTTAAATGTAACTATTGCTCCCAACTAATGTGCAGATAGAAAATATCTTCATTTTTAGGTATATACTTTTTTAAGAATAAATTACTTTGCATTACCTAATCACAGGTATATGTATCATTGATGCTGCAGCAATTAAAAAACTAATTTGAGTAAGGAAATACAGTTTGGTAGCTTATTTTACAGTACATGACATAATTGAGTGTATGTGAATATGAGGTGCTGTAATTTTGGTTGATTTGGGGGGGGGGGGGGGAATTTAACAAGGAACAGGTGTGTGTCTTGTTCTGTCATGTGTGACTTTGATATTTAATTGATGTATTCTGTACACTCTGATTCTCACTTGATGCAGTCATATAGAAACATAAATGTTAGTGATACCTGAATGATCTGAAGTAGAAGTACTGTAGACCAGCAGATTGGTATAGCTATATCTGTAAATTACTGTTGTAGTAAAGGTCTCTCTCTCTCTCTCTCTCTCTCTCTCTCTCTGTCTGTTTCTCTCTGGTGAATAACATAGTGATGCTGGTGGATAGACATACTCAGTGTACATGAGGTAGTAAGAGCACGGTATTTGTCTTGTTTTATCCACCAATCTGCTGTTGCTGTTGTACAAGTGACTTGCTTCTAGACTTCTGCTTGACAATTTCACTTGCCACTAGCCAACATGTGATATGTAGTTCATGCCGTTGTAACACAAGACTGTAGAAAAAAGATGAAATGCAACACATAACCAAATGGATCACCCTTCTGAACTCCGAAGCACATTGAATGTAGTAGTGTGTCCCTGGTCTCAGATATCTTATTGCATTCTATTTGCTGATTAGGCATTGCCTGTTGAAGTGAATAGTGACATCAAAGTGACTGCGGTAAAGGTTGTGATATCTGTGACCACTAGGACAGAAGGGTTGCTGGATGTCATAATTTTCTAGATACTAGAAATTTGTACATAATGTATGTCTTTGTTTTCCTAGCAGTATCATGGACAGACCTAACCATTTCATGTGTCACTTGATTATTCTATTTTTCCCTCCCAGGCTTCTGTTTCTTTTTTATCAGCGTGTCATACATATAATCTAAAAAATAACTAAAAAGACATCAAGTTACGCAAAAAATGAGGTCCTTGTTAACATACCAGAGTAATTATTAATGTGTATGCTAATGTTTTCTAATAACTTACCATTGTTGTTCCATTTCATTATTCAGAGTTAGTCACAAAGTGGCTGCATAATACATAAAACACTACATTTAGCTCTTACATCATCCTATTCATATAGGATGATGTAAGAGCTAAATGCAGTGTTTTATTTAATGAGACTGTCAGTTATGATAGTTATATAGCTCTAATGTTTGATGAATGAAATATGAGTAGGGGGTTGTACAAGTGACTGTGGTGCATGATTTTTGCAGAGAAAACTGAGGTACTTGGAGGAAAACCTGTTCCATTGCCACTTTTCCCACCACAAATCCCACATTCCTTGTTCCTCTGACAGCAGTCTCTTGGACTTCCTTTCCTTGAGTAGTGTGAAGGAAATGGTGAGTGTGGTAAAGTTAATATGGTGGATGACCTCATTATGCATGTGGAGAGCTTGTATAAGAGCTCAAGACAGTCCTTTATAATAAGTGTAAATTGTCTATGGAATTATCATAAAATATTAACAGTTGGATTAACTACTGATACATTCTGTTATTTATGAACTTCACTTTTCAGGGAGTACAGTTATTGCATGTCGCTTCAGATGTGACCAAGGAATTACATCATCATTATACTTCCAGTTTCAAAGCAGATTAAGTTAGTAATGATTATGAATCAAAAATATTTTGTGTGTTTACGCTTTTCTATGCCAATTGAGCATTCTTTTCTCTTGTAAGCTATGCCACATCTTTTGAAACATCCTATGTGTAATATAATGTATAAACTGACAGCTGGTTTATTATACTAATGTGAAAATGAAAAAATGTGTGGAGCATGAGGAAACAGGAAGGTATGAAGTCCAAAGCCAGGTATATTAGTCAAGTTTTGAAAGTACACTACAAGAATATAGTTAAATTAGTGGTAGAGTATTCAGGACACATTTTTGCCTGGGTGGTTTTTCAGAGTATGCATAATTCTGACGGTAAACTGAGGAATTGAAATGAGAGAAGGTATATGGAAGGGGATAGGGACAGATATTGTACATGCAAGAGAGGATTTATGGAAGAACAGAAAAGAATGTGGGGCCAGGATATCATAGTCTGTAAAGCGACTAAGATGTGGTCGGTAGAGACCAGAGATTGAATCCCAGTTGGATGAGCTTTTGTCACCTCCAGACATGTTCAGACAGGCTCTGGGGTCAGTGCAGCCTCCACTTTGATGGGCATCAGGGTTCTTTCCCGGGGTAAATTGGCTGGAGCATGATGACAACTCACACCTCCATCTAATGTTGGGTTGAGACTGAGGAGAGGTTTACCTCTACTGATTGTCTGTGCCTTCATGACATGTATGGGATGAATATAAAAATCTTTGAAGAAGGTGGACATATCAATCACTGAACAGTACGTACTTGCGCTGGTGAGTGTGCTCTCAATACTGGTAATACTGAGTGTTCTTGTTCTGTCAAGAGTAACTTGCGTGATGAGTGTCATATACAAAAAAAAAAAAAAAGGAGTCTTTGTATGGAAATGAAAGTGGTATATAATTGTGTAATAAGAGGACTGTGTGTGTGTGTGTGTTTGTGCATACATGCGCACGCTTGCCTGAGTGCGCATATTTTTTAATGACCAATGTTCCAGTATTCAAACATGTTATATATGAGATAACTAAGTGTTGCAGAAATATTAAGATGTTACTGAAGAAGTTTGTAATCAGAAGAACACATTCATACAGGGTTTTATCAATTAATGTTTCATATATTTTGTTCTTGAATACACTGATTAGTGAACAGATTTGTGATATATGCATTATCAGCATGTTGTTGTGTGGAAATTAAATAAATTCATAAATATGCATTTGTCATCTATGACTTTTATTCTCATGGCAAAAACACAGTTATGTCTGTTTCCTCTTTTCATAATATAGTTCACATTTAACAGAGCCCAAAATTTCATCATCACTAATTTTAATTCAGTCTTTCGACTGTCATGTGCATGAGGAAATGAACATATCCCCAATCTGAGGAACAATTGCTGCACTGTTTTCCCACCTTCTTGGCCTTCCAAATGGACACTTTACTGGATGATTTTTCTACAAAAATCCTCCATGAATTTGTTTTCCCTGTCTGAGTTGTACATCTGGCACATTGCAACATCCACTTCAGATTCACTATTCTAACAATATAAAATGGCTATAAATTAAAACTTCCACATTATGTGTGCGGGCCGGGATAGCTTTGTCGGTATAGCGACTCGCTACGGGCTGGGCGGTCCGGGGATCGAATCCCGGTGGGTGCGAGATTTGCCACACCCGTCCAGAGTGGCCTTGGGGCCCGCCCAGCCTCCTATACATGGGTACCGGATATTTCCCGGGGAAAAAGCGGCCGGGACGTGGCGTTGACCACCCACCACCATCTAGCGTCGAGGTTAAAGGAAGAATAGAGCTACACTTCTACTCCCCCTCTGGGCCTTCTTGGTCTCTTCTGTGGTGAACTTTACCCTCAACTCATTTTGTAATGTTTCCAACTTGTTTCCTGTTTGGTCCAAATATTTCCTGGGTACTTTGTTCTCAAATGTTTGTTATTTATGTTCATTCCTACTTAAATCTGAACTATTTCCAACTACCGTAGTCCCGCTATTAGGAAGGTTATGAACTTATTTAAGAATACCAACCTTAAATTTGCTTTTTGATGATGCAATCGGAAGACAAAATCAGAAGAGATTTTTAACAAGTGGCATGTGTAAACTAAAATGCCACATTTATAACAATATATATGTTGGCCAATCTGCAAGAAAATTAAAAACAAGATTTCAAGAATGCCTAAAATACGTGAACACTAGTAATCCACACTCTGCATACGCCTATAAACACATGTTCTTTAACAACCAGCATTAATACGCTCCCATGGAAAATAGTGAAGACCTAATCAAATGAATTAAAAAACGTTAGCATATAAACTGCCTTGAAAACTTTTACATCCAAATGTATCAGCACCGAGGTAAATTGATAAAAGAACAAAATTTTGGCAAATTTAATCCTCTATATTAAATACCGTGCGACCTACAAGAGATCCTACATCAACGGATCGCGTCACACCACCAGTTAAGTGCAGTGTGTTCACGTAAACAACATACATGACAATCCAACTCAACGGGTGTGTACAGTACAGTACATCTATCGTTTTTAGGCGCATTCACAACATTGCGAAGAGTGACTATTAGCTTTCTCGTGTCTCTCTGTCCATAGGTCTGCATGGAACAACTAGACTTCCACTGGACGGATTTGTATGAATTTCGAAAATCTGTCGAGAAAACTCAAGTTTGACTAAAATCTGACAAGAATAATGAGTACTTTTCTATGTAGACGTATGTACATTTGTGGTCGTATCTTGCTGAATTAATAGAATGATAAATGTTTCAGACAAAAGTTGTAAAAAAACGAAACATTTTATATTAAATAACTTTTTTTTCGGAAAACTATGCCCATTATGAAATAATATGGAAAAATATGGTGGAGCCAGCCAGCGAGACCACAGATGGCAATAAAATTCGGTGCACCATACTGGTTAATCAAGGCTAGATTTGCACACTGAAAATATGTAATTCTTATTTGTTTTTCCACAGGAACAATGGTTATGCGAACGCGCGTTAGCAATGCATTTTACGCACATTGCCTATCATGTTATTTTTATGTTTTTATCATATTTTTCTTGCTATGTAATTTTATATTCGAAGTAAATGCTGATAAAACTAAGTACATGGTCATGTCTTGAGATCAGAATGCAGGACGAAGTCGCAATATAAAGACTAATAATAGTTCCTTTAAAAGGGTGGAAGAGTTCAAATATTTGGGAAAAGCCTTAACAAATCAAAATTCTGTTCAGGAAGAAACTTAGAACAGACTGAAGTCAGGGAATGCTTGCTGTCATTCTGTGCAGAATCTACTGTCTTCCAGTTTGCTATACAAAAATTTACGGATTAAGAACTAACACGTACAAATTTGCCTGTTGTTTTGTATGGGTGTGAAACTTGGTCGTTGACACTGAGGGAGGTACGTAGGCTGAGGATATTTGAGAATAGGGTGTTGAGGAGAATGTTTTAAGTCAGTATATACCAACAAAGTACACTTACGTTTCAACAAGAACTTATTATGCTTTAAACCCTTCATGTTCGGCTCATGAGTCATTCACGCGGATACCTGCACACAAACTGTATACATTGTACCTAAAGTTTACATTATGGTCACAGGTGTGTACAGCTATTACCAGTTTAAGTCAAATTGTATATTAAAATAAAATACGTTTGTTACTGTAAGGAAGACCCAGGCATAGATGGGAGGATAATATTAGTATGGATCTTAGGAAATTTAATGTGGGAGCATGGACTGGATAGATCTGGCTCAGCATAGAGACAGGTGGCGGACACTTGTAAATGCGGTAATGAAACTTCGGGTTCCATAAAATGCGGGGAATTTCTTGACTAGCTGCAAACCCTTTAGCTTCTCAAGAAGGACTCTGCTCCATGGAGTAAGTAAGTAAGTATGTATGTATGTATGTATGTTATTTTATATTTATTGCTAAATTCAATACATTGCAATTCATTGGCTTAAATTTTTTTTAAGATTACAAGACTGCATTCATAAAGTAGAATTGAAGAAAAACAATAGATATTTGAATGCAAATGTAATATTTTATTGCAAAGTGTTATGTACATACGACTATCAACAGCTGAACACGCTCCTATTAATAATAATTTTAATTCTCCACGCTTTAATTAATATTCATATCGTATATATTGAACTTGTAACAATGTTTTACATATGTGCACGAGTTGCATTTTCCAGTGATGATGGCCCAGAAAGTGGCGAAAATTTTAGGAGATAATAATATGCGAAAATAATGTCATTAAACTGACTACATGTGCATCGTTGGACTTATTCTAGTAGACGTGTAAAATATATCTACTATTTTTGTGAACTTCTGTTCATTTTTCAATTCCATGTTTCACTTACCGGCAGTCCGAAATTTAAAGTCGGATTTAGTGCAGAAGTTTAGTTGACTAGTTTTTTGAACAGAGTTAGTTTTTGATCCATGGTGACCATTACTTAGAAAATATTACATTACTATTACAGTTTATTCGAGCTTGGAAAGAAGCCTTTATCTCTGATCCATACTTTTAACAAAAACAAGATCGACGTAAAGATCTTTCACATAACAACGTTCCCTAATAATAACAATAATTCAACTCACTATTTGGCGCAACACTGCACAGGAACATAAAGGAACTGTAAAAATACAATCAACATTATAAAAGAGGTAGTAAAAACACACCTAAGAAAAACAGCCTAAATAACATAATACCGGGTTAGGAAAATATGTGAAATGAAACATTTTTCTAAATATTTAGAAAGTGCCATTCACGAAGAGACTATGATATGGCATTGGATACAAAACATAGAAAATAAGCACAAGAGTACGTTACGAAAAGCGAAACCAAAGAAGTTACAATACAAAATATTCATCCCTCATCATCATCTATCACTAGTCAGGCGTTGATAGACCTGTTGCGGCCTTGTAATATAGTCTCTTCAGAGGTCTTCCCGGTCGTCTTCTTCCATTTGGTCAATAATTCAGCATAATTATTGGCATCTTGTTGTTGTTCATTCTTATTAAGTGACGTAACCAATTTGATTTGTATATTTTTAGTTTCTCATCAACCAACTGGTTCTACTTTCATTTCTTCCAAAATTTCTCCTTTCCTTTGTTGTCAAAAAAAAGGTTGCACATGGCCACTCTTCTGAAAAATTTTATCTCGATTGATGTCAATGTTTTTTATCTTTTTTTAAGGGTCCAAATTTCGCTCCCATATAACAGAACAGGGAGACCCCAATGAATTATATGCTTTTATCCTTGAAAATTCAGAACAAAAGTTGGTTAGAAAGCGTTGTTTAGAAGTCCCAGTATTTGAGCAGTTTTGCTAGTTTTTGTTTGATAACTTTTTAATTTTCATAGGAAATTTCACAGCCGAGATATTTAAAATTTTTTACTTCTTTGTTATCCACAACGATTTTACGTCTTATGGGGTCTTGTCCTTAACATGCTACCGTCTCAGATATTTCTGGTTATATTTCCATTCCAGAATATTTGCTATGCTTTGTAATGTGAGTAATGTTACCTGTAAGTTATCCCCTGAATCAGCTATTATGACTTGGTCGTCTGCAAAAGGTAGAGTGTTTATTTATGTACTGGTTGACAAAGTAATGCCTTTTGTGTAAGTCTGGTCCCATTTTATTATTTCATTACGTAAATGTTAGAATGGTTTGGGTGATAAAGGGCAGCCTTGTATGACTTCGTGATTAATTTATGGTCTTCTGATAATCGATTTTGTATTGTTACTTTTGTTTCCAGAGTAAATTTCTACTATACTTTTTTAATAATATATTGGGGATATTTTTGTTTTTAATATTTCAAACAATTTGTCTCTTTTAACTTTGTCAAAACATTCACATAATTGTGAAATGCTAATTGGTTTTCTAAATTAACTCCCTTCTTTTTTCTATAATTAATTTCGTGCTAAACAGCTGATCGATACAAGATCTGCCTTTTGGGAATACATTCTGGGATTCCAAAAGGAACATTGCGGCTTGTGCTTTCAATTTTTTACTTAAAGTCTTACTCTGTAGTTCACAACACGCATTAAGTAGTCTAATTCCGTTATGGTTTAAACCTTTATTTGGCACTTGTCTTGTATACATGACAATACTGTTTTTTCCATTCTCACGGCATTTCTCCAATCCTACAAATGCTATTTAAAAAAACAGTATTCTCTCATAAAATGAATCTCCTGCATATTTATAAAGTTCAGACTTCAAATTATCTTCAAGTTATCTTCGCCAGGTGGTTTCCTTTTTTTTATTGCTTCTTCCAATTCTTCCATTTTTTGTAATTTCATCATCGATATTTTTTCTATTCCAATACATTTCTGGGAGAGAGTAGCCCATAATTTCTTACAGTAACGTAAAAATGTTTCTTTACGTGGACCAGTGTTTATATTTGCTGATTCTTCAGTATCTTTTTTCATGAGTTTCTGTAGTTTAAACTTTTGTTTGTTTTTATTTTGTATATATCTGATTCTAAGTGTGATATAAATTGTTCCCAGGATTTGCGATGTCTTTTTCTGATTTCTGTTTACCAAAGAAAATCATCACAATTATGGCTGCCACACAGCCCACAACTTCATATAGAAGTCTATTTTAAAAAAATAATGTACCAGTCTATTTAAGAAATTACGAGATTTGGCCTGTTCCATGTCCATATGTACCGTCATTAATGACCTTCATTTTAAGCAATCAAGAAAATGTTCAAACAAATTAATTTGTACAAAATATTAATACAAGGAATAAGCACTATTTTCATAGGTCAAATGCCAACCTATTTTTTTTTTAAAAAAAGTGTATTCTACGCTGGCATCAGAATTTTCAGCAATCTGCCATGTAGTCAGACAATCCTTAAAATGAAAAGGCAAATTTTAAAGTATAATTAAGAAAACAACTTAAATACACACTCTTTTTACTCTGTATATGGATTTTTTTTGTAAAAAGATCCATAACGTTGTTTTATGAAATTCTATAGTATTTAACATTGTAAAAATTCGTTTTGTGTGTGTGTATGTATGTGTGTGTGTGTGTGTGTGTATTTTATGACTTGTTCCACAAACTTTATTCATTGTGACCAACTTAAAGATCCATGGAATGTATGTCTGTATATATAGGTACTGGGGAGAATATTCGGACGGAATGGGCACTAAGTATTTGGAAGCTGCAAACAACTGCGTAATGAGGAAATCCATAATTTTTACTCTTCGTCACTTAAACGAAAATGTGAAGCGCCGAGCATATACGCGCGTCAGAGTTCACGCAATGTTTATCGGAAACCTTGAAAGATAAAGGCAACTGTAAAGACATTATAGTGGGCGTTAAACAATATGTTGGGTGTATGTGCACTAGATTAGTGTAGAGTAGAGTAGAGTAGTGCACTAGATTAGTGTAGAGTAGAGTAGTGGACTAGATTAGTGTAGGTCCGAGTAGAGTAGAGTAGAGTAGTGGACTAGATTAGTGTAGGTCCGAGTAGAGTAGAGTAGAGTAGTGGACTAGATTAGTGTAGGTCCG